>Ga0302347_1001354_pt1 | contig 29882 bp, 24 predicted proteins | sample PhyWR1_FD_202178 | JGI IMG/M metagenome (GOLD analysis project Ga0302347, IMG submission 202178) | Leaf surface microbial communities from wheat plants in UC Gill Tract Community Farm, Albany, California, United States - DLSL W.R1 (v2)... | ecosystem: Host-associated > Plants > Phyllosphere >...
CTGCGCTACCTGCGAGAACTCGACGAACGGCGCATCAGCATCCTCGCCAGCATCGAGGAACAGGGCAAGTTGACCCCGCAACTCGAGCGCGACATCAAGCTCGCCGACACCAAGACCCGCCTCGAAGACCTTTACCTGCCCTACAAGCAAAAGCGCCGCACCAAGGGCCAGATCGCCCTGGAAGCGGGCCTGGGCGAGCTGGCCGACGGCCTGTTCAACGACCCGTCGCTGACCCCGGACGCCGAAGCCGCGCGCTTCATCGACGCCGAAAAAGGCGTCGCCGACGTCAAGGCTGCCCTCGAAGGCGCCAAGTACATCCTGATGGAACGCTTCGCCGAAAACGCCGGCCTGCTGGAAAAACTGCGCACCTACCTCAAGCAGGAAGCCATCCTCAGCGCCCGCGTTATCGCCGGCAAGGAGGAAGAGGGCGCCAAGTTCCGCGATTACTTCGAGCACGACGAGCCGCTGAAAAGCATGCCGTCCCACCGTGCACTCGCGATTTTCCGCGGGCGCAACGAAGGTATTCTCAGCTCCGCACTCAAAGTCGGCGACGAGCTGCCGGGCACCATGCACCCGTGCGAAGGCATGATCGGTCAACAATTCGGCATCCAGAATCAGAATCGTCCTGCGGACAAGTGGCTCGGTGAGGTCGTGCGCTGGACCTGGAAGGTCAAGCTCTACACCCACCTTGAAACCGACCTGCTCGGCGAGCTGCGCGACGGCGCCGAAACCGAGGCGATCAACGTGTTCGCCCACAACCTGCACGACCTGCTGCTGGCCGCCCCGGCCGGCCCGCGCGCCACCCTGGGCCTCGACCCGGGCCTGCGCACTGGCTGCAAGGTTGCCGTGGTCGACTCCACCGGCAAGCTGCTCGACCACGCCACGGTGTACCCGCACGTGCCGCACAACAAGTGGGACCAGACCCTGGCGATCCTGGCCGCGCTGTGCGCCAAGCACGCCGTGGACCTGATTGCCATCGGCAACGGCACCGCCAGCCGTGAAACCGACAAGCTGGCCGCCGAGCTGATCAAAAAATACCCAGCCATGAAGATGACCAAGGTCATGGTCTCCGAGGCCGGCGCGTCGGTGTACTCGGCATCGGAACTGGCTTCCAAGGAATTCCCGGACCTCGACGTGTCGATCCGTGGCGCGGTGTCCATCGCCCGTCGCCTGCAGGACCCGCTGGCTGAGCTGGTGAAGATCGATCCTAAATCCATCGGTGTCGGCCAGTACCAGCACGACGTGTCGCAGCTGAAACTCGCGCGCGGCCTGGATGCGGTGGTGGAAGACTGCGTGAACAAGGTCGGCGTGGATGTGAACACCGCCTCCGTCGCCCTGCTGGCGCGTATCTCCGGCCTGAACACCACCCTGGCGCAGAATATCGTTACTCACCGTGACGAAAACGGCGCGTTCAAAACCCGTGCTGCACTGAAAAAAGTCGCACGTTTGGGCGAAAAAACCTTCGAACAAGCCGCCGGCTTCCTACGTGTGATGAATGGCGACAACCCGCTGGATTCGTCCGCCGTTCACCCGGAAGCCTACCCGCTGGTGCAGCGCATTGCCGCCGAGACCGACCGCGACATCCGCTCACTGATCGGCGACGCCGCATTCCTCAAGCGCCTGGACCCGAAAAAGTACACCGACGAAACCTTCGGCGTGCCGACCATCACCGACATCCTGCAAGAGCTGGAAAAACCTGGCCGTGACCCGCGTCCCGAGTTCAAGACCGCCGAGTTCCAGGACGGCGTCGAAGATCTCAAGGATCTGGAGCTGGGGATGATCCTTGAAGGCGTGGTCACCAACGTGACCAACTTCGGCGCTTTTGTGGACATTGGCGTGCATCAGGACGGTTTGGTGCATATCTCTGCGCTTTCGGAGAAGTTCATCAAGGATCCGCGTGAAGCGGTGAAAGCCGGTGATGTGGTCAAGGTCAAGGTCATGGAAGTCGATATCCCGCGCAAACGCGTTGGCCTGTCGATGCGCATGAGCGATACCCCCGGCGAGAAAATCGACGGTGCCCGTGGCGCACGCCCGGGCTCGGCGCCGCGCCAGTCGCAGAACCGTTCTGAAAACAGCCAGCCGCGCAAGGAAACCGCCACCGCAGCGCCAGGCAACAACGCCATGGCCTCGCTGTTCGCCAACGCCAAGCAGTTGAAGAAACGCTGATGGAGATCCCAGCCGGCTTGACCCAGAGCGCATTCAGCGAACTGATCGGCTGCCGCCTGCAACGCCTGGATGAGGGCGTTGCCGAGGTGGCCCTGACCCTGGAGCCGCACCTGCGCAACCGCGCGGGCAAGCTCCATGGCGGGGCGATTTTCAGCCTGGTGGACATTACCATGGGGCTGGCCTGCTCCAGCTCCCATGGGTTTGACCAGCAGAGCGCGACCATCGAGTGCAAGATCAACTACATCCGCGCCGTGGAAGACGGTGACGTGCTGTGCACCAGCCGGGTGATTCACGCCGGTCGGCGCACCCTGGTCGTCGAAGCCGACGTGTACCAGGGCGAGCGACTTGTCGCAAAAGCACAGGGCACCTTCGCTGTCCTATAGCTCCCCACCCTCGATTTGAGTTAATTTCGGCGCTGCGATAACAGCGTCGGAATTTTCTTGCTGCGCTATAGCCCAATTCATGGAGTGAAGTAGGCTTTTTCAGTATGAGCCAAATCGACTCAAAACCAGGCGATAACGCCAGTTTCAACTTCACCCTTGTAGACCGTCTTGCCCACCCCCATATTGGGGCGACTGACGCGTGAAGGAATCCAACTTGAGCGAACTTCTCAACCGCCGCCTGGCCCTGCTCGGCAAGCGCGAACACCTCTCCCTGCTAGAGCAGTGCCTGCACGGCATCGAGCGCGAATGCCTACGTGTCACGGGTGAAGGTCGCCTGGCGCAGACGCCGCACCCCGAAGCCCTGGGCGCTGCGTTGACCCACGAACAGATCACCACTGACTACTCGGAATCGCTGCTGGAGTTCATCACCCCAGCCCTGCCCAACCCGGCCGATACCCTGAGCAGCCTGGAAAAAATCCATCGGTTCGCCTACACCAAGCTGGGCAGCGAATACCTGTGGAGTCCTTCGATGCCGTGCCCATTGCCGGCCGAAGAAGATATTCCGATTGCCTACTACGGCACCTCCAATATCGGACAACTCAAGTATGTGTATCGCAAGGGTCTGGCCCTGCGTTACGGCAAGACCATGCAGTGCATCGCCGGCATCCACTACAACTTCTCGCTGCCGGAAAAATTGTGGCCGCTGCTCAAGCAAGACGAGGGCTATGTCGGCACTGATCGCGACTTCCAGTCCGACGCGTATATCGCGCTGATCCGCAATTTCCGCCGCTACAGCTGGCTGCTGATGTACCTGTTCGGTGCTTCGCCGGCCCTGGATGCCGGGTTCCTGCGCGGACGTTCGCACCAGTTGGAAGTACTCGACGCCGACACCCTGTATCTGCCTTACGCCACCAGCCTGCGCATGAGTGACCTGGGTTACCAGAGTAACGCCCAGGCCGGCCTGACGCCCTGCTACAACGACCTGGCAAGCTACACCGACAGCCTGCGCAAAGCGGTGGCAACGCCCTACGCGCCGTACGTCGAAATCGGCACGCACAAGGACGGTGAGTGGGTGCAACTCAACACCAACATCCTGCAGATCGAAAACGAGTACTACTCCAACATCCGCCCCAAGCGCGTGACTTACACCGGCGAACGGCCGATCCAGGCGCTGATGGCGCGGGGTATCCAGTACATTGAAGTGCGTTGCCTGGATATAAACCCGTTCCTGCCGATGGGCATCGACCTGCCGGAGTCGCGCTTCCTTGACGCGTTCCTGCTGTACTGCGCCCTCAACGAGAGCCCGCTGTTCGCCAACAACGAGTGCAGCAACGCCACCTCCAACTTCCTCAGCGTGGTCAAAGAAGGCCGCCGTCCGGGCCTGCAATTGCAGCGTCAGGGCCAGGCCGTGGACATGAAGGAATGGGCTACCGAATTGTTGGAACAAATCGCGCCGCTGGCCGCCCTGCTCGATGAAAGCCACGGCATCACCGAACACAGTCACGCGTTGGACGCCCAACTGGCCAAGGTCAATGACCCGTCCCTGACACCGTCGGCCCAGGTGCTGGCAGCGATGGCCGAGCGCAAAGAGAGTTTCGCGCAGTTCTCGCTGCATCAGAGCGAAGTGCACGCCGAGTACTTCCGCCGCGAGCCGTTGCCGGCTGAAGAGCAGGCACGCTTTGAGGAGCTTGCGCGCACGTCGCTGGCGCAGCAGGCGGAATTGGAGCAGAACGAAGTGGGCGATTTCGATGTGTTTGTCGGCTCGTACCAGGCGAGTATTCTGGCTATCAGTAACTAAGACCGAACTCGGTCAATTGGGAGGGGGCTTGCCCCCGATTGTACTGGGCCAGTCAACCCACCAGTGGCTTCACTACCGCCATCGGGGGCAAGCCTCCTCCCACATTTGCCCCCAATCAAGCTCAAGGCTCGCTTCACCCTTACCCACATAAGCTAATTCGAAAAAGTTATTTATTTTTCGATTCTTAGATCATTTAGTCTCCTCTCACGCCGAGCCTCGGCCGCCTGATTGAGGAGATTCCCCTTGAAACTGCTTACCCCTCTGCGCCTGTTGGCCGCATTGTCCCTGGCCGGTGCCAGCCTGTTTGCCCAGGCGGCGGATGTAACCATTGCCTACCAGACCACCGTCGACCCGGCCAAAGTCGCGCAGGCCGACGGCGCTTACGAAAAAGCCACCAACGCCAAGATCGACTGGCGCAAATTCGATAACGGTGCGGACATCATCGCCGCCATTGCCTCCGGCGACGTGCAGATCGGTTACCTCGGTTCCAGCCCACTGACCGCCGCGATTACGCGCAAAGTGCCGGTGCAAACCTTTCTGGTCGCGACGCAGATCGGCGGCGCCGAGGCGCTGGTGGCGCGTGACGGTTCGGGGATCACCAGCCCGCAAGACCTGATCGGCAAGAAAGTCGCCGTACCGTTCGTGTCCACCGGCCACTACAGTCTCTTGGCCGCGCTGAAGCACTGGAATATTGACCCTTCCAAGGTGACCATCCTCAATCTCGCACCGCCGGCGATCATTGCTGCCTGGAAGCGCGGCGATATCGACGCCACCTACGTGTGGGACCCGGCACTGGGCGTAGCCAAGGAAAACGGCAAGGTGCTGATCACTTCCGGCGAACTGGCCAAATTCGGCGCACCGACTTTCGATGCCTGGATCGTGCGTAAGGATTTTGCCGAGAAGCATCCGGAAATCGTCAAGGCTTTCGCCAAGGTTACGCTGGATGCCTACGCGGACTATCGAAAAGACCCGCAAGCCTGGCTGGCCAACACAGGCAACGTCGACAAACTGGTCAAGCTCTCCGGCGCCAAGGCCAGTGATATCCCACAACTGCTGCAAGGCAACGTCTACCCGCTGGCCGCAGACCAAATCACCCTGCTCGGCGCGCCGACCACCCAGGCCGTAACCGACACCGCTGCATTCCTCAAGGAACAGGGCAAAGTCGACGCGGTACTGCCGGATTACGCCCCATACGTCAGCGCTCAGTTCATTACCCACTGATTCGGGAGTTTATCGCGATGGCCTTGCTACAACTGGAGCGCATCAGCGCACAGTACCCAGGCGCCCCGGCACCGGTGCTGGCGGATATCTCACTGGACCTGGGGCCCCAGCAATTGCTGGTAGCTCTCGGCCCGTCCGGCAGTGGCAAGACTTCACTGTTGAACCTGATCGCCGGCTTCGTCGAACCCAGCGCAGGACGTATCAGCCTCGACGGCGTGCCGGTCAAAGGCCCGAGCGCCGAGCGTGGCGTGGTGTTTCAAGACGATGCGCTGCTGCCCTGGCAGGACGTGCTGGCCAATGTTGGCTTCGGCTTGGAATTGGCCGGCGTGCCTAAAACACAGCGTGAAGCCCGCGCGCGGGAAATGCTGGCACTGGTGGACCTGGCCGGTTTCGACCACCGCCGCATCTGGCAACTGTCCGGTGGCCAGAAGCAACGTGTCGGCCTGGCCCGCGCATTGGCCGCCGACCCGCGCGTGTTGTTGATGGACGAGCCGTTCGGCGCCCTGGATGCCTTCACCCGCGAACAGATGCAGGAGCTGCTGCTGCAAGTCTGGCGGCGCACGGCCAAGCCGGTGTTTCTGATCACCCACGATATTGAAGAAGCGGTATTTCTCGCCACCGATCTGATTCTGCTGGCGCCCAATCCAGGCCAGATCGTCGAACGCCTGCGCCTGGATTTCGGCCAACGCTATGCCGCCGGCGAGTCGGCGCGAGCGATCAAGTCCGATCCGCGCTTTATCGAAACCCGCGAACATGTCTTGGGCAAGGTGTTCTCGCAACGGCAGGTGTCCCCATGAGCAGCTACGAACTTCCTGTCACCACCACCGAGCCGGCGGCACAAACGCCCGTTCCGGTCCGCCGCAGCCTGAGCACGCGCTGGATCAGCCTGTTGACCCTCACTACCTTGCTGATCGCTTGGTGGGCCGTGACTGCCACCGGTGTGATCGAGCCGCTGTTTCTGCCGCCGCCGGCCGCCGTGCTGCAAAAAGGCTGGTTGCTGGCGACCAGCGGTTATATGGATTCCACCTTATGGCAGCACCTGGCCGCCAGCCTCAGCCGCATCGGCCTGGGCCTGGGTTTTGCGGTGTTGACCGCCGTGCCGGTGGGGATCGCCATCGGAGCCAACCGCATCGCCCGTGGCATCTTCGACCCGTTGATCGAGTTTTATCGGCCTATTCCACCGCTGGCCTATCTGCCGTTGATCGTGATCTGGTGCGGCATCGGCGAGCTGTCCAAGGTGCTGCTGATCTACCTGGCGATCTTTGCACCCATCGCGATCGCCACCGCCACCGGTGTACGCACCGTCGACCCGGCCAAGCTGCGTGCGGCGCAGTCCCTGGGGGCAACGCGCGCGCAATTGATTCGTCATGTAGTTCTGCCAAGCGCCCTGCCCGACATTCTCACCGGTGTGCGCATCGGCCTGGGGGTGGGCTGGTCGACGCTGGTGGCCGCTGAACTGATCGCGGCCACCAGTGGGCTGGGGTTTATGGTGCAGTCGGCGGCGCAGTTTCTGGTGACCGATGTGGTGGTGCTGGGGATTTTGGTCATCGCCCTGATCGCCTTCGCCCTGGAAATGGGCCTGCGTGCCCTGCAGCGTAAATTAGTGCCCTGGCATGGCCAGGCACACTGACTGTGAGAATCCCATGAGCAACGTTACCGTGAGCCCCTTGAGCACCGCCCTGGGCGCCCAGATCAGTGGCGTCGATATCACCCGGCCGCTGTCCCCCGATCAGCGCGACGCCATTGAACAGGCGTTGCTTACCCACTCGGTGCTGTTCTTTCGCGACCAGCCGATCACCCCGCAACAGCAGGCACGATTCGCGGCGAATTTCGGTGACTTGCACATCCATCCGATCTACCCCAACGTGCCGGAACAACCCGAAGTATTGGTGCTCGACACCGCCGTCACCGACGTGCGCGACAATGCGGTGTGGCACACCGACGTGACGTTCCTGCCCACCCCGGCCCTCGGCGCGGTGCTCAGCGCCAAGCTGCTGCCGGCGTACGGTGGCGACACGCTGTGGGCCAGCGGGATCGCGGCGTATGAGGCGCTATCCGCGCCGATGAAACGGCTGCTGGACGGCTTGACCGCCACCCACGACTTCATCAAGTCCTTCCCTCTGGAGCGCTTCGGCAACAGCGCCGAAGCCCTGCAACGCTGGGAAGCTGCACGTCAAAAGAACCCGCCATTGTCCCATCCGGTGGTACGCACGCATCCGGTGAGTGGGCGCAAATCGCTGTTTGTCAGCGAAGGTTTCACCACCCGGATCAACGAGTTGGAAGCCGCCGAAAGCGAGGTGATTTTGAAGCTGTTGTTTGCCCACGCCACTCGGCCGGAATTTACCCTGCGCTGGCGCTGGCAAGCCCATGACGTGGCGTTCTGGGATAACCGTGTGACCCAGCACTACGCAGTGGATGACTACCGACCGCAACGGCGGGTGATGCACCGCGCGACGATTCTGGGAGATGTACCGTTCTGATTTCCGGCGCCCCCATGCAGTCCAGCTCATTACGCGCCGCCTCGCGTCGGCGCGTTTTATGCTCATAGCAAACTTTAAACAGCCAATATCGACCGCTTCCGATTTATTAAAATAAAACTCGCCATATTGCCTACTCTCGGCAACCTCGCTACACAATTAATTAACATCCCCGCCTTGCTATTACTTCAGAAAAATCCTCTATAGCTATCGTTATCTCACGTTACCAATTCCGCACTGGCACTCGGAACCCCAGACAGTTACCAACCACAGATCTCACGACACTGTCGCGACGTGAAAACGCTAACGCCTCACTCATCAATACCGCAAAAGCGATATAAAACTGAATCTTATATCGACGAAAAACTTATTTAATTGAGAAACAAATAGATGAACACATCACTAACATCTACTTACCCGTCAATCGCCGCCAATAGACAAAGCGAGAATTATAACAACACGTTACCCACGGCAACTGCGCCTCACAGGCACTCTAATTCAACATCAATGAAACATACACTTGCTCAGACTACCTCAGCATCCGCACCCTCTCATATAAGTGTCGAAAAAACACTTGCACTGCTTGGCAATGCACTCAATGAAATCATGACATCACTGAATAACCTGCTAAACATACAACCATCGGTAAAAACGTTGGTTGATCACAAGCCTCTCCGGCCAGCCACCGAACTACCCCATACAACATTGGAAACCACACAGGTAGTTGACAAGGCGACCGTCCCCCAATCGCACGAGTTTCTTTCAGCCAAAAAAAGTGGCGAAAAACCGGATGACATCTGGGGCGGGCTGTTTTCTTCACCGGTGCTCACGCTGTATTCGAGCGGCGCCCCGCTCAGTTCCCATGTCGCGGGTATAAAACTGGCCATGCAACGGTTTGGGCAAAGTCCGCGGGATATTTTCAGTGAAGTCACCAGACTTGACACGGGCTTCAACATAACGATGCGCGACGGCTTCAAACTTCATATTACGTTTGAAGAACTAAAACTGGCTCAAGAAGGCTGCCAGATGCTCGGTGACGAAAGCATGCTCAAAGATGCAGCCTTTCTTTTCGGCGCCTTGGTAAAACGAAAGCAGATCGAATCATTTAATGCTTCGGCGCCCTCCGACTATGCCATTGCCATGTGGGAAACCAACAAGGGGGAGTCGGCCAAAAACGTGTTGGAGTTATTGGGCCTGAAAAACCATATCCAGTCGGCCAAGTCCCATGACATCGCCGCGAATAAAGGTTTAGGCATTATTGTGAAAAGCCCTGTGGAGTCCCTCGCCATTGTCGATGGGTTGGCAGACTTCAACTGCACACCTTCTGGTGTCAGAAAACATCAACATGCCTATCTACTTACTTGAATACTCCCGTAAACGTCCGGGACAACATCACATTCTTAGGAATTGAGCCGATGAACACGTTCTCCAACTACCGCTCCAACGCCCTGTCCGCCAATGTTTCTCCCTCGCTGGACAACCGCAATGCGCTGCTAAAAAACCACGATTACGAGGCTCCCCAGCAACCCAATGCACACACCCAGCACAGCATCGAGTTGGTCTTAAGTTCGATGTTCACGTTATTGCAAAGCCTTGAAACTGCTCTAAAGAACTTGACCCACCCGCAACAGGCAGGGGTCATCCATCAAGACACGCCACTTTCCACGCCTGTCCGTCCCGGCGTTGATACAACACGGCAACTCCCGACCCGTCTTAATAGCCTGCTGCAAAAAGAGGTCACGCCAACGAACGACACTGAAAACCCGCAATTCCCGGACCTTTCGTCAAAAACCAACGGCGCAGCGCCCAGCGATATCGAAAAGGGGTTTTATTCCGTGCCCCGCGAGTTTGGTGAAAACCGCTATACGGATCGCTACGCGGCAATGATCAAACTGATGATGATGAGGTTCGGACAGAGCCCCACGGATTGTTTCGAAAAAGTCACCCGAACGGGAGACACCTATGCCGTCGACATGAAAGACGGAGAAAGCGTGAACATCACCCGCGCGGAAATACAACTTACGGCAGATGCCGCCAAATTCGCCGGCCATGACAACGGAATGATCAAGGACGCCAACTTCATGCTGACCGCTTACGTAAAGCGCGTTCAGAACACCCATGAAGATCCGGTCATTCGCTCCAACTTCGAAGCCGCTTTGCGCAGCGTCATCACTACGCAAGGGTTTGAGAAAAGGATCCTGGAAGACCTTGGCATGGTGTCTTTCATGACCCACGCCAACGCACATGAAATGTCGGAAACCAAGGCACCGTCCTATCTATATAACCACGGCTTGGTGCTGGATAAGGAGGCGCTGCCGTATGACGGGCACGGCTACATCCTGGTCTGAGCATCCTTGCTCGTTGGTTGTAACACAGGCGGATTTCCAAGCATCAAGGCGCATTGCATGAACTTATCAGCACTCGTGGGCAGCTATGCCCAACCTTATTCGAACCTCGTCCCCCCTGCGATTGAGCACACCCGCACCGCGGGTCCTGGCGCGTATGACAATACGGCGGCACAGGTTAACCGGTTCGACAGGGGCTACATGCCCATGTCCAAAACCGCCGCTGGCATCAAGCCCAAGAATATCTGGACTGCTTTCACGCAAGGCAGGCAGGGGAATTGCGTCACTGTTTCGGCTATAAAAGCGGCGATGATGAAATACGGTCACAACCCCCGTGGCATCTACAAGTCGGTGACCGAAACCCCCACAGGCTTCGATATCGTCATGCGTGACACGTTCAAGCTAAGCCTGACCCATGACGAAATAAAACAGGCGAAGACCGGTTCGGCTTTTTATGGCGACGACCCCGACGTATTGGCGGATGCGGTGTTTTTATATGCCGCCAGTGCCAAGCGCGCGCAGATGAAAAACCACGAGGGCCGGGCGAAGCAGAGCTTCAACGCTGCCATGGGCACGCTCAACGACGGTGAAGGAGACCGGGATGGGTTTAAGCGCCTGGGCCTGTTAGGCAAAACCCGCTGGACTCATTTTCGCGAACTGGACAAAGGCAACACCGGCACCGCCTCCCTCAACAACCATTCGGTGGCCGTGGTCGATGGGCACGTGGACCTCTACGGTGAAAAAAGACCGTTTTCGACGTCCCCATTCCGGAATTGGCGCGGGATGTACCTCAAGCTGGTATAGCGCCCGCGCCTGACCGGATGATCAAACGCCCTCTCGCCGTCCAGGCGAGAGGGCGTCGTGCATTACTGCGCCAGTGACGGCTTTTCCCACAAGTTAATCCCACCTTCCTGGGCAAACCGATCGATTTCCGCCAGTTCTTCAGCGCTGAACGACAAGTTGTTCAGCGCGCCGACGTTCTCAACAATCTGCTCTGGCCGACTCGCACCGATCAGCGCGCTGGTCACCCGAGGGTCGCGCAGGGTCCAGGCCAGGGCCAGTTGCGCCAGGCTCTGGCCGCGACGCTGGGCGATCTTGTTCAGCGCGCGGACGTGGGCGAGGTTGGCTTCAGACAAGTGCCCGGCCTGCAACGAACCACCGCCGGGACGATTGACCCGTGCATCGGCCGGCACGCCATTGAGGTACTTGTCGGTGAGCAAACCCTGGGCCAGCGGTGTGAAGGCGATCACCCCGGTGCCAAGCGCTTCGGTGGTGTCCAGCAGGTCTTTTTCCACCCAGCGGTTGAGCAGGTTGTAGGCCGGCTGGTGGATCAGCAACGGTACTTTCCATTCCTTGAGCAGCGCGGCCATCTCGCGGGTTTTGGCGCCGGAGTAGGACGAAATGCCGATGTACAACGCCTTGCCCTGTTGCACGGCAGTGGCCAGGGCGCTGGCGGTTTCTTCCAGGGGCGTGTCGGGGTCGAAGCGGTGGGAGTAGAAGATGTCCACGTAATCCACGCCCAGGCGTTGCAGGCTCTGGTCCAGGCTGGCCAGCACGTATTTGCGCGAGCCGCCGCCCTGGCCATACGGGCCGGGCCACATGTCCCAGCCAGCCTTGCTGGAGATGATCAATTCGTCGCGATAGTGCTTGAAGTCTTCGCGCAGCAAACGGCCGAAGTTGATCTCGGCGCTGCCGTAGGGTGGGCCGTAGTTATTGGCCAGGTCGAAGTGGTTGATCCCCAGGTCGAACGCGGTGCGTAACAGCGCGCGCTGGGTGGCGATCGGCGTGCTGTCGCCAAAGTTGTGCCACAGCCCCAGGGACAGTGCCGGCAGCACCAGGCCACTGTGGCCTACGCGACGGTACGGGATAGATTCATAGCGGTTTTCGGCAGCAATATAAGTCATCGAATCCTCTCTTGGACGTCGGCAAATAAGGCCCGGGAATAAGACTATTCCCAGGCCCTTTAACCAGCTGAATCGCTTAACTTCGCCATTCCAGTTTTACAGCAAAGTCCTACCCGAGAGGAACACGCACGCCTCTTCTCTAGCGCACCAGATGCAGGAACTGCAGGTGACGCTCGTACTGATCGAGGATGTCGTTGATGATCTGCTCCTTGGTGTAGCCCACCAAGTCGTAATCCTGGCTGCCCTCGCTCAGATGCACTTCCGCCCGGTAATAGCGGCGGTTATTGATAGCTTTCTTGCCCATGCCGCCCAGGGCAAACGACGGCGTGAAGTAGCCGCGCATCTGCACTTGATAGACAAACGGGCGCTCCTCGCCGTGGCCGATTTCCAGGCTGACGCTATCGTTGGCCGGGTCCGGCTGGGTGACGACGTTCAGGCCCTTCTCGACAAACACCGCGGTCACCTCTTCGATGGCTGGGCGCACGGTCGATTCGAGGAAACGGTACACCTCGTCACGCGATGGAAAGTGCACCGCCTGGCTCAAGCGTTGACGCCAGCCGCCACGGCCCTTGCGTGACGCAGAGATCGGCGCCAGCGAATGCAACTGGGCGATCTGCTTTTGCGACTCCATGTAGAACGCCTTGTGCAGCCCCCACATCATCAGCAGCAGAATCAGCGAGAACGGCAACGAGGTCAGCACCACCGCCGACTTGAGCGAATCGATACTGCCGGCGAACAGCAACGCGCTGGTCACCAGCGCCGTCATCGCGCCCCAGAACACCCGCAGCCATTTCGGCCCGTCTTCGTCGGCGTTGCCACCCTTGGACGACAGCGTCGACAGCACCACAGTGCCGGAGTCGGCCGACGTCACGAAGAACACAAAGCTGATAAACACCGTGACGGCGATGACGGCCTTGCTCCACGGGTAGGTTTCCAGCAACAAGTAAAGGCTCATCGATGGATTATCGATGGCCGATTGGCCGAGCGCCGCCATGCCGTGGTTGAGCACTTGATCGATGGCGCTGTTGCCGAAGATCGACATCCACGCCAGGGTGAAGCCGAGCGGGATCAGCAGCACGCCGAATACGAATTCACGGATGGTGCGGCCACGGGAAATCCGCGCGATAAACAGACCCACGAACGGCGACCATGCGATCCACCAAGCCCAGTAGAACACCGTCCAGCCGCCCAGCCAGTCGCTGGGTTTGTTGTAGGCGTAGACGTCGAAACTCTTGGTCGGCAAGGCGCCGAGGTAGTCGCCGATGTTCTGGATCAGAGTGTTGAGCAAGTGCTGGGTAGGCCCGGCGAACAACACGAACAGCAGCAGCGCGCAGGCCAGCAGCATGTTGATGTCGGACATCACCCGCACGCCCTTGTCCACGCCGGCCACGGCCACCAAGATCGCAGCGCCCATCATCAGGGTGATCAACCCGACCTGGATCCACTGGGTGTGGGCGATGCCGAACAGGTAGTCCAGACCGGAGTTGAGGTGCAGCACGCCGAAGCCCATGTCGGCCCCCAGGCCGAACACCGTGGCGATGATGCCAAAGCCATCCACCGCATAACCGATGGGGCCGTTGATGCGTTTGCCGATCAGCGGGTACAGCGCCGAGCGCAACGCCAGCGGCAGGTTATGCCGGTAGGCGAAATAGGCCAGGGCCATGCCGACAAAGGCGAACACACCCCAGCCATGCAGGCCCCAGTGCAGAAACAGCACCTGCATGGCCTGGCGCGCGGCGTCGGCGTTCATCGGCGCGCCTTGGGGCGGTTGCACCAGGTGCGTCAGCGGCTCCGAGACGCAGAAGAAAAACAGCGTGATGCTGATGCCGGCGGCGAACAGCATGCCGGCCCAGGACAAGTAACTGAATTCGGGCTCGTCGTGGTCGGCACCGAGTTTTATCTTGCCGTAGCCCGATAACGCGGTGACCACCACGAAGACCAGATACAGGGTCATCGCCAGCATGTAGTACCAGCCGACCGTATTGGCCGCCCAGTTTTGCGCCGCCAGCAGCCAGGCACCGGCCTGTTGTGGGATGGCGATAACGGTCAAGCCGAACAGCAGAATAACCGTGGCGGCAAAGTAGAAAACGGGCGCATTCATGCGCACCAGGCCGCTGGAAGGGGTGGACGATGCACTCATGAGCGATGCACCCCTGGGACGTGAAATGTGGCTGGGAAAAACAGACTCAGCAAAGGTAAGCCTCCTGTTGTGAGCGGGCAGCGAACCACCGGTTTAACTTGAACGAACGTTCAAGTTAAACATGAATAGGTGGTTTTGGACTAATCGCAGGGCTGAGCGGTATGACGGGTGAGCAAAGGAAATCGTTCAGCGACTGCTCACGGAAATACCGCCCCGGTGTGGAATACAGTCAGTGTATCGGTGGCTGACAGGTCACTTGTGGTGAGCCTCCTCCCACAGGTGACCCGTGCAGGTTCTCTACTTCTGCGCCCCATCATCATGTTGCAGATTCGCTTGAGTGATATTCGCCCCCGCTGGCACATTGCGGGTCAGCCACACATTGCCGCCGATGGTCGAGCCCTTGCCGATGGTGATGCGCCCCAGAATCGTCGCCCCGGCGTAGATCACCACGTCATCCTCGACGATCGGATGGCGCGGGTGGCCTTTCTGCAGCTGCCCATCTTCATCGGCCGGGAAGCGCTTGGCGCCCAGGGTCACCGCCTGGTAGATGCGCACGCGCTCGCCGATGATCGCGGTCTCGCCGATCACCACGCCCGTACCGTGGTCGATAAAGAAACTCGGGCCGATCTGCGCGCCGGGGTGGATATCGATGCCGGTGGCCGAATGGGCGATTTCCGCGCTGATGCGTGCCAGCAACGGCAAACCGGCGCGGTACAAATGGTGCGCCAGGCGATGGTGAATCACCGCCAGGATCCCCGGGTAGCACAGCAGCACTTCATCCACACTGCGCGCGGCCGGGTCGCCGTGATAGGCAGCCAGCACGTCGGTGTCCAGCAAGCTGCGCAGGGCTGGAAGCGCCAGAGCGAAATCCTGGATCAGGCGAATGGCGTGGGCGTCGATATCACTGTCATCCTCACCGCCCTGGCGCGCAGCGTAGCGCAGCTCCAGGCGTGCCTGGGCGAGCAGGGCATTGAGGGCCACATCGAGGGTGTGGCCGACGTAAAAATCCTCGCTTTCTTCACGCAGGTCCGCCGGGCCCAGGCGCATGGGGAACAGCGCCCCGCACAGCGACTCAAGAATCTGCGCCACGGCCTGGCGCGAGGGCAACTCGCGCCCACCATGCTCGCCGCTCAGGCGGCCATTGCGGGAGCGCCACTGATCGCGGGCGCCGCGCAGTTGGCTGACGATGGTCTGCAATTGCCAATGACTGGAACGCTCACTCACGGTTTTCACTCCTGACAAAATGGCCATCACTTTACGGCAAGCGCACCGACCGACATTAAGAACCAATGGTGCGATGCTCATAACCATCGGACATAAGCGATTGACGGTTGCCCGATGAAAAGTGCCTGCCTATAGTCGGCCCATTACTTCGCCACTGTGTTTAACCATGATCAAACAACAGCTCGACCGTTTTGACCGCCTGGAACTGCTGGGCGGTGCCACCGCGCTGGAAAAACTCGAACGGCTATCGGCGTGGCTGGGCCGGGATATCTACGTCAAACGCGACGACACCACCCCGCTGGCCATGGGCGGCAATAAGCTGCGCAAGCTCGAATACCTGGCCGCCGATGCCATCGCCCAAGGCGCCGACACCCTGGTGACCGCCGGCGCGATCCAGTCCAACCATGTGCGCCAGACCGCCGCCCTCGCCGCCAAACTCGGCCTGGGTTGCGTCGCCCTGTTGGAAAATCCTACCGGCACCGACGACCCGAACTACCTGGGCAACGGCAATCGCCTGCTGCTGGAGTTGTTCGACGCCAAGGTGGAATTGGTGGAAAACCTCGATCACGTCGACGAGCAGCTCAACGCCCTCGCCGACCGGCTGCGCAGCAACGGCAAGACGCCATACCTGGTGCCCATCGGTGGCTCCAATGCGTTGGGCGCCCTGGGCTACGTGCGCGCCGGGCTGGAGCTGGCCGCGCAGATCGAGGACAGCGGCATCGACTTCGCCGCCGTGGTGCTCGCCTCCGGCAGTGCCGGTACGCACAGCGGTCTGGCGCTGGCCTTGAGTGAGGTACTGCCGCAATTGCCCGTCATCGGCGTCACCGTATCGCGTACCGAAGAGGCACAGTTCCCGAAAGTCCAGGGCCTGGCCGAGCGCACCGCCGAGCTGCTGGGCGTGGGCTTGCCCGAGGCGTTCAAGGTGATCCTGTGGGATGAGTACTTTGCCCCGCGCTACGGCGAGCCGAATGCCGGCACATTGGCCGCGATCAAACTATTGGCCAGCCAGGAAGGTCTGTTGCTCGACCCGGTCTACACCGGCAAAGCCATGGCGGGTTTGCTCGACGGTATCGGGCGTCAGCGCTTTGAGGACGGGCCGATTATCTTCCTGCACACCGGCGGCGCGCCGGCGCTGTTTGCCTATGACTCGGTGTTCAACTGAGTAAACCGGTTAAAAGTGGGAGGGGGCTTGCCCCCGATGGCGGCCTATCAGTCAGAGATGCGCTGGCTGGACTATAGCTATCGGGGGCAAGCCCCCTCCCACATTAGAAACAGTTTATATTCTAAAAAAGAATATGATTTTGAATTTATATTATTTTCAAGTCTTAAAAACCGCCTTTATAGTCGCGCCGCAGGCGAAGACGCGCTTCGCGCTTTAAGGCAGGATACGCCTACTGCGTCACCTGCTTCGCTCACCATAAAAACACAGGGGCTCTTCATGTCTATTTCTGCATTCCGTCGCACGTTACTGGTTGGCACGCTGGGTCTGGCACTCGGTGCCGGTTGGTTGGGTCAGGCTGTGGCCGGCGAACAATTGGCCAATATCAAGAAGGCCGGCGAGATCAAAATCGGCCTGGAAGGTACCTATCCACCCTTCAGCTTCCAAGATGAAAGCGGCAAGCTCAGTGGTTTCGAGGTGGAGCTGTCCGAAGCCCTGGCCAAAGAGCTGGGCGTGAAGGTCAAGCTGCAAGCCACGCCATGGGACGGCATCCTCGCCGCGCTGGAATCCAAACGCCTGGACGCGGTGGTCAACCAGGTCACCATCTCTGAAGAGCGCAAGAAAAAGTACGATTTTTCCAAGCCCTACACCGTTTCCGGGATTCAGGCGCTGGTTCTGAAAAAGAATGTGGACAGCATCAAGACCGCCGATGACCTGGCCGGCAAGAAAGTCGGCGTGGGCCTGGGCACCAACTACGAACAATGGCTCAAGGACAACCAGCCCAAAGCCATCATCAAGACTTATAACGACGACCCGACCAAGTTCCAGGACCTGCGTATCGGCCGCATCGACGCGATCCTGATCGACCGCCTGGCCGCGCTGGAATATGCCAAGAAGGCTAAGGACACCGCCGCTGCCGGCGAAGCATTCTCGCGCCAGGAATCGGGTATTGCCTTGCGCAAAGGCGAGCCTGAACTGCTGGACGCCGTGAACAAGGCCCTCGACAAACTGCGCGCCGACGGCACCTTGAAGAAGCTGTCCGAGAAGTACTTCAACGCTGACGTCACTCAATAATGGAAGCAAGTTTCCAACTCGCACTGGATTCCGCGCCCTTTCTGCTCAAGGGCGCGTACTACACGGTGATCCTCAGCCTGGGCGGCATGTTCTTCGGTTTGCTGCTGGGCTTTGGCCTAGCCTTGATGCGCTTGTCGCGCTTCTTGCCGGTGCGTGGGATTGCTCGGATCTATGTGTCGTTCTTTCGCGGCACGCCGTTGCTGGTGCAGCTGTTTTTGATCTACTACGGCTTGCCACAAGTAGGCATCGAGCTGGACCCGATTCCGGCGGCATTGATCGGCTTCTCGCTGAACATGGCCGCTTACGCCTGTGAAATCCTGCGTGCCGCCATCGGCTCAATCGAGCGCGGCCAGTGGGAAGCAGCGGCCAGTATCGGCATGACCCGCGCGCAAACCCTGCGCCGGGCCATCCTGCCGCAGGCCATGCGCACAGCGCTGCCACCGTTGGGCAACAGTTTTATTTCGCTGGTCAAGGACACGGCGCTGGCCGCCACCATTCAGGTCCCCGAGCTGTTTCGCCAGGCGCAATTGGTGTCGGCGCGCACCTTCGAAATTTTCACCATGTACCTCAGCGCTGCGCTGATCTATTGGATCCTGGCCAGCATCCTGGCGCATTTTCAGAATCGCCTGGAAGACCGGGTCAACCGGCATGACCTGGAGTCTTGAAGCATGATCGTGGTTGAAAAACTGACCAAACAATTCAACGGTCAGGTGGTGCTCGCCGGCATCGACCTGGAGGTCAAGGAAGGCGAAGTCATCGCCATCATCGGCCCCAGCGGTTCCGGCAAAACCACCTTCCTGCGCTGCCTCAACTTTCTCGAAACGCCCACCAGCGGACGCATCAAGGTGGGCGATATCGAGATCGACGGCAGCCGCCCAATCAACCAACAGCAAGGCCTGGTGCGACGCCTGCGCCAGCATGTGGGTTTTGTGTTCCAGAGCTTCAACCTGTTCCCGCACCGCACCGCGCTGGAAAACGTCATCGAAGGCCCCACCGTGGTCAAGAAGATGCCCCGTGAGGCCGCGGTGGCACTGGGCCGCAAGCTGCTGGCTCGGGTCGGGTTGGCGGGCAAAGAAGACGCCTACCCACGGCGCCTGTCCGGCGGCCAGCAACAGCGCGTGGCGATTGCCCGTGCGCTGGCCATGGAGCCGGAGGTGATTCTGTTCGACGAACCCACCTCGGCGCTGGACCCGGAGCTGGTCGGCGAAGTACTGGCGACCATCCGTAGCCTGGCCGAAGAGAAGCGCACCATGGTCATCGTCACCCACGAAATGAGCTTTGCCCGGGATGTGGCCAACCGCGTGATCTTCTTCGACAAGGGCGTGATCGTGGAGCAAGGCGAAGCCAAGGCGCTGTTCGCCAACCCCAAGGAAGAACGCACACGGCAGTTCCTGAGCAAGTTTCTCGCTCACTGAGCCTGCCTGTTTGTGGCGAGGGTGCCTGCGCCCTCGCCATACCCCGCGTTCCTACAGCAACGCCCCATCGAGCCGCATAAAACGCACCGCCTCGCGCCGCCTGAAATCCCCCTCCCAGTCAGACCCTTCTGAATATCCGCAAACCCGCCGTTTAGCCTTTTGCCGCCATTGACGCTCCTTGGCCAACCCTCTTATCTAGGCCTCAGAGGATTGGATCCTATCCCGGCTATTCACTGAATCGTGCCTTTCAGCCCCCCTGCGCACCCGCGCCAAGGGGCCGGAACGATTGCTGCTGGCTGCATCAAGGAGATGACTTATGACGCCCACGCTCACCGCCCCAACGCTGCCCCAGGCCAACCGATATGGCATCAACGCTCGGGCGGCCACCCAGTTGCAGGTTGCCATTGCGCCGTACCTCGGCATGGACGAAGGCGACCTGATCGAATTGTTCTGGAACCGTTGCTTTGCCGCCTCGCGGCGGATTACGGCGTGCAAGGTCGGCACGCCTACGCACCTGCGGGTGCCGGAGAGTTTTGTGCAAGACGGCCTGGCGCAGGTGTATTACCAGGTTATGCAGGTGGGCCACGGCCCGGCGCGCTCGGCCGTGACCCAGGTGCGCGTCAAGACCAACGCCCCAGGCGGCCAGCCCCCGGCGCTGTACAGCGACGAAAACCAGAACCTGGCCCCCGTCGGCCTGCCCGAGACCATTCGCCGCTACGGCGTCAACAGTCGCCAGGTACGCCGTGGTGTGCCGCTGACCATCGAGCCCTACCTGAACATGACTACCGGCGACGCCATCACCCTGCGCTGGGGCGATGTGCGCATGGATCTGCCGAAGATCCAGGCCCGTGGCATCGGCCTGGCCGTGCAGGTTTGGGTGCCGGCGACGGTGATCGCGGAGGCGGGCGACGACTGCCGGCTGGAGGTGACGTACTGCATTCTGGATCGCGTCGGTAACACCTCGCACTGGGCGCCGTCACGCACGGTGCGCATCGCGGCGTCGACGTCGTCACGGCCGACCCGGGCCGTGACGCCCTATCGCCCCAGACCGCTCGGCTTCCCGTGCGAACCGGGCTGATCGCCTTCTATGCATATTCCTAAAAGTTAGTTTATTTAAATATTTAACAAGTTTAGGGTATATGCACCGGACCACCGGACATCTCTGAATTTTTGTTTTTAATTTCATTGAATGCGAGGTCGGTATGGTCAGAATTACCCCGGTGCGCAACGCCAGGGCATTGCGTGCAGCCAAGGAGCGGCGCTGATGTCTAACTTGGCTCTTACACCCCCAGTCACTCAGCTGGACGTCGCGCCTTTGCTGTTGCCGGCCGTGGTGCTGCGCAACGACGCAGAGGCGCTCGACGCCGCCCATGAGCTGGCCCAGGCCGCGCGCCTGCAAGCCGCCACACGCGACCAGCAACGCAAACTGCCTTGGGCGCAAATCGAACAGTTCACCCGCAGTGGGCTGGGCAGCATTTCTATTCCCCGCGAGTACGGCGGCCCGCAGGTGTCCTTCGCCACCCTGGCCGAGGTGTTCGCGATCATCAGCGCGGCCGACCCCGCGTTGGGGCAGATCCCGCAAAACCACTTCGGCATCCTGCATCTGTTGCAGGGCACTGCCACCGAGCGCCAGAAAGAGCAGCTGTTCCAGAGCGTGCTCGACGGTTGGCGCATCGGCAACGGCGGCCCTGAACGCGGGACTAAAAACACCCTGGAACTCAAGGCGCGCCTCACCGCCCAAGGCGACGGTTATGTGGTCAGCGGCCAGAAGTTCTACTCCACCGGCGCACTGTTTGCCCATTGGGTTGCGATCAAGGCGCTCAACGACGACGGCAAACAAGTCATGGCCTTCGTGCGCCGTGGCACCCAAGGGCTGCGCATCGTGGATGACTGGTCCGGGTTCGGCCAACGCACCACCGCCAGCGGCACCGTGTTGCTCGATCGCGTCCCGGTGGACGCCGACCTGGTGGTGGACAACTGGCGCCTCGGCCAAAGCCCGAACATCCAGGGCGCGGTCTCGCAATTGATCCAGGCCGCCATTGACGCCGGCATTGCCCGCGGTGCGCTGCAAGACACCATCGCCTTCGTGCGTGAGCGCTCGCGCCCGTGGATCGACGCCAAGGTCGAACGCGCCAGTGATGACCCGTACGTGATCGCCGATATCGGCAAGCTGACCATCGAACTGCACGCTGCCGAAGCCCTGCTGCGCAAGGCCGGCCAGGTACTCGACCAGGTCAGCGCCGCGCCGATCACTGCGCAGTCGGCGGCGCGCGCGTCGATTGCCGTGGCCGAGGCCAAGGTGCTGACCACCGAAGTGTCGCTGCTGGTCAGCGAAAAGCTCTTCGAACTGGCCGGCAGCCGCGCCACCCTCGCCGAATTCAACCTCGACCGCCACTGGCGCAACGCCCGCGTGCACACCCTGCACGACCCGGTGCGCTGGAAGTATCACGCGGTGGGCGCGTATCGCCTTAACGGCACCTTGCCCGCCCGACACTCCTGGATTTAACCGAGCGGACGTCTGGAGACCTCTATGCCTTTCTCGACCAACGTCGCGGTGATCACCAGCGACGAACATGCCCTTGTGGTGGCCAGCGACCTGGCCGAAGACTTTCGTCGCGACAGCGCCCAGCGCGACCGCGAGCGCCGCCTGCCGTGGCCTGAGCTGGATGCGTTCTCGCGCTCCGGGCTGTGGGGTATCAGCGTGCCCAAAGCCTTCGGCGGTGCCGGCGTGTCCAACGTGACCCTGGCCAAGGTCATCGCGCTGATCGCCCAGGCCGATGCCTCCCTGGGCCAAATCCCGCAGAACCATTTCTATGCCCTGGAGGTGCTGCGCGTAAATGGCAGCGCCGCCCAGCACCAGCGCCTGTACGCCGAGGTACTCGCTGGCCAGCGTTTTGGCAATGCACTGGCGGAGCTGGGCACTAAAACCGCCCACGACCGCGTGACGGCCCTGACCCGCGACGGCGATGGTTTCCGCATCAACGGGCGCAAGTTCTACGCCACCGGCGCGCTCTACGCCCAACGCATCCCCACCTCGGTGGTGGACGAGCACGGCGTGCAGCAACTGGCCTTTGTGCCCCGCGACAGCCAGGACCTGAACGTGATCGACGACTGGAGCGGCTTCGGCCAGCGCACCACCGGCAGTGGTTCGGTGGTGTTCGATAACGTGTGGGTCGCGGCGCAGGACGTGGTGCCGTTCCAGAGCGCCTTCGAGCGCCCGACCACCGTGGGCCCGCTGGCGCAGATCCTCCATGCCGCGATCGACACCGGCATCGCCCGCGCCGCCTTTGAAGATGCGCTGCACTTTGTGCGCACCAAAACCCGGCCGTGGATCGACGCCACCAGCGACAAAGCCAGCGAAGACCCGCTGACCCTGAAAAGCTTCGGCCACCTGAGCGTGCGTCTGCATGCCACCGAAGCCTTGTTGGAGCGCGCCGGCGAATACCTCGACCGCGCCCAGGCCGACAGCAGCGCCGAACACGTCGCGGCCGCCTCGATTGCGGTGGCCGAAGCGCGCGCCTTGAGCACCGAGATTTCCCTGGCCGCCGGCAGCACTTTGTTCGAGCTGGCCGGCAGCCAGGCGACCCTGGCTGAACACGGCCTGGATCGGCACTGGCGCAACGCACGCGTACACACCCTGCACGACCCGGTGCGCTGGAAGTATCACGCGGTGGGCAATTACTACCTCAACGACGCCAACCCGCCATTGCGGGGGACGATCTGATGAGCAAAAAGAAAATCCTGCTCAATGCCTTCAACATGAACTGCATCGGGCACATCAACCACGGCCTGTGGACCCATCCTCGGGACACCTCGATCCAGTACAAAACCCTGGCCTACTGGACCGATCTCGCGCAGACCCTGGAGCGCGGATTGTTCGATGGTTTGTTCATCGCCGATATCGTCGGCGTGTATGACGTTTACCAGCAATCGGTCGAGGTGCCGCTCAAGGAGTCGATTCAACTGCCGGTCAACGACCCGTTGCTGCTGGTCTCGGCCATGGCCGCGGTCACCCGCCATCTGGGGTTCGGCCTCACCGCTAACCTCACCTACGAGCCGCCGTATCTGTTTGCCCGGCGCATGTCCACCCTCGATCACCTGAGCGAAGGCCGAGTGGGTTGGAACATCGTCACCGGCTACCTGGACAGCGCCGCCAAGGCCATGGGCCTGACCGAACAAGTCGAGCATGACCGCCGCTACGACCAGGCCGATGAGTACCTGCAGGTGCTCTACAAACTGTGGGAGGGCAGTTGGGAAGACGACGCAGTGCTCAACGACCCGCAGCAACGGGTCTACGCGCAACCGGGCAAGGTGCATAAGGTCGAGCATCGCGGCGAGTTCTATCAGGTGGAGGGTTATCACCTGTGCGAGCCGTCACCGCAACGCACACCGGTGTTGTTTCAGGCCGGCAGTTCCGAGCGCGGCTTGGCCTTCGCCGGGCAACACGCCGAGTGCGTGTTTATCAGCGGGCAGAACAAAGCGGCGACCAAGGGGCAGGTGGACAAAGTGCGCGCCAGCGCGCTCAAAGCCGGGCGCAACCCCGAGGACATCAAGGTGTTTATGGGCATCAATGTGATCGTCGGCGCCACCGAAGCCCTGGCCTGGGAGAAACACGCCGAGTACCTGAGCTACGCCAGCGCGGAAGCGGGCGTGGCGCACTTTTCGGCCTCCACCGGCATCGACTTTTCCCAGTACGAACTCGACGAACCGATCCAGTACGTGAAGAGCAACGCCATTCAATCGGCCACCAAAACCCTGCAAAACAACGATTGGACCCGCCGCAAATTGCTGGACCAGCACGCCCTGGGCGGGCGCTACATCACCCTGGTGGGCTCGCCCCAACAGGTGGCCGATGAGCTGGAGTCGTGGATCAACGAAACCGGGCTGGATGGCTTCAACCTCACGCGCATCGTGACCCCGGAAAGCTACGTGGACTTCATCGACCTGGTGGTGCCGGAGTTGCAGCGGCGCGGGTCGTACAAGACTGAATATGAGCAAGGCACCCTGCGTGAAAAAGTCTTTCACGCCAGCGCCCGCCTACCCGACCAACACACCGGCTCTACGTACCGCCACTGATCAAAAGATCTGGGAGGGCCCCTCCCACCGTACAACGGCCTTGTTTGCCCTGATCCCTGATGACTGGAAACCACTATGAAAAAGACACTGATCAATAAGCCAGTCAAAGCACTGGCCCTGGCCTTCGGGCTGTTCAGCTCGACGGTGTTCGCCGCCGACGCACCGCTGAAAGTCGGCACCACCGCAGCCTTTGCGATTCCGCTGGAGGCCGCCGTGGCCGAAGCCGGCAAGCAAGGCTTAAAGGTCGAGCTGGTGGAGTTCACCGACTGGATCGCACCGAATGTCAGCCTGGCGGCGGGCGACATCGATGTGAATTACTTCCAGCACATCCCGTTCCTGGAAAACGCCAAGGCCGCCGCCGGGTTTGACCTGGTGCCGTATGCGCCGGGCATCATCAACAACGTCGGGTTGTATTCGAAAAAATATAAAAGCTTCGCCGACCTGCCCCAAGGCGCCAGCGTGGCGATTGCCAACGACCCGATCAACAGCGGTCGCGGCCTGCAATTGCTGGCCAAGGCGGGCTTGATCACCCTCAAGCCGGGGGTGGGTTACAAGGCCACCGAAGAAGACATCGTCGCCAACCCGAAACACATCAAGATCCTGCAAGTGGAAGCCGTGCAACTGGTACGCGCCTATGACGATGCGGACCTGGTGCAGGGCTACCCGGCCTATATCCGCTTGTCCAAGACCTTCGATGCCGAGTCGGCGCTGCTGTTCGACGGCCTCGACCATCCCGAATACGTGATCCAGTTTGTGGTTCAGCCCAACAGCAAAACCGACCCACGGGTGATCAAGTTCGTCGACATCTACCAGCACTCGCCGGTGGTGCGCGCCGCGCTGGATAAATCCCTCGGCAAGCTCTACCAAGTCGGTTGGGAGGGCTGAACATGACCGTCGCCCACGCACATTTGCGCGACCTGGGTTTACCGCCCAGGGACGCCGAGCAGACCGAGCTGCATCCGCACCTGAACCGCGCCCATGTGCGCTTTATCAACCTGGGTAAGACCTACGACGGCAGCGTGCATGCGCTGCAAGGCATCGACCTGGCGATCCAGCGTGGTGAAGTGTTTGGCATTATCGGCCGCAGCGGCGCCGGTAAGTCATCACTGATCCGCACCATCAACCGGCTTGAACAACCCAGCAGCGGGCGCGTGCTGATCGATCAGGTGGACATCGGCGACTTCGACGAAGACCACCTGGTGGCGCTGCGGCGGCGCATCGGCATGATCTTCCAGCACTTCAACCTGATGTCGGCCAAGACCGTATGGCAGAACGTCGAGCTGCCGCTCAAGGTAGCCGGCGTGGCCAAGCTGCAGCGCGAGCAGAAGGTGCGCGAGCTGCTGGAATTGGTGGGCCTGAAGGACAAGCATCAGGCTTACCCGGCGCAGCTCTCCGGCGGGCAGAAACAACGGGTGGGCATCGCCCGCGCGCTGGTGCACGACCCGCAAATCCTGCTGTGCGACGAGGCCACCTCTGCCCTCGACCCGGAAACCACCCAGTCGATCCTTGGCCTGCTGCGCGAGATCAACCGGCGCCTGGGCCTGACTATCGTACTGATCACCCATGAGATGGCGGTGATCCGCGAAATCTGCGACCGCGTGGTAGTGCTGGAGCATGGGCGCATCGTCGAGCAAGGCCCGGTGTGGCAGGTGTTCGGCGATCCGCAGCATGAGGTCAGCAAAACCCTGCTGGCACCGCTGCAACAAGGTTTGCCGCCGGAGCTGCAAGCGCGCTTGCAGGACCAGCCGACCTCTGCCGAGGCGGCGGTGGTACTGCGCGTGCAGTTCACCGGCAGCGCCGCCGACGAGCCGGACCTGGCCGCGCTATTCAGCGCACTGGGCGGGCGCGTGCGTTTGCTGCATGGCGGAGTGGAGCGCATCCAAGGCCACGCCCTGGGGCAATTGCTGCTGGCGGTGAGTGGTTCGGCCCACGGCGCCGACGCCTTGCGCCAACGCGCCGGGCGCTTTGCACAACAGGTGGAGGTGCTGGGTTATGTGGTTTGATCGTTTAGTACAGGGCGCCCTCGACACCCTGCTGATGGTCGGCGTGTCATCGTTGATCGCGTTGCTGGTGGGCATCCCGCTGGCGGTGTTCCTGGTGACCAGCGACAAGGGCGGCATCTTCCAGGCGCCGGCGTTGAACCGGGCGCTGGGGGCGTTCGTCAATCTGTTCCGCTCGATTCCGTTTTTGATCCTGATGGTGGCGCTGATCCCGTTCACTCGGCTGATCGTCGGCACCACCTACGGCGTGTGGGCCGCAGTGGTGCCGTTGACCATCGCTGCCACGCCGTTCTTTGCCCGGATCGCCGAGGTGAGCCTGCGCGAAGTCGACCACGGCCTGATCGAAGCCGCCCAGGCCATGGGCTGCCGGCGCTGGCACATCATTTGGCATGTGCTGTTGCCCGAAGCGTTGCCGGGGATTGTCGGCGGTTTCACCATCACCCTGGTGACCATGATCAACTCCTCGGCCATGGCCGGCGCCATCGGTGCCGGTGGGTTGGGGGACATTGCCTACCGCTACGGTTACCAGCGTTTCGATACGCAGATCATGCTCACAGTGATCGTGCTGCTGGTGGCGTTGGTGGTGCTGATTCAGGTGAGCGGCGATCGCCTGGCGCGGGTGCTGAACAAACGGTGAGGTATAGTCGGGACCTTTCAGTGCCCGGTATCGCTCGCCATGACCCTCAAACCCGACGACCTCGACCAGATCACCTCCACCACCCTCGGCCACTACAACAAGGTGGCCGAGGACTTTCGCGAAGGCACCCGCGACCACGATGTGAGCCAGAACATCGACGCCTTGTTGCGGCATATCCAGGGTGCGCCGCCGTTTACCGTGTTGGATTTTGGCTGCGGGCCTGGCCGCGATCTACAGACGTTTACGCGCCTGGGCCACATCGCCGTAGGGCTCGACGGCTCCGAGCGTTTCGCGCAGATGGCGCGCGAGGACAGCGGCTGCGAAGTGCTGCAACAAGACTTCCTCAAGCTGCAACTACCCGCCGCGCGCTTCGACGGCATCTTCGCCAATGCGGTGCTGTTTCATATCCCCAAACAGGAATTGCCCCGGGTACTCAAGCAACTGCATGCCGCGCTGAAACCGGGGGGCGTGCTGTTCAGCTCCAACCCGCGCGGTGACAACCAGGAAGGCTGGAACGGGCCGCGCTACGGGTCGTATCACGACCTGAAGGCGTGGCAGACGTTGCTGACCAGCGCAGGGTTCGTGGAGCTGGAGCATTACTACCGCCCTGCCGGATTGCCTCGCGAACAACAGCCGTGGCTGGCCAGCGTCTGGCGCAAACCTCACCAATAGCTTGGCAATACATTCCAATGTGGGAGGGGGCTTGCCCCCGATGACAGTGGGTCAGTCAGTACATCTGATACTGATACACCGCTATCGGGGGCAAGCCCCCTCCCACATTTACTGCACCTGATACACCACCGGCGCCTCCCCCATCCGCAGTGACAACCAGGAAGGCTGGAACAGGCCGCGCTACGGGTCGTATCACGACCTGGAGGCGTGGCTGGCGAGCGTCTGGTGTAAACCTTATTAGCAACCTGAAAAAATGCGTTTTTTGTGGTGAGCGGGCTTGCCCCGCGCTGGGGCGCGGAGCGGCCCTCTCTACAGACACTGCGGTGTGCCAGGCAAGAGCTGTTGCCAGGTTTTAGGGCCGCTTCGCAGCCCAGCGCAGGGCAAGCTCACCGCAACAAGCCCCCTCCCACATTTACTGCACCTGATACACCACCGGCGTTGCACCCGCAGCGTGAAAAATTTTCAAGGGAAAGTGTGAAGTTGTTGATCACTTCAACGGGACGCCAATGGCTGCCATTCGTCGCCACTGTCAATTCTGACAGTTACCCACCCCACCCGGATGGGGGTTTGATTCTCCTTGCACAACGCGCCAGTCCTGAGCGCGCTCCCAGCCAGGAGAGTCATCATGTCCGACACCCCCCTTGACCCCGAGAACAATTCGATCTCGGGCGGTCTACCCGCCGCGTCGCTTCCAGTGCCCTATCAATCACCCAGCCTGGAACGCCCTGAACCGCGACGAATTGAAGACCTGGATCACCCATATTCGGCCTTCCCCTGGGTCGACCTCCAGCTCGCCGCCCACCCTGAGAATGCGGCCTACGGTCTGGGTATCCGCCATGTACGACCTTATGCGCTGTTCGTGTTTGAAAACTGGCAGAATCTCAACTTTCTCGACTATTTTGCTTTTTATCTTGAAGACCTGACTTTTCCCGTTGCCGAAGATTACGTGTGGAATGTGGCAAATCCCCAACAGTACCTGGCCATCCCCTCCGAATTTATTCCTGAAGGTGAGGTGTCCAGTTATGGTCGAGTGATTCGCATAGGCAGTGGCAATGAAAGCACCTCTCCTGTGCGAACCCTTTTGATCAAGACCGACCGCCCCGGTGGTGTGGACAAAGACCCCGGCATTCCGTGGCATACCGGCCTGGTCATGCGCGTAGAAGGCTTCCCCGAAGGATCGAATATTGGCGCAGGCGATGTTGTGGGCGGCCTTTGGTGCCTGATTGATCTGTACGAACACATCCGCCAGAACGATGTCATCGAGCTGTCCTGGGATGGCGAGTTTGTGCAGCATACCGTGAGCCCGGCTGAGGCGGCCGGGTCAGGACCGATTCGGGTCTTTGTGCCCAAATCGATCATTGATCAGGGCGGGCAACTGGGGACAGTGACCATTCGTTTTCGGGTGCGCGATGTGGTGGAAAATTTTTCCGGGGAAAAGTATCAGTATTCCAAACCCTATTTCCTGGACGCCGAATTGGACCCCTCTCTGTTGGGACCGCCGATTTTCCTGGTGGACGGCGAAGAGCTCGAATCCAGGCAGATCGACTTCGATACCCAGAGCGGCTCAACCTTCGAAGTGCTCGCTCTTACAGACCGACAGTTTCCGACACCCAACCCCAGGCATCAGATCATTGTGACGTTGCTCGGGATGCTCGAAGACGGCACCACCCAGCCATTTGTGTTGGGCCCGGTTACCGACAATAACCTCAACTTCACCTTTATTCCGGTGGACGCCAGCATCATCGCTCAATGGGTTGGCGGCTCATTTCGGGTATCGTTCCAGTGGCAAACCGCCGCCGGCGTGTCGCTGGGGCAATCGGGCAGCACTACCATCACCGTGGTCGGCACCAAGGTCTTGATGCCGGCCCCCGATGTCAGCCCTATCGAGCTGGGGTTGATTCCGGCAGGTGAAGACATCACGGTCACCCTGCCGTTTTACGAACCCCATGACCCTGGCTGGCTGGAGTCGCTGTTCATCACCCACGTACCGTCGGGGGGCGGCAATGCCATTGTCTACCGTCAAAATCAACTGGCAGGCGCTCAGGGGGGCACTTACACGGTGCGCGCCGCCGAGCTGGAACAGTTCAATGGGCTGGGTCACATTGATATCTATTACGAAACCAACGACGGTGTCGTTCATATCCTGGGCGGCAATGCCCTGACGACTCGGCGCTCCCTGATGCTGGGCGCC
>Ga0302347_1001355_pt1 | contig 29865 bp, 23 predicted proteins | sample PhyWR1_FD_202178 | JGI IMG/M metagenome (GOLD analysis project Ga0302347, IMG submission 202178) | Leaf surface microbial communities from wheat plants in UC Gill Tract Community Farm, Albany, California, United States - DLSL W.R1 (v2)... | ecosystem: Host-associated > Plants > Phyllosphere >...
TGGACTGGGCCTTGAGGATCGCCTGCACCTGTTGCTCGCTGATGCCGTCGCGCTGCAGGGTACGCTGAATCTGCAGCGATTGCGGCACGTCGATCACCAGGATGCGCTGGGCCATGCTGTACTGCCCGGATTCAATCAGCAACGGTGACACGAGGATCGCGTAAGGCGACCGGGCGCGCGCCAAATGGCTGCGAATCTCCTCGCCAATCAACGGGTGCAGCAAGGCTTCCAGCCAGCGCCGTTCTTCGGGTAGTTCAAAGATCAGCTTGCGCAGGGCGGCGCGGTCCAACTGGCCGTCAGGCTGCAAAACGCCGGCACCAAAGTGCTCGGCGATGCGTGCCAGTGCCGGCCGGCCAGGTTCGACCACCCAGCGCGCGGCGTGGTCGGCGTCCACCAGGTCGATGCCCAGGTCGATAAAGTGCTGGGCCGCCGCGCTCTTGCCGCTGCCGATGCCGCCGGTGAGGCCGAGAATCCAGGGTGTTGCAACACAAGTGGTCATCTGAAACCGACAGACTGCAAATAGAAGTCGGTTATTTGACCACCCCAGAGCAATGCAATCCAGCCGGCAATCGCCAGATACGGACCAAATGGCATGGGGCTCGAGGCTTGCGCCTTGCGCAGGCGCAACAGAATCAACCCGATAAACACCCCCACCAGGGACGACATCAATAGCGTCATCGGCAGAATCTGCCAGCCGCCCCAGGCACCGAGCAGCGCCAGCAACTTGAAGTCGCCGTGGCCCATGCCGTCCTTGCCGGTGACCAGCTTGAACAGCCAGAACACCGTCCACAGGCTCATGTATCCCAATACGGCGCCCCACAGGGCATCGGCCAGCGGCGTGAACAGGTTGAAGCCGTTGACGATCAGCCCAAGCCACAGCAACGGAAGCACCAGCACATCCGGCAGCAGCTGGTGGTCCACGTCGATCAGGCTCATCGCCAACAAGCCCCAGCTCAAGACCATCACCGCTGCCGCCTGCCAGCCGAAGCCGAAATGCCAGGCCACCACGGCGGTCATCAGCGCGCAGGCCAGCTCGGTCAGCGGATAGCGGGCGCTGATCGAACCCTGGCAATGGGCGCAGCGGCCCTTGAGGAACAGATAGCTGAGCAGCGGGATATTTTCCCACGGGCGGATCGCATGATCGCAATGCGGGCAGCAGGAATTGGGGTGAATGAGGTTGTAGGTCGGCCCGGCGGGCTCGGCAGGCAAGCCAAGGACTTCATGGGCCTGGGCACGCCATTCGCGTTCGAGCATTTTCGGCAGGCGCCACACCAGCACGTTGAGAAAACTGCCGACGATCAAGCCCAGCACCAGCGCCATCGCCACAAAGGCCCATGGATACTCAAGCAACAGCAGGCTCAAAATGCACTCCCCAGCTGGAACACTGGCAGGTACATGGCGATGACCAGCGTCCCGACAATCCCCCCCAGCACCACCATGAGCAGCGGCTCCATCAGGCTTGTAAGGTTATCGACCTGGTCATCCACATCGGCTTCATAGTGGCTGGCGACTTTTTCCAGCATGCGATCCAGGGTGCCCGACTCTTCGCCGATGGCGGTCATCTGGATCGCCATGCCGGGAAACAGGCCGCTGGCGGCCATGGATTGATTCAACTGCATGCCGGTAGATACATCGTGTCGCATATGCTCGATCGCCTGTTTGAACGGCCCTGAACCCACGGCCCCGGCCACGGAGCCCAGCGCCTGCACCAGCGGAACGCCGGCGGCAAAGGTGGTGGACAGCGTGCGGGCGTAGCGGGCGACGGCCGATTTGTGCAGCAGTTTGCCTGCCAGGGGCATTTTCAACAAACCGGCGTCCAGCCAATGATGAAAACCCGCTGAATTGCGGTAAGCGTGACGCAGCCCAATCGCCCCTGCGCCCATGCCCAACACCAGCCCCCACCAGGCTTGCTGCATGAACTCGGAAAGGGCGATGACCTGCAAGGTCAAACCGGGCAGCTTGCCATCGACGCTGGCGAACAGGGCCTGGAATTGCGGCACCACATGCACCAGCAATATGCCGGTGACCAGGCAGGCGACCACCAGCACCGCGACAGGGTAGGTCATGGCTTTTTTGATTCTGGCTTTGAGCTGTGCGCTTTTTTCCCGGTGGAGCGCCACGCGTTCCAGCAAGGTTTCAAGGGCTCCGGCCTGCTCGCCGGCAGCCACCAGGTGGCAATACAAATCATCGAAGTAACGCGGTTGTTTGCGCAGCGCTTCATGGAGGCTGGTGCCGGCGGCGATCTGCTGTTTCAAGCCCTGCACCAGCTCGCGCATCGACCGGTTTTCGACGCCTTCGCTGATGATGTCGAAGGCTTGCAGCAGGGCAATCCCGGCTTTCAGCAGGGTGGCCAACTGGCGAGTGAACAAGGTGATGTCTGACGTTTTTATCGGCACTGAGAAGCTTGCGAGCATTGGCGGCTGCTTGCGCACGCGCCCTGGGCTGATGCCTTGCTGGCGCAACTGGGCCTTGATCAGGGCAGGGTTGTGCCCACGGGTTTGCCCGGACACCTTGCGTCCTTTGCGGTTGGTGCCTTCCCAGGCGTAAAGCGTCGAAGCGTTGTTCATGTCGCGGTTCCGCACACAGGTCGTCGAAGATTTATAGCTTAGTCACGTGACGGAATCGGGCAGGCGGATGGCCAAGGATAAAATGTCAGAATGTGCGTCTTGCAGGCGATTGAGCGCGTGCGGTTGAGTACACTTGCGCCGCTGCACACCACGGGGCGCAGGAAGCGCCTTGTCATGAGTTTTATTCTGGAGAGTGAATGTGATGCGTCAAAAAGGTTTTACCTTGATCGAGCTGTTGATCGTCGTGGCAATCATCGGCATCTTGGCCACCATCGGCCTGCCGATGTATACCACGCACCAGGCCAAGGCCAAGTTTACTGCGGGCCTGGCTGAGATCGCCGCGTTGAAGGCCGGGTACGAAAGTGTCATCAACGAGGGCACCGTACCCACGTTGGCGCTGATTGGCGGCACCAGCCCCACCGCCAACTGCAAGATCGATGTGGCTGGCGACGTGGCCACGGGCGCTGGCTCCATCAATTGCGAAATACTCGACGCGCCGGCCCCGGTCCAGGGCAAGACCATCAGCCTGACGCGCAGCGCCACCACCGGCTGGAAGTGCACGACCAGCGCTGAAGCAAAATATGTCGGCAAGGGCTGCGGCGCCGACGGGGCATAACTGCTAAACCCTTCACATGGACGAGAGGTGGCCGATGGGGTTATCCGTACAGCAGCGTGGTGGCGTTTTCCTGGCCGTGACCGTGGTTTTGTTGATCGTCGGGATATGTGCACCGTTCAGTGGGCATGACCTGCAGCGTGCAATGCAGATCGCCATCGGGGTTTGCGCGACGCTGTACGGGCTTTGGGTCACGTCGGCAGAGCGTTGGGTGGACCGGCCCACCGCGCTCGGCCTGGCGCTGATCATTGGGCTGGGGCTGGTGTCTTCGGCGCTGGCGCACCAACCGTTGTGGGCATTTACGGAAGTGGCGTTGTTTGTCAGTTGCGCGGCGATCGCCGTGGCGCTCGCCTCACTGCGTCGTAATGGCGGCGAGCCTGTGGATCGTGTGCTGATCCTGGCGGTAGTCGCGATGTGCCTGATCAAGTCGGTCCAATACCTGTATGCCGGTGCACTCGCGTTCAGCAGTGGCGAGCGCACGCTGGACCCTGACCTGCTGCTGTCCGGCTTTTCCAACAAGCGTTTCTACGGCCAGTTCCAGACCTTCACCCTGCCGCTGTTGGCGCTGCCTTTGTTGTTGCCGAATGTCTCCCGGGCGCTGCGAGGTGCGGTATTTGCGTTGCTGTGCGTGTGGTGGTTGATCGCGATCGGCGGCGGTACGCGGGGTACCTGGCTTGGCCTGGGCGTGGCGGGTGCGGTGCTGGCGGTAGTTGGGCCGTGGGGGCGACGTTGGTTGGGTTGGCAACTGGCCGCTGTGCTGGTCGGGGTGTTGCTGTACTGGCTGGTGTTTACGCTGTTGGCGGGGTACCTGGGAATCGTGGTTGCCAACGGCGCCGGTGATCGCCTCACCACCTCGCTGTCAGGGCGCGGCCCGATCTGGTCGCAGGCCTGGCAGATGCTGGTCGAGCGACCCTGGCTGGGGTTTGGGCCGATGCAGTTTGCCGATATTGCCAACCCGATTGCTGCCCACCCTCACCAGTCCATCCTGCAATGGGCCAGCGAATGGGGGGTGCCTTCGACGTTATGTGTGATGGCTTTGGCATGGCGCGGCGGTTGGGCCACCTTGTCGGTGCTGCACGAGCGGGCACTGTCCAGCGCGCGCGCCGACCTGCTGCGTTTATGCCTGTTTGCGGCGCTGGTCGGGGCGTTGGTGCAGTCGATGGTCGATGGAGTGATCGTGATGCCCACCTCCCAGGTCTGGCTGGCGCTGGTGGTGGGGTGGCTGATGGCGCTGCACGTGTGGCGAACGCCGGCAGGCGCGACCCTGCCATGGGTATGGAAATCCTGGAAAATACTGAGTGTATTGGCCGTTGGTCTGCTGGTATTTGTCGCGGTGCGCGACGTGCCGCATATCGAGCAGGCCCAGCGGCAATACCTGGCCGCCCCCGACACTCATCTGCAACCCCGCTTCTGGGCCCAGGGGGTTATTGCCCGCTGAAGCCCGCAAGTTGCCGGACGCCCGATGCGGTGCTAGCTTTAGTCCACCGCCCGTGTAGCTCAGTTGGTAGAGCAGCGCACTCGTAACGCGAAGGTCGCAGGTTCAACTCCTGTCTCGGGCATAAAGGCAACGCTGTTTCAAAGGTACCGTTTCAAAGGCAACGTTTTCAGATGATCCCAGAATGGTTCTGAAGGCCAGGCGAGTCGGCATTCGTGCCCGCTCTTTTGTATCTGCGCAACCTTGATGACCCAGATGCATCCCCATTCCTTGATCTAAGAGAACAACATGACCACTACAGAGATGACCCAGGAAGTTCGGCATCAAGCAGCTCTCGACAAATACCTCGAGGCCACGCCGCAGCTTAAAGAAGAGATCAAGGACCTGAGCGCCGATGATCAGCGCGACCAGATCCAGTGGGCATTCGAGGATGAGGCCGAGAGCCAGGGCTACCAGCCCTGGGAGCTGACCCTCAAGTACACCTCGACGCCGGAAGAGTTTGAAGCGGCGCGGCTGGCCTTGCACAGAGAGGCTGCCGAGGTGCTGGGTGTTGAATGGGAAGAGTATTGCGAGATGAACGACCTGGTCGTTTAAACGCGTACTCCGTGCAGGAGCGAGCCCGCTCGCTCCCGCATGAACGCCTCAGATACTGAGGCGCATCGACAGGTCCACTGCCTTCACATCCTTGGTCATCGCACCGATGGAGATGTAGTCCACCCCGGTTTCGGCGATGGGCAGCAGGGTGCTTTCATTGATCCCGCCGCTGGCTTCCAGCTTGGCCTTGCCGCCGTTCAGGCGCACGGCTTCACGCATATCCTCCAGGCTCAACTCATCGAGCATGATGATGTCGGCGCCTGCCGCCAGCGCTTCGCGCAGTTCATCCAGGCTTTCCACTTCGATTTCCACCGGTTTGCCCGGCGCAATCTTGTGCGCGGCGGTGATGGCCTGGGCGATACCACCGCAGGCGGCGATATGGTTTTCCTTGATCAGGAACGCGTCATACAAACCAATGCGGTGGTTGTGGCAGCCGCCGCAGGTTACCGCGTACTTCTGCGCGAGACGCAGGCCCGGCAGGGTTTTGCGCGTGTCCAGCAACTTGACTTGGGTACTCGCGACAAAATCCGCCAGGTACTGCGCGCGTGTGGCAACGCCTGACAGCAATTGCAGAAAATTCAGCGCGCAGCGTTCGCCGCTGAGCAGCGAACGCGCCGGGCCTTCGAGGTGAAACAGCACCTGGTTGGGGCTGACACGCTCACCGTCGGTCACCTGCCAGTGCACGGCGACCCGTGGGTCCAGTTGACGGAAGACCGCGTCCACCCAGGCGGTGCCGGCGATAACCGCGCTGTCGCGGGTGATGATGGCTGCCGTGGCCAGCCGTTCGGCCGGGATCAATTGCGCGGTGATGTCGCCGCTGCCGATGTCTTCCAGCAGTGCGCGGCGCACGTTGGCTTCGATTTCGGCGGTGAGGTCGGCAAGACGGAGATTCGGCATAACAGGCTCCACAAACAAAGTGCCCCGATTATAGGGGCAGTGCGGGCCCGAAGGCAGGCTCGGCGCTGATTTACCGCGCAATGGCAGAGTTTGCTGGCGCAACCCCCCTCATTTGCAAGATAATCTCGCGCCTTGCAATTGGCGTCATAGCTTTGACGACCTGGTGATAGCCGGTTTTCCATGGTGCCCAACGGGCCTGTACCCAATTCAATACCGCCGTTTCAGGAGGCCAGGATGCACAATGACGGAAAGGTGGTGCCAATCAACAAGGCACAGGCCACGCCATCGCCGCTCGCCCGACTGCCGGTGGTGTTGCTGCAGGTTCGCGACAAGGCCGCGCAGCAGTTGCAGCAAGGTCTGCAGGAACTGTTCGATAACGCCGACGACACGCTGTTCGAAATGGCCGACAAGGCCCGCAGCAACGTCGACCACCATATTTTCTTTGAAGCCATGCGCGACCTGCGCCTCAAGCGCAAGAATTTCGAGCGCGTGTTCATGGAGCGCCTGTTCGACGCTTTTGCCGAGCTGGGCCAGGCCGGGCGCGGCGAGCTGCAACTGGTGCCGGTGCTGTCCTATGACGCGGCGCCAGGTACGTCCCGGGATGCACTGGAAAAAGCCGTGGCGCTGGAGGCCATGTTGGGGCGGGTGCGCCACCGCGACGGCCTGGCCCTTGGGCAACTCACCGCGCGCTTGAGCGCGCTGCTTGGCAACCACCTGGATGACCGTGAAAACCCGTTGGGCCCGGCACTGTTGTGCGAGTTTTTCCTGCGGGCGGGGCGTAGCCTGGGCGTGGAGATCCGCGTCAAGTTGATCATGCTCAAGCTGTTCGAAAAATACGTCCTCAGTGACGCCGACCAACTGTACGGCGAAGCCAATCAATTGCTGGTCGCAACGGGAGTGTTGCCGCAACTCAAGGCCGTGCCATCGCGCCGCGCTGGCGGGCGTGTGGCCCGTGAGCAGTCGAGCCCGCACGTGCCGCCGAGCGTCGAGCAGCCGGTTGACGAAAATGGTCACGAAGCGTTTGCCGCCTTGCAGGTATTGCTGACCACGTTGCGCGGCAGCGTCGCGCCGACCCTCGAAGCCAGTGCAGAACCCCAGCCGATTGCCACCCGTGACCTGCTGCGCCTCCTGTCGCATTTGCAGCAATACGTGCCTGCGCCTGAGGCGGAAGATGATTTCGACCTGCGCAACCAGCTGGGGCAATTACTCACTCGTGTCAGCGTCAAGAGTGGCAAGTCGCGAGTCGTGGAGGATTCGGACGAAGACGTGATCAACCTGATCGCGCTGTTGTTCGAGTTCATCCTCAACGACCGCGCGGTGCCGGATGCCTTCAAGGCGTTGATCGCCCGACTGCAGATCCCGATGCTGAAAGTGGCGGTACTGGACAAGCGCTTTTTCAGTCGCGCCAGCCACCCGGCGCGGCGCCTGCTCAACGAAATCGCGGCGGCTGCCATGGGCTGGAGCCCGCGTGAGGACTACCCGCGCGACCCCCTCTACCTGCGCATTGAGCATGTGGTCCAGCGCTTGCTCAATGAGTTTGTCGAAGACCCGGCGATTTTCTCCCAGTTGCTCGCCGAGTTCAGCGCGTTTACCGCCGACGAGCGTCGGCGCAGCGAACTGCTTGAACAGCACACCCGCGATGCCGAAGAAGGCCGCGTGCGCACCGAAGCAGCCCGCCAGCGCGTGGCGGATGTGCTTAATCGACGCTTGCTGGGCAAGGTGCTGCCGTTGGCGGTGGTGCAGTTCCTGCAACAAGCCTGGAGCCAGGTGCTGTTACTGGCCAGTCTCAAGTACGGCGAGCAGTCGGTGCAATGGCAGGCGGGACTGCGCACCATGGATGACTTGATCTGGAGTGTCAGCCTGCAGCAGGACACCGAAGCCGGGCGCCACCTGCTCGAACAGTTGCCGGGCCTGCTCAAGGCGTTGCGCGACGGCCTGACCAGCGCCGCGTTCGACCCTTTCAGCACCCGAGAATTTTTTGTGCGGTTGCAGGCCCTGCATATTCAGGCGCCCGACGGCGTCGACGAGTTGATCGAAGTGCGCGAGCCATTTGTACTCGGCACCGTGGCGCGGGACCCAGCCGCAGACCTGCCGGCCAATGACCCCGACCTGCTCAAGGTTCACCAGTTGCGGGTCGGTACCTGGATGGTGTTTCAGGCGCGCGCGGCCAACTCCCTGCGCTGCCGGCTCACCGCGATCATGGCGCCGGCCGGCAGCTACATTTTTGTCAGCCGCACCGGGCTCAAGGTGCTGGAGCACAGCGCCGGGGAACTGGCGTTGGCGTTCAAGCGTGACGCGTTGCACGTGCTGGATGACGGGCCGCTGTTCGAGCGCGCGTTGGCGGAGGTGGTGGGCAAGCTGCGCCAACTCAATCGCGCCAAGTGATCGCAACCACAGGGGCGAACGCGGCATACTGGTAACACTTTGTCGCGTTCAAGGAACCTGTATGCAGTTGGACTCCACCAGTGGTTGGTGCAAGGGCATTCGTCATTGCCCTTCGCCCAACTTCAACGAGCGCCCCGCCGGCGAAATATCACTGTTGGTGGTGCATAACATCAGCCTGCCGCCGGCGCAGTTCGCCACCGGGAAAGTGCAGGAGTTTTTTCAGAATCGCCTGGATGTCACGGAACATCCCTACTTTGAAGGGATTGCCGACCTACGGGTGTCCGCGCATTTTCTGATTGAGCGCGACGGCGCGGTGACGCAGTTTGTGTCCTGCAGCGACCGGGCCTGGCATGCCGGGGTTTCTTGCTTCGAAGGGCGTGAAACCTGCAACGACTTTTCCTTGGGCATTGAGCTGGAAGGTACCGATGACCTGCCGTTCACCGACGCCCAATATGCCGCGCTGATCGACCTGGCCCGCCAGTTGCTGGCGGCCTACCCTGGCATCACCGCGCAGCGCATTTGTGGTCATAGCGACATCGCACCGGGGCGCAAGACCGACCCCGGCCCCGCTTTTGATTGGACGCGCTTTCGCAGCGCCCTGCAGGATGGAGGACACGCACGATGAGTTTTCTGGTGTTGGTGCTGGCGGTATGGATCGAGAAATTCTCGGCCCTGCGCCAGCGGTTGCAGCGCGATGGCGGTTGGCTGCGCGAGTTGGCCAAGCTGGAAGCGAGCCCGCGCATGGGCAAGCAACCCTGGCTGATTCTGGTGCTGCTGGTGTTGTTGCCGGTGGCGTTGCTGGGGCTGTTGCTGCTGGTGCTGGAGCCGGTGGCCTACGGCTTGTTGGCCCTGCCGGTGCACCTGCTGGTGGTGATCTACAGCCTGGGGCGCGGTGATGTGCTCGCCGGTCTCGGTCCCTTCCGCGATGCCTGGCGACGCGGTGACCTGCAAGCCGCCGAGCACGTGGCCGAGCGCGACTTGAACCTGAGCGCCGACAGCGGTGAACAACTGCTCGAACGCTTCCAGGGCCATTTGCTGTGGCAGGCCTACCAGAGCTTTTTCGCGGTAATCTTCTGGTACTTCCTGCTGGGCCCGGTGGCTGCGCTGGCGTATCGCCTGCTGGCCCTGGCCAGCGAGCACAGCAAGAACCCCCTGGTGGCCGAGCGCGCCGTGCAATTGCGGCATGCCTTCGACTGGCTACCGGTACGCCTGCTGGCCGCCAGCTTTGCCCTGGTTGGCAACTTCGTCGCGGTCAGCCGCGTGATGCTCCATGAGCTGTTGAGCTGGGACATCAGCGCCGCCCAACTGATGGAAAAAGTCGGCCTGGTAGCCGCAGAAATCCCGCCACCGGTGGTCGGCGCGGACGGTATCAACAGCCTCGACCGCCTGTGGGAACTGCTGCTGCGCGCCGCCGTGCTGTGGTACGCCGGCTTTGCGATCTGGACCGTGCTGCCCTGATCAGACTGTGGGAGGGGCTTGCCCCCTCCCACAGCCCGTTAACCTTAAGTTACAAAACTCCCTTTCAATTTGAGCTATACAGGCAGAGCGCCAAATAGTGGCTTTCTGCCGCCGCCCTGCGCCTCAAATAAAAATAAAAGAAAGGGAGTTCACCTGTGAAGAGCTTGCTCTATCCCGCCGTTGCGCTGATGAACCGTCTGAGTTTCGGCATGAAGTTCAGCCTGATCAGCGTGCTGTTCCTGCTGCCAATGCTGGCGACCAACTATTACCTGGTGCGCGATTCCTGGCGCGAATTCCAGGGCACCCGCACCGAACTGCAAAGCCTCGAGTTGCTCGGCAGCAGCCTGGCGCTGCGCCGTGACCTGGAAACCCTCAACAACCAGGTACAAATCAACGCGACCCTCGGCCAGGCGGGCAAGGCCGGCGACCTTGAAGGCAAGATCACGGCCCTGGAAACCAATGTACTGGGCCGCCTGCAAGACCTGCGCGCGATGACCAGCGAGCCTGAACAGGTCGCCGCGTTTGATGCTAAGCGCGACGAGATGGTGGCGGCCTTCAAGGCCCAGCAGCAGGAAACCTCGCTGCTCAGCAAAAGTGCCTTGATCGGCAAGTTGCTGAACAAGGCGCAGATGCTCAGCCAGATCATCGCCAGCCAGGCCGGCTTGAGCCGCGACCCCCAGAGCGACCTGCGCCAGCTCAGCGAACTGATCACCAGCGTGACCCCGCAAGTCACCCAGACCCTCGGCGAAGGCCGGGCGATGGGTGCGTATTCCCTGGGCCAGGGGTTTCTGAATTCCTCCTCCAGCACGCGCTTTGACGAGTTGCTGCATCAGTTGGAAAAACTCCAGGCCGAATATGGCCTCAAGTTGCAGGACGCCCTTGGCGCCAGCAAGCCCGCGCACGCAGCGCTGGACGAGCTGGCCAAGGCCAGCAACGCCAGCCTCAAAAAAGGCAGCGAGCTTTTTGAAGAGCAGGTGGTGATGGCCGAAACCCTCGACGCGCCCTGGCAAGGTTTCTACGACAACGTCAGCCAATTGATGGCCCAGACCTATCAACTCGATGAGGCGACCCTGACCTTTATCGGTCAGCAACTGGAGCAACGCCTGGCGCAGAACCGCACGCACATGGTGGTGCTGGTGTCGGCCCTGACCGCCGTGTTTCTGCTGATCTTCTATCTGTACGCCGGCTTCTACGCCTCCACCCGCACTACGTTGCGGCGCCTGGGGGCGATGATGGACAAGGTGGCGGCCGGCGACATGACGGTCACCTTTGTTGCCCACAGCCGTGATGAGCTGGGCGAGCTGGGCCAGGTGTTCAACGGCACCGTGGCGAAAATCCATGATTTGATCGAACGCGTCGGGCATACCGTCAGCCAGGTCGAGCTGCAGGCCGGCCAGGTGCAAGCCGTGTCGGCCCAGAGTAACCAGGCGGTTTCCGGCCAGCGCACGCAGATCGAGCAGGTCGCCACGGCCATGAACCAGATGTCGTCCACCGCCCAGGAAGTCGCGCGCAGTGCGGCGGCGGCGGTCAGCAGTGCCCACAGCGTCAATGACGAAACCGTCAGCGGCCGTAGCCTGGTGCAATCCCAGCAGGGCAGCATCGCGCGGCTGGCGTCGGAGATCGACCAGTCGGTGCGGGTGATCAACCAGTTGGCTATCGACAGCCAGGCGATCAGCAGCGTTCTGGAAGTGATCAAAAGCATCGCAGAACAAACCAACCTGCTGGCGCTCAATGCCGCCATCGAGGCCGCGCGGGCCGGCGAGCAGGGACGCGGCTTTGCGGTGGTGGCCGACGAGGTGCGCACCCTGGCGCGGCGCACCCAGCACTCTACGGAAGAAATCGAACAGATGATCAGCCGCCTGCACACTGGCGTGGCGGCGGCGGTGAAGGCCATGGGCAGCAGCCATGAAATGGCGAGTGGCACGGTGGGCGAGTCGGAAAAAGTCCAGCAGGCCCTGGAAAACATCCTGGGCGCCGTCGGGATTATCGTTGACCAGAACCAGCAGATCGCCGCCGCCGTGGAGCAGCAGACCGCGGTTGCCCACGATATCGACCAGAACATCGTCGTCATCAACCGCGCCGGCGAGCATGCGGTCGACGGGGCGCATCAAACCGAAGCGGCGAGCCGGCAACTGTCGATGCAGGTGATCGAGTTGAAGCACTTGATCGGCGCGTTTCGCGTGTAAGGCGTAAGTGTGGGAAAACTCGTTTGCTGATGTGGTGCTTGTCTTGATTTGCCAGAGGCTCTGTTGCCGCCCCGTAGATGAGCTTGAATGTGTTTTTTACACACATTCAAGTTCAGGGGAGGCACAGCGATGACCCCGGCAATCGGCATCAAAGGGCACTGCGCCCATTGCGACATCACGTTTGAACTCAAGCCTTGGCAACTGAATGCCATCGCCATCGAGGAGCCGTTCGAGTGCCCGTATTGCCAGCGCATCCTGCAGGCGGGCTGCCCCCGGCAGTTGCGTCGGCTCAAGTCGCTGGATCACTGGGCGCTGGTGAGCCCGAGCATGATGGTGCTGACCTGCGGAGTGCTGACCGTGGCATTGGTGGCGCAGTGGGTAGGCTTTATCAGCGTGATTGGGCAGTTGAATCTGTCACTGGTGGTGCTGCTGGTGCATTTCCTGGCGCTGCGTTATGCCCGCCACCGGCAGCGGTTCACCCTGGACCTGCACGTGGTGAAACCCGCGCTACCAGTTGAACAGCTCGCACGCATTGCGTGTGCTCGCCTCAGTCAGCAGTAGAGCGCTGATACCCATATGTTCGGCCAGCGCACTGCAGATGGCCGGCAGGTGCTGCGGGCTGTTGCGCTGGCCCGGGTACATGGCCGGTGCCATGTCGGGCGAGTCGGTTTCCAGCACCACCGCGTCCAGCGGCAACTGCGCCAGCACCTTGTGCATGCGCAGCGCTTGAGGCCAGGTCGCGGCGCCGCCCAGGCCCAGCTTGAAACCGAGCTTGATGTACTCGCGGGCTTCTTCCCGGCTACCGGCAAAGGCATGGATGATGCCGCCGCGCGGCAGGCGGATGCGCTTGAGGGTGGCGATCACCGCCGCGTGGCTGCGGCGTACGTGCAGCAGCGCCGGCAGTTGGAAGTCCACCGCCAGCTTCAGCTGTGCTTCGAACAGCTGCTGCTGGCGTTCGCGGTCCAGGGTTTCAATGAAGTAATCCAGGCCGATCTCGCCCACCGCGCACAGCTGGCGATGGCCCTGCAGGCGGGTCAGCCAGTCGCCCAGTTCGGAAAGGTCGGCGGGGCGGTGGTCGTCGAGGTACACCGGGTGCAGCCCGAAGGCGGCGAATAAGCCTGCATCGGTTTGCACCAGGTCCCATAACCGCTGCCAATTCTGCTGATACACCCCCAGCACCACCATGCGCCCCACACCGACCTCACGGCTGTGGGTGAGGACTTCGCGGCGATCGCTGTCGAAGTCCGGGAAGTCCAGGTGGGTGTGGGTGTCGATCAGCTCCACGTTCAGGCCTCGTGAATCCGCTGCTTGAACGTCCGCCCGATGGCGTGCACGCCGGGTTGGTACTGCTCGTCTTCAATCGCAGCCAGGGCCAGGCGCAGCGCGGTGTCGGCGATCTGCTGGTGTTGCTGGGCCATGGCGTTGACCGGCAGCGGCAGGAAATCCAGCAGCTGGGTATCACCAAAGGTGCCCAGGCGCAGAGGCCGCGACTTCAACGGGAAGTCATGCAGTGCGTCGAACACACCTTGCAGCAGCACGTAGGACGTGGTCACCAGCGCGTCAGGCAAATGCCCCAGGCGTTGCAGTAATTGCTCCATCAGCTGTCGGCCACAGTCGCGACTGAAGGCTTCGCCGTGCTCGACCAGCACCTCGCCGGTGAAGCCTTGCAGCGCCTGCTGAAACCCCGCCGCGCGCTCCTGGCTGATACTCAGCTCGGGCCGCGCGCCAATCAACGCGATCTGCTTGGGCAGCGGTTGCAAAAGGCTGGTGGTCAATTGCTGGCAGGCCTGGCGGTCGTCGCTGACGACTGAGCAGAACTGCGCGGATTCCATCTCCCGGTCAATCGCAATTACCGGCAGGCCCTTGGCTTGCAACTCGCGGTACATGTCGTCGCTGGCCGGCAAGCAGCTGGCGACAAACAGCGCATCGCAACGCCGCGCGCGGAACAGCTGTGCCAATTGGCGTTCGCTGCCGGCCTCGTCGTCGGAACTGGCGATCAGCAACTGATAGCCACGGGCGCGGGCGCCTTGTTCGAGCAACTTGGCAATACGTGCGTAACTGGGGTTTTCCAGGTCCGGCAGGATAAAACCCAAGGTGCGCGTGTGCCGACTGCGCAGCCCTGCCGCCTGGGGGTTGGGCGTAAAGCCATGGGCTTCAACCACCGCGCGCACCCGTTCGACGGTTGCGTTGCTGATGCGTTGCTGCTCGGCCTTGCCATTGATGACGTAGCTTGCGGTGGTTACGGACACACCGGCCAGACGTGCGATATCACTGAGTTTCAAACCGGGATTTCCTTGTTTTTTGGAGCTTGCCCCGACATTTTGTCCGATCGTAACCGATTACTGCACGCGACTAATGTCTCAGCTCAAACGCCGAGTGGTCCTTCAAGGATGCGCAATTAACGCGTAATCTGCCATAAATTCTAGATTAAACGTTTCAGCCAGCGTATTTTTACGACGTTCGCGACTGAGTGCCTACTGCCAATTGACTGCTCAGTCAGTATTCATGAACACCCCTTACACTGTTTGTTTAAAACAATACCTAGTGCGGCCACCGCACTAACTAGGAGAACGGCATGCTTGAGCTCACTGTAGAGCAGATTTCCATGGGCCAGACGGCTGTGGATAAATCTGCCGCCTTGCACCTGCTCGCTGACAAACTGGCGGCCGATGGCCTGGTTGCCGAGGGTTACCTCAGCGGCTTGCAAGCCCGTGAAGCCCAAGGCTCGACCTTTCTCGGCCAAGGTATTGCCATCCCCCACGGTACGCCCGAAACCCGCGACCAGGTTTTTTCCACCGGCGTGCGCCTGCTGCAGTTCCCCGAAGGGGTGGACTGGGGCGACGGCCAGATTGTCTACCTGGCCATTGGCATTGCCGCCAAATCCGACGAACACCTGCGCCTGCTGCAATTGCTCACCCGCGCCCTCGGCGAAACCGACCTCGGCCAGGCGCTGCGCCGCGCCGGCAGCGCCGAAGCGTTGCTGAAACTGCTGCAAGGCGCGCCGCAGGAACTGGCGCTGGACGCGCAGATGATCAGCCTCGGCGTGTCCGCCGATGATTTCGAAGAGTTGGTGTGGCGTGGCGCCCGTCTGTTGCGCCAGGCCGATTGTGTCAGCAATGGTTTCGCCGCCGTGCTGCAGCAGGTCGACGCGCTGCCCCTGGGCGATGGCCTGTGGTGGCTGCACAGCGAGCAGACCGTCAAGCGCCCGGGCCTGGCGTTTGTCACCCCGGACAAACCCATGCGCTACCTCGGGCAGCCGCTCAATGGCTTGTTCTGCCTCGCCAGCCTCGGCGAAGCCCACCAGGCCCTGCTTGAACGCCTGTGCGCGTTATTGATTGAAGGGCGCGGCCAGGAATTGGGCCGCGCCACCAGCAGCCGCGCGGTGCTTGAAGTGCTGGGCGGCGAACTGCCGCCGGACTGGCCGAGCGCGCGCATCACCCTGGCCAACGCCCACGGCCTGCACGCGCGGCCGGCGAAGATCCTCGCGCAATTGGCGAAAAGTTTTGACGGCGATATCCGCGTGCGCGTTATCGATGGCCCGGTGGGCGCGGTGTCGGTGAAGAGCCTGAGCAAACTGCTGAGCCTGGGCGCCCGCCGTGGCCAGGTGCTGGAATTTATCGCCGAGCCAACCATTGCCAGCGATGCGCTGCCAGCCTTGTTGGCCGCCGTCGAAGAAGGCCTCGGTGAAGAGGTCGAGCCATTGCCGACCGCCAGCGCCCAGCCCGCCGCCCTCGACATCGAACCTGTGGTCAGCGCCCCTCAGGCTGGCAGCCAGCTGCAGGCCATCGCGGCCGCGCCCGGCATCGCCATCGGCCCGGCGCATATCCAGGTTCAGCAGGTCATTGACTACCCGCTGCGCGGCGAGTCCTCAGGCATTGAGCGCCAGCGCCTGCAAAACGCCCTGGCCGAGGTGCGCCGCGACATCCAGGGCCTGATCGAACGCAGCCAGGCCAAGGCCATCCGCGAAATTTTCATCACCCACCAGGAAATGCTCGACGACCCGGAACTCACCGACGAAGTCGACACCCGCCTCAAGCAAGGCGAAAGCGCGGAAGCCGCGTGGATGAGCGTGATCGAAGCCGCCGCCAAGCAGCAGGAATCGTTGCAGGACGCCTTGCTCGCCGAGCGCGCCGCCGACCTGCGTGACATCGGCCGCCGCGTGCTGGCGCAACTGTGCGGCGTTGAAACCGCGCAGGAGCCGAGCGAGCCGTACATTCTGGTGATGGACGAGGTCGGCCCGTCCGACGTCGCGCGCCTGGACCCGGCTCGCGTCGCCGGCATCCTTACCGCCCGTGGCGGCGCCACGGCGCACAGTGCCATCGTCGCCCGCGCCCTGGGGATTCCGGCGCTTGTCGGCGCCGGCCCCGGCGTGTTGCTGCTGACCAGCGGCACCGCGCTGCTGCTGGATGGCCAACGCGGCCGCCTGCACGTGGCCCCCGACGCCGCCACCCTGCAACGTGCCACCGTCGAGCGTGATACCCGCGAACAACGTCTGCAAGCCGCCGCCGCCCAGCGCCATGAACCGGCGCTGACCCGCGACGGCCATGCCGTGGAAGTGTTCGCCAATATCGGCGAAAGCGCTGGCGTGGCCAGCGCGGTGGAGCAGGGCGCCGAAGGCATTGGCCTGCTGCGCACCGAACTGATTTTCATGGCCCACCCGCAAGCGCCGGACGAAGCCACCCAGGAAGCCGAATACCGCCGCGTGCTCGACGGTCTCGACGGGCGCCCCCTGGTGGTGCGCACCCTCGACGTGGGCGGCGACAAACCGTTGCCGTATTGGCCGATTGCCGAGGAAGAAAACCCCTTCCTCGGCGTGCGCGGCATTCGCCTGACCCTGCAACGCCCACAGATCATGGAAGCGCAGTTGCGCGCGCTATTACGCTCTGCGGATAACCGCCCGCTGCGCATCATGTTCCCGATGGTCGGCAGCGTGGACGAATGGCGCGCGGCCCGCGACATGACCGAGCGGCTGCGCCTGGAAATTCCGGTGGCCGACCTGCAACTGGGGATCATGATCGAAGTGCCCTCCGCCGCGCTGCTCGCGCCGGTGCTGGCCAAGGAAGTGGACTTTTTCAGCGTCGGCACCAACGACCTGACCCAATACACCCTGGCCATCGACCGTGGCCACCCGACCTTGTCCGCCCAGGCTGACGGCCTGCACCCGGCGGTGCTGCAACTGATCGACATCACCGTGCGCGCCGCCCATGCCCATGGCAAATGGGTCGGCGTGTGCGGCGAGCTGGCGGCCGACCCGCTGGCGGTGCCGGTGCTGGTCGGCCTGGGGGTGGATGAGTTGAGTGTGTCGGCCCGCAGCATTCCTGAAGTGAAGGCGCGGGTGCGTGAATTCAGTCTGAGCGAGGCCCAGGGCCTGGCGCAAAAAGCACTCGCGGTGGGTTCGCCCGCCGAAGTGCGTGCCCTTGTGGAGGCCGTGTAAATGGCGAAGATTCTGACCCTGACGCTGAACCCGGCGTTGGACCTCACCGTACGCCTGGCGCAGCTGGCGCCGGGTGCGGTCAACCGCAGCGACACCCTGCTGACCCACGCCGCCGGCAAGGGCGTAAACGTCGCGCAAGTGCTGGCCGACCTCGGCCATGACGTGACCGTGGGCGGCTTTCTCGGTGCCGACAACGCCCAGGCGTTCGAGGCGCTGATTGCGCGGCGTGGGTTTGCCGACGCGTTTATCCGCGTGCCGGGCGAAACCCGCAGCAATATCAAGATTGCCGAGCAGGATGGCCGGGTCACCGACATCAATGCGCCGGGGCCGTTTGTCAGTGAGCAGGCGCAGCAAGCCTTGCTCGACCAGTTGGCGTGGATCGCGCCGGGCCACGACGCGGTGGTCGTTGCCGGCAGCTTGCCGCTTGGTGTCAGCCCGCAGTGGTTGCAGAACCTGCTGGAACACTTGAAAGGCTTTGGTTTGAAAGTCGCCCTGGACACCAGCGGCGAAGCCCTGCGCGCCGGCCTGAAAGCCGGGCCATGGTTGATCAAACCCAACACCGAAGAACTCGCCGAGGCCCTCGAGTGCCCGACCGATTCGGTCGCGCAACAGGCCCAGGCCGCAAAACGTTTGCAACTGCAGGGCGTGCAGCATGTGGTGGTGTCCCATGGCGCCGACGGCGTGAACTGGTTCGGCCCGAGCGTGGCGTTGCATGCCACGCCGCCCAAAGTCAGCGTCGCCAGTACCGTGGGCGCCGGTGACTCGTTGCTGGCCGGGATGCTCCACGGTCTGCTCAGTTTCGAAGCCCCCGAACAGACCCTGCGTCGCGCCACGGCGATTGCCGCGATGGCAGTGACGCAGATCGGTTTTGGCATCAGCGATGACGCGCAGTTGGCGCATCTGCAAGGCGGCGTCGATGTACGCGCGCTGACAGAACAATAAGAGGGTTTGTGATGAAGTTAGCCATTGTTACCGCCTGCCCGAACGGCATGGTCACCAGTGTGCTGTGCGCCCGCTTGTTGGACGCCGCCGCGCAGCGCCAGGGGTGGAGCACCAGCGTTGAAGTGGTGGATGAGCAGCGCCCGGAACGCCAGTTGTCCCAGACGGTGATCGACGACGCCGAGTGGGTGTTGCTGGTCAGCAGCACGCCGGTGGACATGCGACGGTTTGTCGGTAAGCGCGTGTTCCAGAGCACGCCGGCCCAGGCCCTGGCGGATGTCGACGCTGTGCTGCGACGCGGCGCTGAAGAGGCGCAGGTGTATGTCGCGACTGAACAGGCGGCTAAAAACGCGCCGCGCATCGTCGCGATCACCGCGTGCCCGACCGGCGTGGCCCACACTTTCATGGCCGCCGAAGCCTTGCAGCAAACCGCCAAGCGCCTGGGGTATGACCTGCAGGTCGAAACCCAGGGCTCGGTGGGCGCGCGCACGCCGTTGAGCCCGCAGGCTATCGCCGATGCCGACGTGGTGTTGCTCGCCGCCGATATCGAAGTGGCCACCGAGCGTTTCGCCGGCAAGAAGATCTACCGCTGCGGCACCGGCATTGCCCTCAAGCAATCCGAAGCGACCCTCAACAAGGCCCTCGCCGAAGGCGCGGTTGAAAGCGCGGCGTCTGGTGCGGTGGCCAAGCAAGAAAAAACCGGTGTGTACAAACACTTGCTCACCGGCGTGTCGTTCATGCTGCCGATGGTGGTGGCGGGCGGTTTGCTGATCGCCTTGTCGTTTGCCTTTGGCATTCACGCGTTTGAACAGGAAGGCACGTTGGCGGCGGCATTAAAAACCGTCGGCAACACTGCCTTTACCCTGATGGTGCCGCTGCTGGCGGGGTATATCGCCTACTCGATTGCCGACCGTCCCGGCATTGCGCCCGGCATGATCGGCGGCCTGCTGGCGGGCACATTGGGCGCTGGGTTTATCGGCGGCATCCTGGCCGGTTTCCTGGCGGGCTACTGCGTCAAGCTGATCACCCGTGCCGTGCGATTGCCGCAAAGCATGGAGGCGCTCAAGCCGATCCTGATCATCCCGTTGCTGGCGAGCCTGTTCACCGGCCTGGCGATGATCTACCTGGTGGGCCCGCCGGTGGCGCGCATGCTCACCGGCCTTACCGACTTCCTCGCGACCATGGGCACCACCAATGCGGTGCTGCTGGGGATCCTGTTGGGCGGCATGATGTGTGTCGATCTGGGCGGGCCGATCAACAAGGCCGCGTATGCGTTTTCCGTCGGCCTGCTGGCGGCGTCGAGCGGCGCACCGATGGCCGCGACCATGGCCGCCGGCATGGTGCCGCCAATCGGCATGGGCATCGCCACGTTCCTGGCGCGGCGCAAGTTCGCCCAGACCGAACGCGAGGCCGGCAAGGCGGCGATGATCCTGGGGCTGTGCTTTATCTCTGAAGGCGCGATTCCGTTTGCCGCCAAGGATCCGCTGCGGGTGATCCCGGCGAGCATCGCCGGCGGCGCGTTGACTGGTGCGCTATCGATGTATTTTGGCTGCAAGCTCGCGGCGCCCCACGGCGGGTTGTTTGTGTTGGTGATTCCGAATGCGATCAACCATGCGCTGCTGTACTTGCTGGCGATTGTGGCGGGTAGTGTGCTGACGGGGTTGGTGTATGCACTGATCAAGCAGCCGGACGCGGTTGAGCTGGCAGTCACCTCAGCCAAGGCCTGACATCGATCAAAAATGTGGGAGGGGGCAAGCCCCCTCCCACATTTGATCTCCGGTGATCACAAGATCGGTGTCATCTCTGCTTCATCCGCTCATGCTTAAGTCTCCCTTTTGATACCAAGAGGGCACCTGCATGAGCCACTTCGATCTCGGCCGTCGCCGTGTGATGCAAGCCGTTGGCGCCGGGCTGTTGCTGCCGGGCCTGGCGCCGGCGGTGATTGCTTCGGTCAAGGACCGGCCGCAACTCACCGACGGTGTGCAGTCCGGCGACCTGCTGGGCGATCGCGCGATGATCTGGAGCCGCAGCGACCGCCCCGCGCGCATGGTGGTGGAGTGGGACACCCGCAGCGTGTTCAGCAACCCACGCCGATTCGTCTCACCGCTGGCCGACAGCCGCAGCGACTTTACCGCCCGCGTCGAACTCAGCGGCCTGCCCGCCGACCAGGCGATTTTCTACCGCGTGCACTTCGAAGACGCCCAGACCGGCGTGGCCAGCGAGCCGTGGTTCGGGCACTTGCGCAGCGTGCCGTCAGCGCGGCGCGATATCCGCTTTGTGTGGAGCGGCGACACCGTGGGGCAGGGCTTTGGCATCAACCCGGACATCGGCGGCATGCGCATTTACGAAGCCATGCGCCTGCGCCTGCCGGACTTCTTTATCCACAGCGGCGACACCATCTACGCCGACGGCCCGGTGCCCGCGCAGCTTGCCACCGAGGGCGGGCGTATCTGGCGCAATATCACCACCGACGCCAAGAGCAAAGTCGCCGAAACCCTGGATGAATATCGCGGCAATTATCGCTACAACCTGCTGGATGAAAACGTGCGGCGCTTCAATGCCGAAGTGCCGCAGATCTGGCAGTGGGATGACCACGAAGTGGTGAACAATTGGTCGCCGAGCAAGCAACTCGATGAGCGTTACCAGACCAAGGACATCAATACCTTGGTGGGCCGCGCGCGCCAGGCCTGGCTGGAATATTCGCCGATGCGCCGGCAAAGCGCCGATGGCGGCGGGCGCATTTATCGCAAGCTCAGTTATGGCCCGTTGCTGGATGTATTCGTGCTGGATATGCGCAGCTATCGCGGGCCGAACGACGATAACCTCGGCGGCGAAAAACCCTTCCTCGGCCGTGAGCAGTTGGACTGGCTCAAGCGCGAACTCAAGGCTTCCCAGGCGCAGTGGAAGGTGATTGCCGCCGACATGCCGATTGGCCTCGGCGTGCCCGACGGCGAAGTCAGCCCCGGTGTGCCGCGCTGGGAAGCGATCGCCAACAACGACCCGGGTGCGCCCCAGGGTCGCGAGTTGGAAATCGCCGAATTGCTGGGTTTTCTACGGGCGCAACAGGTGCGCAACCATGTGTGGCTGACGGCGGATGTGCATTACTGCGCGGCGCATCACTACCACCCGGATCGTGCGGTGTTCCAGGATTTCGAACCGTTCTGGGAGTTTGTGGCGGGGCCGCTGAACGCGGGGAGTTTCGGGCCTAATCCGTTGGATAAAACCTTTGGGCCCGAGGTGGTGTTCGAGAAGGCGCCGCCGGCGCAGAACACTTCGCCGTTTGCGGGGTTTCAGTTTTTTGGTGAGGTGCAGATTGAGGGGCAGACGGGGGAGTTGACGGTGATATTGCGGGATCTGGATGGGGTTTCAGTGTTCGAGCAGAAGCTGCAACCGGTCTGATTTGGAATGCAGTTAAAAATGTGGGAGGGGGCTTGCCCCCTCCCACATTAGAATTGTGTTGCTTCAGGTACTCAGTACACATCCCGGCGATAGCGGCCTTGCTCGATCAAGCGCTCCACCGCCTCACTGCCCAGCACCTCATGCAGCACTTGGTCCACCCCGGCTGCCATCCCCTGCAAACTCCCGCACACATAAATCGCCGCGCCGTCGGCCAGCCATTTACGCAGCACGTCGGCCGATTCGCGCAGGCGGTCCTGGACGTAGATTTTCTCCTCCTGATCGCGGGAAAACGCCAGGTCCAGCAGCGCCAGGTCACCACTGGCCAGCCAGCCTTGCAGCTCGTCCTGGCACAGGTAGTCGTGGGCGATAGTGCGTTCGCCGAACAGCAGCCAGTTGCGTTGCTGGCCGTCGGCAATCCGCGCCTTGAGCAAGCTGCGCAGGCCGGCGAGGCCGGTGCCGTTGCCGAGCAGGATCAGCGGCACCGGCACCTGCGGCAGGTGGAAACCACTGTTGCGGCGCAGGCGCAGGCTGATCGCCGAACCGATGGCCGCGTGTTCGGTGAGCCAACCCGAGGCCAGGCCCAGGCTGCCGTCCGCGTGGCGCTCCTGGCGTACGATCAGCTCCAGCACGCCGTCACTGGCAATCGAGGCGATGGAGTATTCGCGCATCGCCAACGGTGCCAGCGCATTCACCAGTGCCTGGGCATGCAGGCCCACCAGGTGGGCCCGGTTGTCCGGCAGTTGGCGCGTGGCCAGGGCCTGGTTGAGGCTTTGCGCCAGGCCGTCGATCAGCACACCATCACTGCTGGCCAGGCCCAGGCCGTGCAGGAAGTGTTCGATGGCCCACGGGCAGTTGCGCGGCAGCACTTCCACCAGGTCACCGGCTTGCCAGCTGTGCGGGGATTCGCTGGTGAGGCCCAGCAGGTAGACGTCGGAGCCGCTGCTGCCACGGTTGAGCAGCGTGCGCTGGCCGAGCGTCCAGTGTTCATACTGGGCGGTCGGCCAGGCGGCCGCCGGCGCGTGGCCGGTCAATTGCCCCAGCTGTTGCTGCCAGCTCAGCAGCGCGGCGCTGTCGCCGCAGTCGACTTCCACTGGCGCGAACAACGGGTTGCCGCCCTGGTTGGTCAGCCAGAAATGCAGGCGCCGGGCAAAGCCGCAGAAGTGTTCGTACTGGCGATCACCCAGGGCCAGCACCGAGTAGTTCAGACCGCTGAGGGGCAGCGCCAGGCCGAGCACGCTGCGCTCGAAACCCCGGGCGCTGTCGGGGGCTTCGCCGTCGCCGAAGGTGCTGACGACAAACAATGCATTTTCCGACTGGCGCAGGTCGTCCGGGCTGACGCTACCCAATGGTTGCACCTTCACCGGCAAGCCCGCCGCCTGCAATTGCCCGGCGGTCTGCCAGGCCAACTGTTCGGCAAACCCGCTCTGGCTGGCAAAGCCGATCAGCCAGGCCGGCGCGTCACTGTGGTTGGCGCCCAGGCTCTTGCGCGCATCCCGCACCTGGCGTTTTTTGCGGCGGCGATCGAGGTACAACAGCCAGCCGGTGATAAAGAACAGCGGCATCAGCAGCGAGGTGACGGTGAGGATAATCCGCCCCGCCAGGCCGAAATAACTGCCGGTGTGCAGCGCGTAGAGGCTGGTCAGGATCTGCGACTTGAAGCTCTTGCTGGCGTACTGCTCGTGGGATTTGACCTCGCCAGTGGCCGGGTCCAGATTGATCTGGTTCAGCGCGCGGTCGTGGGGCGAATTTTTCAGCAGGTAGTAGACGGTGGCCGGTTGGCCCGCCACGGCCGGCATGCGGATGTTATAGGCGCTCAGGCCGGCGCCCGCGTTGCTGTAGATGCTGCTCCAGATCGCGTCGTAGTTGGCCACGGGCGCCGGGCCTTCCGGCGCCGGGCCGCGTTTGCGCACGCGTTCGTTTTGTGGGGCGTCGGACAGCAGCTTGGTCAGGCCTTGGCTGTACCAATCGTAGGACCAGGACAACCCGGTCAACGCTGACAACAGATAAGCCAGCAGGCACCAGGTGCCGAACACCGAGTGCAGATCCCAGTTGAAGCTACGGCCCTTTTTGCGCCAGTCCAGGGTCAGCCAGGCGCGCCAGCTCGCGACCTGGCGCGGCCAGCGCAGGTACAGGCCGGAGAGGCAGAAAAACACCAGGATCAGGGTGCAGGCGCCGGTGATTTGTCGACCGGTTTCGCCCATCACCAGAAAACGGTGTAACTGCAGGATAAAGCCGAACACGTCCTGGCCGACGGCGTCGCCCATGTAGGCGCCGGTGTAGGGGTCGAAGTAGCGCATCTGGCCGCGACGCTCGCCCGGCGGCGGGGTGAAGAACACGCGGGCGGCATTGCCGCTTTCGCTTTCGACCCACAGCATGGCCACGGTCTTGCCTTCGGTGGTTTCGAGCTTGCGCACCAGTTCGGCGGGCGGCAGCACACCGGCTTCGCGTTTTTCGACGCTTAATACCGTGGGGTTGAGCGCGCGTAAAATTTCATCCTGAAACGAGACCGCAGCCCCGGTGATCCCCATCAAGGCCAGGACCAGCCCGGCAGTGATGCCGAAGAACCAGTGCAACTGGAACAGGGTTTTCTTCAACACGTCTGACCGCCTCGTCTATCTGAATATGTAGGGCACGGCGCGCATTATGCCGTGGGTTATCGAGAAATATTCTGTTTAACACGCAAAAGCCCCGCGCATCCGATGCGTGGGGCTTTTGCCGGGTTGTTGTCCGCGTTTAGAAGTGGAAACTGGTGCTCAACAACGCCGTGCGACCGGCTGCCTGGGTCGCGAAGTGCGAGGCGTAGGCTTTGTCGTAGTAGGTCTTGTCGGTCAGGTTCTGCACGTTCAGTTGCAGGTCGATGTTCTTGGTCAGTTTGTAGCTGGCCATGGCGTCGTAGCGGGTGTAGGACGGCACATAGACGGTGTTGCCGGCATCGCCGTACACATCGTCGACGTAGAAGGCGCCGCCGCCGATGGTCAGCCTGGGTGTGAGGGCATAGGTGGTCCAGAGGCTGAACGAGTTCTCTGGGGTGTTGGGCATCTGGTTGCCTTTGTTGGAACCGACCTGCACGACACCTTGGCGGTTGCCGTTCTTGCCCGGGTCAACCAGCTCGGCTTTCAAGTAGCTGTAGCCGGCGAACACTTGCCATTGCTCGGTGATCTTGCCGCTGGCCGACAGCTCCAGGCCGTCGACGCGGGATTCACCGGCGGTTTCGTAGGTGTTGGAATCCACCAGGATGCGCGTATTTTTCTTCTCGGTGCGGAACACCGCAGCGGCCAGGGACAGGCGGTTGTGGAACAGGTCCCACTTGGTGCCCAGCTCGTAGTTGACGGTTTCTTCGGGTTGCAGGTCGCTGGTGTTGATGCCGGTCGGGATCGCGTTGTTGTCGACGCCTTCACCTACCAGGCCGCCGGCTGGCGAGGCCGAGGTGGCGTAGGAGGTGTAGATACTGGCGTTGTCCAGCGGCTTCCAGACCAGGCCGGCCTGCCAATTGAAGAACTGGCTGTCGTCCTTGACCTTGCTGCGTCCCGTCGTGGCGTTGGTGTTGGCTTCGGTGTCGAAGGTGTCGTAGCGCAGGCCGACGTTGAGCAGCCATTTGGGGTCCAGCTCGATGGTGTCGAACACATAGGCGGCGCGACTGGTGGCCTTGGTGTTGGTGCCGTTGTAGTTGCGCGCGATGGTGCCGTTCCAGGCGTCGTCGGGGTTCGGGTTGCTCAGCGAGGTGCACTGGCCGCCTCGGCCGCCGCCGGCCACGGTGCAGCCGCCTGCAGGGTTGGTGTTGGGGGTCACGGTGTAGCCGCTGACGCGGGTTTCTTCGCCGGTGAATTCCAGGCCGGTGGAGTAGCTGTGCTTCAAGCCCAGGGCCTGGAAGCTGCCGAACAGGTCGGTCTGGTTGGTGGTGGTCGTGGTGGTCGAGACGCGGGTGTTGGCGCGACGCCACACGGTGCCGAAACGGCTGACGTTGCGCTGGCTGTCGTCCGGTTGGGTGAGCACGTAATCCTGGCCGGTGCTGCCGTGGCGCAGGGTGTTTTTCAGGGTCATGGTGTCGCTCAGGTCGTGCTCGACGGAGATTGTGCTGATGTCGGCGCGGGTCTTGCGGAAATCGCGGCTTTTGAGGCCGTAGAAGTTGTTGCTGTCGCCACCGTCGGTGGGTTTGTCGTGCACATGGGTGGTGGCAGTGGCCGAGCCGTAGCCATACGGAATGCCCGAATCCGGCAGGTCGTTGCTTTCCATGTGGTAGTAGCTGAGGTTGACGCGGGTCGGGGTGCCCAGGCCGAAGGTCAGCGACGGCGCCACGCCCCAGCGGTCGTAGTTGACCGCATCGCGGCCGGCCACGTTCTGTTCGTGGCTCATCAGGTTCAAACGGAACGCGGCGCTGTCGTCGAGGAACTGGCGGTTGACGTCGAGCACGTAGCGGCGGGTCTGGTCGGAGCCGTAGGTGAAGCCGCCGTTGGTGAAGTCCCGCGCCTGGGGGGTCTTGCTCACCAGGTTGAGGCTGCCACCGGCCGAGCCACGGCCGCCGAACGAGGAGTTGGGGCCTTTGCTGACTTCGATCGATTCAATGTCGAAGATCTCGCGGCTCTGGCCGCCGGTGTCGCGCACGCCGTCGAGGTAGGTGTCGCCCTGGGCGTCAAAACCGCGGATGAACGGGCGGTCGCCCTGGGGGTTGCCGCCTTCCCCGGCGCCGAGGGTGATGCCCGGTACGGTGCGCAAGGCATCCTGCAACGAGGTCGCGGCGGTGTCCTTGAGCACTTGTTGCGGCACCACGGTGACCGAGCGCGGGGTGTCCACCAGCGGCGCGGTGTATTTCTGCGAAGAGGCTTTTTCGACCTGGTAGGTGGTGTTGTCCTGTTCTTCGCCGGTGATGCTGGTGGCGCCCAGGGAGATGCTGTTGCGCTGGCCCTTTTGCTCAGTGTCTTCGGCCGCTTGCGCCATATGGGCTGCAGAGCTGGCGCCGAGGGCTACGCCGATGGCCGAGGCCAGCAAACGTGGTGAACCGGCCGGTGTTTTTATTGAAGTGCGCGACATGACGTGTCCTTTCCCCAAGGCTGTGAGGCCGCGGAATATAGGGTGAACAAGACTTCATATCAATTGAGATACATTGCTAATTGCACTGAATTTACATTCTTTACACTTTTTGCTTACGGTATTTACGAACTCATCCGTCCGCGCCGTTTTACACGGCGGATAAGAATCAATACCATTGGCGCCTCTCTGCTTTCAGGTATTGCCCCATGCTCCTGCACATTCCCGGCCTGTTCTCTCGCGAGGAAGTGCAGCGCATCCGCCAAGCCCTGGAAAACACCGACTGGGCCGACGGCAAAATCACTGCCGGGCACCAGTCCGCCAAAGCCAAGCACAACCTGCAATTGCCCGAAGGCCACCCGCTGGCCAAGGAAATCGGCGCGGCGATGCTTGAGCGCTTGTGGAACAACCCGCTGTTTATGTCAGCGGCGTTACCGCACAAGGTGTTCCCGCCGTTGTTCAACTGCTACACCGCCGGTAAAAGTTTCGACTTCCATATCGACAACGCCGTGCGCCAGGCCCGGGGCAGCCATGAGCGGGTGCGCACCGACTTGTCGTCCACGCTGTTCTTCAGCGACCCGGAGGAATACGACGGCGGCGAACTGGAGATCCAGGACACCTTCGGCCTGCAGCGCGTCAAGTTGCCGGCCGGCGACATGGTGCTGTACCCCGGCTCCAGCCTGCACAAAGTCAACGCTGTAACCCGTGGCGCGCGGTATGCCTCGTTCTTCTGGACCCAAAGCCTGGTGCGCGAAGACAGCCAGCGCACGCTGCTGTTCGAGATGGACGGCGCGATCCAGCAACTCACCACGGACGTGCCCGACCACCCGGCGCTGATCCAGCTCACCGGCACCTACCACAATCTGCTGCGCCGCTGGGTCGAGGTCTGACATGGGCTTTTTATTGCGTCGCGAAGAAGTGCTCAACGTCGAGCAGTTGCAAAGCATGCTCGACGACTCGCCGGTGCGCGCGGCCCAGGCCATCCTGATCGCGGCGAAGGAGGGCGTGGTGGATGCCCAGGCGTTGCTCGGGCAAATCCTGCTGGAAGGCCGCGGCATTGCACGCGATGAAGCGCTGGGTTTGCGCTGGTTCCAGATCGCGGCCCAGGGCGGACACTTGATGGCGCGCAATATGGCCGGACGTTGCCTGGAGCACGGCTGGGGTTGCGCCCTCGATGAGGCGGGCGCTGCACGGGAATACCGCAAGGCCGCCGAGGCGGGGCTGGATTGGGGTCAATACAACTACGCCAACCTGCTGGCGACCGGTCGCGGTGTTGCTGAAGACCAGGCGCAAGCGCTGAGCTTCTATCGCCAGGCGGCAGAGCAGGGCCATGCCAAGTCGATGAACCTGCTGGGGCGTTATCTGGAAGACGGTCAGCATTGCCCGCGGGATCTGCACGCGGCCGTGGACTGGTATCGACGCTCTGCCCAAGCCGGGGATTTCCGTGGGCAGTTCAGCTATGCGGCGGTGCTGGCGGACCGAGGCCAGGTCGACGCGGCGCTGGACTGGTTGCGCAAGGCGCTGGCGGGAGGCAACCTCAAGTTTTTGCGTACAGCCCAAAATGCCCTGGCGGCGGCGAATGATCCGCAGATTCGGGCGATGGCCGAGGCTTACAAGCAACGGGCTTTCAGTCTTTCGTAGTTGGCACAAAAACTGACATTAGTTCGCTGGCGAAAAGGATTTGCCCATCGTCATCATCACCTCACACAAGCCCGCTTGATGGTTAAGCGGGCTTTTTCATTGGTGTGTCTCGTGTGTATAAAAAACATTGCCGTCTGGTGGTGTGTAATGTACACACTCAAGGGTGGGCGATGAGAAGTCGAGAGGTGATTGAGTTGCTGGTTGCGGATGGCTGGTTTGAGGTGGCAGTGAAGGGTAGTCATCACCAGTTCAAACACCCGGTGAAGCGTGGGCGAGTAACTGTCCCTCACCCCAAGTCAGAAATTGCCAAGGGCACGCTCTACAGTATTTCAAATCAGCCGGCCTCAAGTGATAGTTCCGATTGATGAGTTGAATGAGTTCCGTGAGTCTCGTTCAGAGGAGCAACGATGAAATTTCCAGTGGTAGTTCATAAAGATGCTGATTCGGATTACAGCGTGACTGTTCCCGATGTACCCGGGTGTTTCTCGGCTGGTGGATCTTTTTCCGAAGCGTTGGATAATGTCCGTGAGGCATTGGCGCTGCACTTGGAGGGGCTGGTTGCTGACCAGGAAAAACTTCCCCAGGCGCTGGAGGTGGATGCCCATTTGGATAATCCGGATTTTGCCGGTGGCGTATGGGCGATTGTCGACTTTGATCTCACGCCTTATCTGGGGCGGTCGGTGCGGTTCAATGCTTCTTTACCCGAGCAGTTGTTACACCGAATTGATGAGCGTGTGCAGAAGGACCACCGCTATGCATCACGCTCAGGTTTCCTGGCGACGGCGGCGCTGCGTGAGTTATCGGCGTGAGTCAGACAGCCATAAAAAAACCCATGACACGTCATGGGTTTTTTATGCGTGGCGCTCTTACACGTAGAACGACTTTAACGGCGGGAAGCCATTGAATTCAACTGCGCTGTAGCTGGTGGTGTAGGCACCGGTCGACAGCCAGTACAGGCGGTCACCGATGGCCAGGTTCAGCGGCAGGCCGTACTTGTAGTTTTCGTACATGATGTCGGCGCTGTCGCAGGTAGGACCGGCGATGACCACTTCTTCCATCTCGCCTTTCTTCTCGGTCCAGATCGGGAATTTGATGGCTTCGTCCATGGTTTCGATCAGGCCGGAGAATTTGCCCACATCCGTGTACACCCAACGCTCGACGGCGGTGCGCGATTTACGCGCTACCAGCACCACTTCGCTGACCAGGATACCGGCGTTGGCGATCAACGAACGGCCTGGCTCCAGGATGATTTCCGGCAGGTCATCACCGAAGTCTTCCTTGAGGAAGCGGAT
>Ga0302347_1001356_pt1 | contig 29831 bp, 24 predicted proteins | sample PhyWR1_FD_202178 | JGI IMG/M metagenome (GOLD analysis project Ga0302347, IMG submission 202178) | Leaf surface microbial communities from wheat plants in UC Gill Tract Community Farm, Albany, California, United States - DLSL W.R1 (v2)... | ecosystem: Host-associated > Plants > Phyllosphere >...
AGCCTTCATAGGCGCCCTGGCGGAATTGATCGACGGCAATCCACGCGAAGGCGACTTGCTGCACCGTGGCGGCAAGCTGTTGGCGCAACTGGTCAGCCATGATGACTGGCTGCCTGATGAATTCGCCCAACCCGACCCCGAGCGCTATCAGCAGTTCTTGCTGCATGCCGATTCGCGCCAGCGCTTCAGCATCGTCAGTTTTGTCTGGGGGCCGGGGCAACGTACGCCGATCCATGACCACCGGGTGTGGGGACTGATCGGGATGCTACGCGGGGCAGAGTTCTCCCAAGGGTTCGAACGCGCCCCCGATGGCAGCCTGGTTGCCGAAGGCAAGCCCATCCAGTTGGTGCCGGGCCAGGTCGAGGTCGTGTCGCCCAAGGTCGGTGACATCCACCAGGTCAGCAATGCCCACAGCGACCAGGTGTCCATCAGCATCCATGTGTACGGCGCCAATATCGGTGCGGTACGCCGAGCGGTGTACCAGCCCGACGGCAGCGAGAAGCTGTTTATCTCCGGTTATTCCAATGCCTTCCTCCCGAATATCTGGGACTTGTCCAAAGAAAAGAGCCCTGCCCTATGACCACCGTATCGACCCGCAGCTTTGCCCAGATTCGCCAGGCCCTGTTGGACCAAGAAGAAGTCGCCCTCGTCGACGTGCGCGAAGAAGCGCCGTTCGCCGAATCCCATCCACTGTTTGCCGCGAACATCCCGTTGTCCAAACTGGAACTGGAGGTGTATGCGCGCATTCCACGGCGCGATACCCAGGTCACCGTCTACGATAACGGCGAAGGCCTGGCCAGCCGCGCGGCCGAGCGCCTGATCGCATTGGGCTACACCCGGGTGAGCCTGCTGGAAGGTGGGTTGGAGGGTTGGCGCAAGGCGGGTGGCGAGCTGTTTATCGACGTGAACGTGCCGAGCAAAGCGTTTGGCGAACTGGTCGAGAGCGAGCGGCACACGCCGTCCCTCGCCGCCGAAGAGGTGCAGGCGCTGCTCGACAGCCAGGCCGATGTGGTAGTGCTCGACGCGCGGCGTTTCGACGAATACCAGACCATGAGTATTCCTACCGGCATCAGCGTGCCAGGCGCCGAACTGGTGTTGCGCGTCCGCGAACTGGCGCCAGACCCGGCCACGCGTATCATCGTCAATTGCGCCGGACGCACCCGCAGCATTATCGGCACCCAGTCGCTGATCAATGCCGGTGTGGCCAACCCGGTCTCGGCCTTGCGTAACGGCACCATCGGCTGGACCCTCGCCGGGCAGACACTTGCCCATGGCCAATCGCGGCGCTTTGCACCGACCTCGGAAGAACACCGACAGGTCGCCGCCGTGGATGCGCGCCGCGTCGCCGACAAGGCCCGCGTTGGCCGTGCCACCCTGGCCGACCTGCACGCCTGGCAGCAGGAGCAAACGCGCACCACCTACCTGTTCGATGTGCGCACCCCGGAAGAATTCGAGGCCGGTCACCTGCCTGGCGCTCGCTCCACGCCAGGCGGGCAGTTGGTGCAGGAAACCGACCACGTCGCCAGCGTACGCGGTGCACGGCTGGTGCTGGCGGACGATGACGGCGTGCGTGCGAACATGTCTGCGTCCTGGCTGGCCCAGCTGGGCTGGGAAGTGCATGTGCTGGATGATCTGCAACCGGCGCACTTCAGCGAGCAAGGCGCCTGGGTCGCCCCGGTCCCAGCACCGCCCCAGGCCGAACTGATCAGCCCCCACACCCTGGCCGACTGGCTGGCCCATGGCGACACCGTGGTGCTGGATTTCACCGCCAGCGCCAACTACGTAAAGCGCCATATCCCCGGGGCCTGGTGGGTGCTGCGTGCGCAACTGCCACACGCCCTGGCCAAGGTGCCCGCCGCCCAACGGTATGTGCTGACTTGCGGCAGCAGCCAACTGGCGCGGCTGGCGGTGGCCGAAGTCGAAGCGATCACCGGCAAGCAGGTGTTCCTCCTGCAGGACGGCACCGCCGGCTGGATCAACGCACAGTTGCCGGTGGAAGAAGGTGAAACCCACCTGGCCTCGCCGCGGATCGACCGCTACCGTCGCCCGTACGAAGGCACCGACAACCCCAAGGAAGCCATGCAAGCCTACCTCGACTGGGAGTTTGGCCTGGTCGACCAACTGGCTCGCGACGGCACCCACGGTTTCCATGTGATCTGATTCACCCAAGCGTCCTGCACCCGCACCGGGTGCAGGCCCTAGACCCGCCCCTCTCCAGGCGTCGGCTGAGCCACCCACGAGAGAACACCCGCACGCCCCTGCACATCACTCGCCTGAAACCTGGCATCGGCGCCGAAATCGCCCGCATCGACCTGCGCCAACCGCTGACCACCGCCTTGCCCGATGAACTGCCCACCGCATGGGCGCATGGATGGCCTTTTCACCTCGGACCGCAGCGCCTCGCCAAATGCAATTAGAGAATAATCAGATCACACATAATCAAATATTTTCATAATTAACATATAACCAAAAAGAACTTCACAGCCAGTTTTTATAGGAATAACGTTAGCCCACTGACCGACCCCTTCTCCAGGCGGAGGTAAACCGAACCTCATTTTGATCTGCCTGGAGCCTGCATCCCATGGTCTTAACCTCCCCTTTCAAACGCCTGCTCCTGGGCACCGCCCTCGCCCTCGGCCTGGCCAGTGCAGCTCACGCCGCCGATCTGCAACCGCTGCGGGTGGCCAACCAGAAATCCACGATCAAGGCGCTGCTGGAAGTGTCCGGCGAAACCAAAAACGTGCCCTATGAAATCCAGTGGTCGGAGTTCCCGTCCGCCTCGCCCCTGGGCGAAGCGCTGAATGCCGGCGCCGTGGACATCGGTGCCCTGGGTGATGCGCCCTACGTGTTCGCACTCGGTGCAGGCGCAGCGCTCAAGGTGGTCAGCATCATCCACGCCGAAGGGCGCAACACCACCGCACTGCTGGTGCCCAAGGACTCGCCGATCAAGACCGTCGCCGACCTCAAGGGCAAGAAAATCGTCACCGGCCGCGGCTCTATCGGCCATTACCTGGCGATCAAGGCCCTGGCCACGGCCGGCCTGACCACCAAGGACGTGCAGTTCATTTTCCTGCTGCCGAGCGAGTCGCGCCTGGTATTGGATAACGGCACCGCCGACGCCTGGGCCACCTGGGACCCCTACACCACCGTGGTCACTTCGCAAAGCCAGGCGCGCGTGTTGATCAGCGGTAACCAGTTGCTGAGCAATCACCTGTACCTCGCCGCCACCAGCCAGGCCATCGCCGACAAGCGCCCGCAACTGGACGACTTTGTCGCCCGCGTCGACCGAGCCTACGCCTGGGCCAACACCCACCCCAATGAGTACGCGGCCGCCCAGGCCAAGATCACCAGCCTGCCGCTGGAAGTGCATGTGGAAGTGGCCAAGGACACCCACCTGACGCCGGTCGCCATTGACGACACCGTCATCAGCGGCCTGCAAGCGACCGCCGACACCTATCAACAAGAAGGCCTGCTGACCAAGCACATCGACGTGTCACAGGGCTTCGACAAGAGCTTCAACGCCAAGCGTGTCCAACTTTCCCAGCAAGCCTCGCGCTAACAGGAGCAGAACATGAGCAAGCCACATCACGCACAACCACGCCATTTGAAACTCGGCGCCATGGTCCACGGCGTCGGCCACGGTTGGGGCGAATGGCGCCACCCGGACGCCCAACCGAATGCCAGCACCAGCTTCGCTTTCTACAAACAGCAGACTGAACTGGCCGAAGCCGCCAAGTTCGACTTCGTGTTCATCGCCGACAGCCTGCACATCCACGCCAAGTCCAGCCCGCACTACCTCAACCGTTTCGAGCCACTGACCATCCTCTCGGCACTGGCGGCGATCACGACGAATATTGGCCTGGTCGCCACCGTGACCGTCAGCTACACCGAGCCCTACCAGGTCGCACGCCAGTTCTCGTCCCTGGACCATATCAGCGGCGGCCGCGCCGGTTGGAACGTGGTCACTTCGTGGCTGAGTGGCACCGCCGACAACTTCAGCAAGGCCGAGCATCCCCCCCACGCCGTGCGTTACCGCATCGCCAAGGAACACGTGAACACCGTCCAAGGCCTGTGGGATTCGTGGGAAGACGACGCCTTTACCTACGACAAACAGACCGGCGAGTTTTTTGCCCCGAACAAGCTGCATGCACTCAACCACAAGGGCGATTTCTTCTCGGTGAAAGGTCCGCTGAACATTGCGCGTTCACGACAGGGCCAACCGGTGATTTTCCAGGCTGGAACCTCGGAGGACGGGCGCAACTTTGCCGCGCAAAACGCCGATGCGATTTTTGTGCACGTGGACAGCATCGAAGAAGGGCTGGCCTACTCACAGGACCTCAAACGCCGCGCCAAAGGTTTTGGCCGTGACCCGCAAAACCTGTCGATCCTGCCGGGCATCCGCCCGATTGTCGGCCGCGACCCGGCCGAAGTGGAAAGCCGCTATCAGCAGGCCGTGGACCTGGTCACCGTGGAAGATGCGATCGTCGCCCTCGGGCGCCCGTTCAACGATCACGACTTCAGCCAATACCCGCTGGACGAGCCCTTCCCGGAACTTGGTGACCTCGGCTCCAACAGCCAAAAAGGCGGCTCCGACCGCATCAAGCAACTGGCCAGGGACGAAGGCCTGACCCTGCGCGAAGTGGCGCTGCATTTCTCGCGGCCAAAACGGGATTTTGTCGGCACCCCGGAGCAAGTTGCCGATGCGATCCAGGCCTGGTTCGAGACCGGCGCCAGCGATGGTTTCATCATCAACTCGGTGCTGCCGGATGGCCTGCAGTATTTTACCGAATGGGTGGTGCCGGTGCTGCAGCAACGCGGTCTGTTCCGCACCGAATACAGCGGCCATACCCTGCGCGACAACCTTGGCCTGGAGGTTCCGGCCAACCGCCACAGCGTCGCCGCCGAGGTTGAAGAAAAACAGGAGGCGCTGGCATGAGTGAGTCCCTCAACCGGCAGTTGGCCGAGCTGCACGCCGAGCGTGTTGCCACCTGGGCGCCGGCAGCGTTGCAGGTCAATATCGATCAGCGCCAGCGCCTGGTGGATGAAGCGCGGCCGGACGACTACGTACAGGTCGGGGATGAACTCGACCCGTTCACCCTGCTGAATGTGGAAGGCGGTGAACTCAACCGCGACCTGCTGCTGGCGGACGGTCCGGCCGTGCTGGTGTTCTTCCGCTTTGCCGGGTGCCCGGCGTGCAACATCGCCCTGCCCTATTATGAACGCCAACTCTACCCACGCCTGCGCGAACTCGGGGTGCCGCTGGTGGCCGTGAGCCCACAAGTGCCCGAGCGCTTGGTGGAAATCAAGACCCGTCACAACCTGCAACTGTTGGTGGCCAGTGACCCTGACAACAACCTCGGGCGACGCCTGGGTATTCTCTACAGCTTCGATGAAGCGTCACGCAATGCCGCGTTGGCGAAGGGCAACCACATCGGTGAAACCACCGGCACCGGCACCTGGGAATTACCGCAACCGACGGTGGTCGTGATTGCCAGTGACGGTACGGTGGCGTTGGTGGACGTCAGCCCGGATTGGTTGGTGCGCACTGAAGCTGACCCGGTGTTGCGGGCAGTGGAGCAACTGCTGGGCCAACAGCCTGTACGCATTGCTATCTAAATCACGCCAATCCCACATTTTTGACCGAGTGCGTTCCCATGACCCAACCGTCTCTACGCTCCGTGGACGTCGCCAACTTCGAAGCCCTGCTCGAACGCCTCAGCGCCGAGCTGGCCAGCACCGCGCACGTCTATGACGAGAGCGGCGCCTTCCCCCACGCCAACTTCAAGTTGCTGCACGCACACGGCCTGGTTGCCCTCACCGTGCCCAAGGCCCTGGGCGGTGGCGGCGCCAGCCTGCCCCTGGCGCGCAAGGCCATCAGCGCGATAGCCAAGGGCGAGCCTTCCACCGCGCTGATCCTGGTGATGCAGTACCTGCATCACACCCGCCTGCAAGACAGCAAGACCTGGCCGGCGCACCTGCGCACGCAAGTGGCCCAGGATGCCGTGCGCGACGGCGCGCTGATCAACGCCCTGCGCGTCGAACCCGACCTGGGTACGCCGGCCCGTGGCGGGCTGCCGGCGACCACCGCCGTGCGCACGGCCGAAGGCTGGCGCATCAGCGGGCGCAAGGTCTATTCCACTGGCAGCCACGGCCTGAGCTGGTTCAGCGTGTGGGCCCGCAGTGATGACGCCGACCCCTTGGTGGGTGCCTGGCTGGTGCCCAAAGGCAGCCCCGGCGTGACCATCATCGACACCTGGGATCACCTGGGCATGCGCGCCACCTGCAGCCACGAAGTGGTGTTCGACAACGTGCTGGTACCCCTCGACCATGCTGTCAGTGTCAGCCCGTGGAGCGCGCCGTCGCCGGAGCTGGATGGCGAAGGGTTCCTGTGGATGTCGGTGTTGCTGTCCTCGGTGTATGACGCCGTGGCCCAGGCCGCGCGGGACTGGCTGGTGAACTGGCTGGAAGAGCGCAAGCCGTCCAACCTCGGTGCAGCGTTGTCGACGCTGCCGCGCTTCCAGGAAACCGTCGGCCATATCGACACGCTGCTGTTTGCCAACCGCAGCCTGCTCGACGCTGCCGCCCAAGGCCATACCCCGCCAGCCAATGCCGCGCAACTGAAGTACCTGGTAACCCATAACGCCATCCGCGCCGTGGAGCTGGCCATCGAGGCCTCGGGTAACCCGGGCCTGTCGCGCCATAGCCCGTTGCAACGCCACTACCGCGACGTACTCTGCAGTCGCGTGCATACCCCGCAGAACGACGCCGTGTTGCAAGGCGTCGGCAAGACGGTCTTCGCCCAACGCCAGAAGGAACGCCCATGAGTCAGGTGATTATTGCCAGCCAGCTGGACGAAGATTACAACGACGTGATCCGCCAGCGCCTCGCCTCGATCCACCCCGCCGCCCAGGTGATCGGTGTGCCCGCTGGTGTACCCAGCGACCTGCCGCCCCAGGCCAATATCCTCTTGCTGCGCCCGATCAACGTGCGTGGCTACACCGCCCCGGACACGCCACCGCCGGGTTGGCCCTACGGCGCACAGTGGGTGCACCTGGTGTCGTCGGGCATCGACTTCTACCCCAGTTGGCTGTTCGACGGCCCACCGGTCACTACCTCGCGCGGCAGTGCGGCCGACAACCTGGCCGAGTTTGCCCTGGCGGCAATCTTTGCCGCCTCCAAGCAGTTGCCGGCTATCTGGGTGAAGGATGCCCAGTGGCATTTCACCGCGTTGAGCCCGCTCAAGGGCACGACGCTGGGCCTCCTGGGATTTGGTGCAATAGGCGAAAGCCTGGCGCAAAAGGCCCTGGCGCTGGGCATCAAGGTGGTGGCGCTGCGCCAAAGCCAGGCGCCGTTCAACACGGGCGTGGAAGCCGCCAAGGATATCCACGACCTGTTCGCCCGTGCCGACCACCTGGTGGTAGCTGCACCACTGACCGAGTCCACGCGGCATATCATCAACCGTGATGTGCTGGGCAGCGCCAAACCAGGGCTGCACCTGATCAACATTGCACGCGGCGGGTTGCTGGATCAGGAGGCGCTGTTGGAAGCCCTGGACAATGGGCAGGTCGGGCTGGCATCGCTGGACGTGACCGAGCCGGAGCCATTGCCGGATGGGCACCCGCTGTATACCCATCCGAGGGTGAGGTTGTCGCCGCACACGTCGGCGATTTCCACGAATAGCCGCAATGAGATTGCCGATACGTTTTTGGCGAACCTGGAAAAGTACGTCGCGGGCTCCAAGCTCGCCAACGTGGCCAACGCCTGACGCCGTTCAAAAAGGTAGCAGCGGGCGTGCGTCGGCTGGCAAATCTCATTTGATGCGGAAGTGGAAGGTGTTACGCACCGCCGGTACAGCGACAGCCTTACCCTCTACGATCCTCGGCTGGTAGCGAAAGGTGTTGGCCGCCGCCAGTGAAGGTCGCATGAACAACGGGTGACAACCGTCCAATACCCTGGGGTTCTCCACGCGTCCCTGGGTGTTGACGGTGTATTCCACCGAACAATCGCCTTCGATGTTCTTGTCCAGGGCACGCTCGGGATAGTCGGGTGCTTCCTTGCTCAAGGGCTGGTATTGGCGGCTGTCGAAGGCTGGCGCGGGCGCCGGTGCGGCGGGACGTGGGCGTTCAGCGGCAAGGCGTTCCTGGGCCAAACGTTGTTGTTGCGCACGTTGTTGCTCAAGCTCACGGTTGCGCTGTTCAGTGGCCAAGCGTTGTTGTTGCTCGACGTTCTTTTCTTCGATGCGCTTGCGGGCCAAGGCGGCTTTCTCGAGCTTCTGCGCCTGAATCTGGGGATCGACTGTGGGCTTGACCGGCTGGGGAATAGCGACCGGCTCCGGAGGCGGCAGGGCCACCGGCTCAGGCTCAGGTGCCGGAGCTGGGACCGGAACTGGCGCAGCCGGCATCATCACCAACTGGGTATGCATCACCCTGGGCACCTCCACCGGCGTTTGTCCCGTCGACCAGCCGAGCATCAGCGCAGCCAGCACGCCTACATGCAGCGCCACGGCCAGGCTCGCCGCAAGGCTGTTTCTCCAGAACCCGGACGGCGCCTGGGGCGCCATCGTCAATGTTGGACTGTGCATGATCATCGCCGTCATTGCGGGGCCTCGGTCACCAGCCCCAGGTTGCTCACACCACCCTTCTGCAACACCGCCATGGCCGCTACCACACGGCCATAGCCGGCGTTGTCGTCCGCGCGGATGTACACCTGGGTATCACTGCGCGCCGCCACCACCTGCATGACCTTGGCGCCCATTTCATCGAGGGACACGGCGCTGTCGGTCTGGTGCCGGGTGTCGAGTTCGCCGCCAAGGTTCCAGTAGTAACCACCGTCGGCCTTCACCGACAGCGTGAGGATCTGCTGGCGGGTGTCGGTGGCCAGTGTCTCGGCGGCGACCTTGGGCAGTTCGATCTTTACGCCCTGGGTCAGCATCGGCGCGGTGACCATGAAGATCACCAGCAGCACCAGCATCACGTCGATGTAGGGCACCACGTTCATCTCCGCCTTGGGCCCATGCTTGCGTTGCGGCCTGGTCAACATCGGTATGCTCCTTGTTCAGGCGGCTACGGCCAGGTTGATCGGGGTGCCGCGCAAGGTGCGATGCAGGCGCACCTGCAATTCGTTGCCGAAGGCGTAGTAGCGGGTGAGCAACGTCTGGCCGCGCGCCGCGAAACGGTTGTAGGCGATCACTGCCGGGATGGCGGCAAACAGGCCGATGGCCGTGGCGATCAATGCTTCAGCAATGCCCGGCGCCACCGTGGACAAAGTCGCTTGCTGTACCTGGGACAAGCCGATAAAGGAATTCATGATTCCCCACACCGTGCCGAACAAGCCGATGTAGGGGCTCACCGACCCCACGGTGGCGAGGAATTGCAGGCCCTTTTCCAACTCGATCTCCTGTTCGGTGATCGCCACCTGCAATGCGCGCTCGACACCCTCCAGCACAGCCGGATCATGGTGGTGCAGGTGCTGGTATTCCTGCACGCCGGCGATAAAGATCGGCGCAATCCCACCCTCGCCTGCCTGCACGGTTTCGCGGTACAGCGGCTGCAAGTCGGTAGCAGCACGGAAGCGCTGCACAAAGCCGTTCAACTGGCGCTCCAGGCGCCGCAGCACACTGCCGCGCTGGATGATCAGGTACCAACTGAGCAAGGATGCCAGCAGCAAAGTGACCATCACCGCCTTGACCAACAGGCTGGCATCGCTGATCAACCCCCAGATCGTCATATGTTCCATCGTCGCGTGCATGGTTAAGCTCCTATTCGATTAAAAAGTGATGACCGGGTGATGACGGCTCACGGCAACTTCAGCGCGCGGGTGACGTCCGCCCACGGCACGAACTTGAAGTTCTGGGTTTGCTCGGGCATGCGCTTGCGCCCGTCCTGCACCACCAGCATGCCTTGGCTCCAGGGGCCGCCGAGGTGGATGGCGGTGACTTCCAGGCCATCGGTTTCCGAAGCTCCGTCGATACCGGCGGCCGCATTAAGGCCAACGCGGAAGGCCCCGCGCGTCGCAAAGGGTGGCTCGGCATCCACCACCAGGTAGCTGTCATTGCCCTGGCTGGAAATCACCAGGTAATCGCGCGCGTTGCTCTGGTACAACGCCAGGCCCTCGACATCCGCGTGCAACTGCGGCCCCACCTTGATCACACTGGTGAGCGTGGCCGGTTGGTCGGCACGCGCATCCACCGCCCAGACGCCGACGTCCTCCTCGCCAATGAACAAGCGCTGGCGTTGGTCGTCGGCCACGCAGCCTTCGGGTTGGCTGTCGACGTTGAACTGGCGCACCAGCTCGCCCTGTACACGGCCATCTGCTGCGCTCAGCCGGTATTGCAGGAAGGTGCCGTCCTTGTCGTTGGCAACCGCATAGATCTCGCCGCTGGCTGGCTGGAACAGGCAAATACCATAGATGTCCTTGAGCGGCGTAGGCACTTCGCCCGCTTCGCGCAGTTCACCGCTCTGACGGTCGATGCTGAACAGGCTCAGGCTGTTGTGATCGCGATTGCTCGCCACGGCGAGGTCGACGGTGCGCGCGCCGAGCTTGAAATTGGGGCGTACATCGACGTTGTTGAGGCGGCCGACCGCCAGCTCCTGTAACAGCTTGCCGTCGAGGTCATAGGCCAGCAGGCCTTGCTTCTTGTTCGTACCGAGGACGCGGCTTTTTTCCGGCTGCGTGGGGTGAATCCAGATGGCCGGGTCGTCCGCCGCATCGCCCTGGCGGCCGACCGGGTCGGTCTGGCGCACAGCGGCGACTTCCGGCAGCACCGGCTCGGCTGGCACCGGCTTGGCTTGCCAGTTGAGTGTGCCTTGGTACAACTTGCCGGTGTCGTCATCACGTACCAGCAGTTGCTGGCCATTGACGCTGAGTTGTTCCGGTTCCTTGAGTCCTGGCAGCGTCAGGCTCGGTTGCTCAACCCAGCGTTTGCCGGTGTGCTGGAACAGGTGCAGCTGGGCGGTCTTTGGATCAAGCGCCATCACTGCGCCCGGCACCAGCGCCATGGCCCCGGCTTCGCGCTTGGGGTCGTCGAACAGCGCCACAGGCGTGCGTTTGACCTCAGCCTCCGGGTGCGCCGGGTAAGCCCACCAGCCGACGTTTTCTTCGTTCACCACCAGTTGCTGGGTGGCATCATCCACCTGGCAGAACTGTGCCGACGGTGGCAGCGGCAGGCCGCGTACGCGCTGGGGTTCGCGGAGCAGGCTCGAGGCGTTGCCCACCAACCATTGCTCGCCCTTGCCCTCTTCGCCCACCAGGAACACAAACAGGTTGGCTGCCCCGTCGCGGTACAGGCACAGGCCGGTCACCGGGTAGTCGCGGGTAGGCAGGTACAGCGGTTGGCCCCAGGTTTTGCTGGCGGTATCCAGGTTGATCAGCAGCGCCTGCTGACGCTCGTTGTCGAGGCTGGCGACCAGCACTTGGGCACCGGTGACACGGGTGTCCAGGCTGCTGAAGTTGCCATTGAAACGCGCCAGCCCGACGCCTTTGTTGTCGAGCAGTTGCAGGCCATCGCGGGTGCTGGCAACCAGGCGGTGGGTGCCGTTGGGCAGGAGGTTGATGGCTTCGGCATTCACACTGGAGCCCCAGGCAGTCAGGGCCAGGTCGGCGGCCATTACCGGTGAACCCGCGGCCAGCGCGATCAGCAGGTACAGCTTGGAAATTCTCATGAACGAACACATCCTTCGACAGCAATAGAGATCTACTGTGGGAGCTGGCTTGCCGGCTCCCACATCGGAAATGAGGGGGTGCTTAGAAATGGGTGAAGGTCAGGCCCAGCTTGTAGGTGGGGCCGTACTCCTCGTACTGGCCGTTGTAGCTACGATGGCCGGTGTAGACGAAGTACGACTCATCGGTGAGGTTCTGGGCCTCGAAGCTGACTTGCAGGTTCTTGGTGAGCGAGTAGCGTGCGCTGAAGTCGACGAAGGTCTGTGCATCGACGTGCAGGTCATGGGCCTTGTCATTGATCGAGGCCAACTCGTAGAGGTAGGCCGATTTGTAGTTGGCCGACAGGCGCAGGCTGAGCTTGTCGTCTTCCCAACCGAGCATCAGGTTGCCGACGGTATCGGACTGGTTGGGCAGGCTGATAGTGCGCTTGCGGTTCGTCCCGCTGGCGCTGTCGAAACCTTCGATATCAGCACTGGAACGGCTGAACGTGGTGTTGGCACCGATCAGCAGACCGTTCCATGGCGCCGGCAGCCAGTCGAACTTCTGTGAGTACGCCAGTTCCAGGCCGTAGAGCTTGGCACTGTCGCCGTTCGCATAGGTGTGGGCCTCGGCAAAGTTGGTCCAGGCACCAGTACCGGCCAGGTCGGTGTTGTAGACGAAGTTCTTGATGTCCTTGTAGAACACGAACGCCGAGACGGTGCCGGCACGGCCCATGAAGTGCTCGATGCCCAGGTCGAGGTTGCTCGACGCCAGAGGCTTGAGGTCCGGGTTGCCGAAGGTGGCTTCGTCGTCGTCGATCACGAAGCCCGGTGCCAACTGACCGAACGTTGGGCGCACCACGGATTTGGTCCAGGCGGCGCGCACCTGGGTGTTCTTGTCGATCTGGTAGCGCGCATGCAGGCCCGGCAGCCAGTGGTGATAGCGGCGCTTGGTCTCGGTCGGCGTGAACACCCCATCGGTGGCGCCGGTGCCCTTGGCTTCGAACTCGGTGCCTTCGTAGCGCAAGCCGGCGATAAAACGCCAGTCGTCGATATCGATGGTGTTCATCAAGTAGCCGGCGTTGATGTCTTCGCGGATAGTGAAGTCGTTGACCCGGGATTCAGTCTCGTCATAGAAGTCCGCCGGGTTGAGGCTGCCGATCAGTTGCTTGATGGCGCTGGGGCTGATGCCCGGGCCGTAGTTGCCGAGGCGATAGTCGACACTGCCCTTCTGGAATTGGCTGAGGTTGAGCTGGTCGGCACTGAAGCCGAGGGTGTCGAAGTCTTCGTAGACCCAGGCTTCCAAGTCGTTGTCTTTGTTGCGACGGCTGACCTTGCCGCCGAACTTCACCTGGGAGGCATAGCCGCTCAGGTCATAGTCGCGGGCCAGGTCCAGGCGCAGGTTTTTCTCGGTGTCCTTGGTGTTCTGTTTTTCCCAGTCGACTTTATCGAGGCTGAAATTGCGCGCGTCGTAGAAGCCACTGCCGATGATCGGGCGTGGCTTGTCCTTGTCATAGAAGCCACTGTCGGCAAAGTCGCCGCCATCGAACGTGGCGCCGGCGATGTGCGCCGGGCTGTCTTCGCTCGATTGGCTGTAGCCGGCCTGGCCGCTCAAGGTCCACAGGCCGAGCATGCGTTCACCGCCGAACACGTAGGACTGGATTTCCTGGGTTTCCTCGCGGTTTTTCAGCTTGCGCTTGGCTTCGGCATCCCCCAACTCGCCGGCGGCCAGCGGGTCGGCAAACTCGATGCTGGCGGCGTTGCGGGTCTCGGTGTCTTTGTAGCGGCTGTAGAGCGTGCGCAGGTAGTAGCTGCTGAAGTCGTCCGGCTTGTAGTCGAAGTTCAGGCCGCCACCGGCACGTTCGCGGCTGATGTCGTAGTCACGCTGTTCAAATTCGTTGAGCTTGGCACCGTTGGTGAAGTCCCAGGCACCGCCGGTCTCGACGTTGTCCGAGCCGAAATCGCGCTTCTGCCAGCTCAGCGCCGCGGCGACGCCGAAGTTGTCGATGCCATCGCCGAGGCTGAATCGGTTGCTGGCCGCGCCAGAGAACTTCGGGCTGGTCTGGCGGGTATTCTTGTCGTAGCTGGCTTCGGTGCTACCGGTGTAGAACAGGCCCTTGTGGTCGAAGGCCGACAGGCTTTGCACGTCGACCGTGCCGCCGAGGGAGTTGGCGTCCATGTCGGGGGTCAGGGTCTTGATCACCGACAGCGACTGCACCAGCTCCGACGGCAGCACATCCAGCGCTACGGCACGCCGCGCGCGCTCCGGGGCGGGCACCAGGGTGCCGTTGATGGTCACGCTGTTGAGGTCCGGACCCAGGCCACGCACGCTGACAAAACGCCCTTCGCCCTGGTCGCGCTCCACGCTGATACCCGGCAGGCGCTGCACCGCTTCGGCGACGTTCTCATCCGGCAACTGGGCCACGCCATCGGCATGCACCACGCTCTTGATGCTGTCGGACGAGCGCTGCTCCTTCAACGCCTGGTCGATGGCAGCAGCCTGCCCAACCACTTCGACGTGCTCGGTGTTGGCCACTTCGGCCGCATTGAGCCGCTCACTGGCTATCGCCAGGGCCAAGGCAGTAAGCGTGAAGCTGACGAGCCCGGTGCGCTTGTACATGCAATCCTCCCCAAGAATCCGTTGGCGCCAGGCAAGAGACCCGGCAACTGGGAGGGCACGCTAGGGGCGAGGGATGACGGTTCTGTGACAGGGATCGGCGCGAAGGCCCGTAAACCCTGGTCTAGAGCCGTGTGAAGCGAACAAATGAGCTGAATTGACCCCAATCCGAAGTGGGCGTTGAGTTGCCTGCAACAGCGGTCTGTCTGCTAGCGCTGGATTAGCTGGCGCAGCGCTTTCGCCGGCAAGCCAGCTGCCACATTGGCGCTGTGTTTGGCGAAAAAATGTATCTATGCCATGAGCTGATTCGACCCCTCCCGACCGTCACGCGAATGTCACATCCATCTGCTGTGCTGGCGCCCATCGCTTATTTGCCCAAGGACTCGCGGCCATGTTTTCCGTGCTCAAGCTTCACCGCTGGAAACTCTCCCTGTTGCTGATCGCCGCCAACCTCGGGCTGATCCTGCACCTGGCCTGCGGCGAATTGAAAAGCTTCAGCGAGTGGGTGTGGCTGGATATCTTTGGCGAAGGCGGTTCCGCCCTCCTCGCCCTGGTCTGGCTAGGCCTGGTGCTGAAAAGCCGCCCCGCCGGACGCGTCACCCAATACCTGGCGCTGGGCCTGTCGTGCATCTTCTTCTCCTGGTGGATCGACAGCCTCGACGAATTTATCCGCCTGCCCGACAGCATCACCTGGGACCACTGGCTGGAGTCAGGGCCGATGCCGGTGGGCATGATCCTGCTGACGATCGGCATCTACCACTGGCACCACGAACAACTGGCGATCAGCGCACAGATGGAAAAACGCGAACGCTTGTTCCGCGAGCATCGGTTGTTCGACAAACTCACGCCATTGGCCGGCGCCGATTACCTCAAGCGCCAGTTGGCCGACAGCCTGCAAGACAGCCACGACCAGCAGCAACCGCTGTCATTGCTGGCCCTGGACCTGGACAACTTCGCCGCCATCAATCGGGCCTACGGGCATGCCGAAGGCGACGCGGTCTTGCAGGCCCTCAGCCATTTGTTGCTGCTCAACCTGCGCCGCCAGGACCTGCTGTGTCGCCTGGCGGGTGACCGTTTTGTGGTGCTGTTGCCCAACACCGGCGAGCGCCAGGCCAAGGAACTCGCGCTGGAGTTGCAACACGCGGTAGGCGGCCTCGCGCACAAAACCCGGCTGCACGGTGAACGCTTGCAACTGGCGGCGACGACTGCTGTGGTCATGGCCCTGGACGAGCCACCCCATGACTTGCTCAAGCGCCTCAACCTGGCCCTGGCCAGGGCCAAGCAACCCTTGGCGAAAAGTGCCTGAGATGGCCGTCAAGACCCGTTGGTATGAAGCCGACAGCCGCTTCATACCGGGGCACTACCAACCGGCCACGCTGATCGACCTGGCCTTGTCCCGGGATATCGACAGCCATCGCCTGCTGCGCGGCACCGGGCTGTTCCACGAGGATATCCTCGCCGGTACGGCACGCCTCAGCCCGCAGCAGTTCCTCGGATTGATCGGCAACAGCCGTAAATGGCTCGACGCCGACGACAGCAGTTTTCTCTTTGGTCAGCGACTGTTGCCGGGCTATTACGGCGCAGCCAGCCATGCCCTGGGCCATGCGCAGAACCTGCACCAGGCGCTGGAGATCCTGATCCAGCAACAAGTGTTGCTCAGCCCGTTGGTCACGCTGCAACTGGAGCTGGATGACCACCACGCCTACCTGTACTGGTTGGACAGTTGCGGCGCGGGTGAGCATTGGCGCTTTTTGCTCGAGGCCAGCATGACCTCGCTGGTTGCCATGAGCCAATGGCTCGGTGGGGAGCGGCTACCATGGGTGTGCAGTTTCAGCCATGCCGAACCGCGTTACGTCGAGCAATACTGGGTGCACCTCGGCGAAGAGACGCGCTTCGAGCGGCCGCTGGACATGATGAGTATCTCGCGTGAACACCTCACCCGCGCCTGGCCGGGTGCCTCCGCCACCGCCGGTCAGGTGGCGCGCCAGCAAGCCCGCGAGCAGATCGAACAGCTGGGCTTTGCGGGCAGTTTCCTCGACTGCCTCTACGACTATCTACGCGAGCACGTGCGCCAACCGCCGAGCCTGGAACAGGCCGCGCACGCCTTCGCCATGAGTCCGGCCACCCTCAAGCGCAAACTGCACAAGCACAACACCGGCTTTCAGCAACAGGTCGACCGTGTGCGCAAGCAGGTGGCGTTGCACCTGTATCAGGTCAAGGGCTACAGCAATGATGAAGTGGCGGCCTACCTCAACTTCAACGACGCGGCGAACTTCCGTCGCTCGTTCAAGCGCTGGACCGGCAGCACACCCAACCTGATCCGCCAGCTGTTCAACAGCCGCTAGCCAGGCGTTCGCGCAAAAACTCCACCAGCGCCTGGACCGGCCGCGAACCTTGCCGGTGCTGCGGGTACACCGCCGACAGCGTCAGGGCCTCGGGGGCGAAGTCATCCAGGACACTCACCAGGCGTCCCTCCTTCAAGGCGTCGCCGATGATAAAGGTCGGCAGGTACGTCACGCCCAAGCCGGCAATGGCGGTGTCGCGCAGCAGGTCGCCGTTGTTCACGCGCATGCGCCCAGTGACATTCAGCGCCTGCACCTTGCCCTTGAAGCGCCACTGCACCTGGCGGCCATGGCCGTAGGGCAGGCAATCGTGCTCGGCAAGGTCATCGGGCTTTTGCGGCGTACCGCGCCGGGCCAGGTAGTCGGGGCTGGCGCAATACACCCGCGGGATGCTGGCGATACGGCGGGCAATCAGGGTGGAATCTTCCAGGGTGCCAATGCGCAGCACCAGGTCATAGCCTTCGCCGATCAGATCCACGGGACGGTCGCTCAAGTCGACCTCCACCGACACTTGGGGATGGCGCTGCAAGAACAGCGGCAACAGGCAGCCCAGGTGCGCCATGGCAAACGACAACGGCGCACTGAGGCGAATGGTGCCGCGAGGCTCGCTGTTCTGGCCGGCGATGCCCTGCTCCACTTGCTCGACTTCACCGAGCAGGCGCAAGGCGGATTCGTAGTAGCTCTGGCCGAGTGGCGTGACATCCAGTCGGCGCGTGGAACGGTTGAGCAGGCGCACGCCCAGGCGGTCTTCCAGTTGGATCAGGCGGCGGCTGACGAACTGCTTGGACAGGCCCAACTGTTCGGCGGCGGCGGTGAAACTGCCAGATTCCATGACCTGGCAAAACAGGCGCATGTCTTCGAAGGGGTTCATTGTCGCTTCTCAGTAGACATTTGGCTGGTTTATAGCCTGTCAGTGGCCACACCACAAACCAAAATGTGAGAGCGGGCTTGCCCGCGAATGCGGTGGATCAGTCCATTAATCTGTCGACTGGTACTCCGTATTCGCGAGCAAGCCCGCTCCCACACGTGAGCAGCGGCGTTATGCAGAACGGGTTACTTGGCCGTGAACGCCGAGTAGCTGTTCATCAGGTTGCGGTAGTTGGGGATGCGTGGCGACAGCAGGTTGGCCAGGCCTTCCATGTCGTTGCGCCAGTCCACTTGCAGCTCACAGGCTACGGCGAACCAGTTCACCAGTTGCGCACCGGCGGCGGTCATGCGCGCCCAGGCAGCTTGTTGCACGGTTTCGTTGAAAGTGCCGGAGGCGTCGGTGACCACGAACACTTCAAAGCCCTCATCGAGGGCGCACAGGGTCGGGAAGGCAACGCACACATCGGTCACCACGCCGGCAATGATGATCTGCTTGCGGCCGGTCGCCTTGACCGCCTTGACGAAATCCTCGTTATCCCAGGCGTTGATCTGGCCAGGGCGGGCGATGTAGGGCGCATCCGGGAACAACGCTTTGAGCTCTGGGACCAGGGGGCCATTAGGACCGCCTTCAAAACTGGTGGTCAGGATCGTCGGCAGGTTGAAGAACTTGGCAACGTCCGCCAGGGCCAGCACGTTGTTCTTGAATTCGTTCGGGGAGAAGTCCTGGACCAGCGAGATCAGGCCGGTCTGGTGATCGACCAACAGGACAACGGCATCATCTTTGTTCAAGCGCGAGTAAGTCATGGGGTAACTCCTTTGGGGGTTTGATTAGAAGGCAAAGCACGAGCAGCCAAACGCACCCCAGAAACCCTGGAAGTCGCTGACCGGCACGCTGGAAAGACGCGCTTTTTCATGGCTGTGGGCGTGCACGCCGCAGGGGCCACTGCACTGGTGCGCGTGAGCCTGCAACGGCGAACCCGGGCGCCAGTGCCCCGGTACCTTGACCACAGGCGACCAGTCCGGCAGCACCGGAACCCGTGGCGGCGCGTACTCGTCGAAATCGCCGGCGCCATAGACCACCTTGCCGCCGACCACGGTCAGTACCGATTCAATCCACTTGATCGCGTCTTCATCGACACTGAAGAAGTCCGCCGACAGTGCCGCCACGTCCGCCAACTGCCCGACCTTGATCTGGCCTTTCTTGCCCTGCTCGGACGAGAACCAGGCGCTGCCATGGGTAAACAGTTCCAGCGCCGTGAGGCGTGGCAGGCCTTCGGCGTGCAGCTCCAGGCCACCCACGGTACGGCCACTGACCATCCAGTACAGCGAGGTCCACGGGTTATAACTCGACACCCGCGTGGCGTCCGTGCCCGCGCCGACGGGCACGCCTTCAGCGAGCATGCGCTTGATCGGCGGCGTGGCTTCGGCGGCCTTGGCGCCGTAACGCTCGACGAAGTACTCGCCCTGGAACGCCATGCGGTCCTGGATCGCAATACCGCCACCGAGGGCGCGTACACGCTCGATATTGTTCGGCGTGATGGTCTCGGCGTGGTCGAAGAACCACGGCAAGCCGTTGAACGGGATGTCGCGGTTGACCTTCTCGAACACATCGAGCATGCGCGAAATGGACTCGTCATAGGTGGCGTGCAGGCGGAAAGGCCAGCGCTGCTCGACCAGATGACGCACCACCGGCTCCAGCTCCTGCTCCATGGTCAGCGGCAGGTCTGGACGTGGCTCAAGGAAATCCTCGAAGTCGGCCGCCGAGAACACCAGCATCTCGCCGGCGCCGTTGTGGCGCAGGTAATCATCGCCCTGGTGCAAGGTGACGCTGCCGGTCCAATTCTTGAAGTCGCTGAGCTCTTCCTTGGGCTTCTGGGTGAACAGGTTGTAGGCGATGCGCACCGTCAGTTGCTCATCCTTGGCCAGTTGCTCGATCACTGCGTAGTCATCGGGGTAGTTCTGGAAACCGCCGCCGGCATCGATGGCGCTGGTGAGCCCCAGGCGGTTGAGCTCACGCATGAACTGGCGGGTCGAGTTGACCTGGTATTCCAACGGCAGTTTCGGGCCTTTGGCGAGGGTCGAATACAAGATCATTGCGTTGGGTCGTGCCACCAGCATGCCGGTGGGGTTGCCATTGCCGTCACGCACGATCTCGCCACCCGGCGGGTTCGGCGTGTCCTTGGTGTAGCCGGCCACGCGCAGCGCAGCGCGGTTGAGCAAGGCGCGGTCGTACAGGTGCAGCACGAACACCGGGGTGTCTGGCGCGGCCTGGTTCAACTCTTCCAGGGTCGGCATGCGTTTTTCGGCGAACTGGAATTCGTTCCAGCCCCCCACCACACGCACCCACTGCGGGGTTGGCGTGCGGTCTGCCTGGTCCTTGAGCATGCGCAGGGCGTCGGCCAGGGACGGCACGCCTTCCCAGCGCAGTTCGAGGTTGTAGTTCAGGCCACCACGGATCAGGTGCAGGTGCGAGTCATTGAGGCCGGGGATCACAGTGCGGCCCTTGAGGTCGATGACCTGGGTGCCGCTGCCTCGCAAGGCCATGGCTTCACCGTCGGTGCCCACGGCGACAAAACGCCCTTCGCGGATAGCAACGGCAGTGGCGCGCGGGTTTTCACGGTCCACGGTGTGGAATTGGCCATTGAACAGAATCAGATCGGCGTTCATAGGGTTTCCTTTACAGAGGCTTCAAGCCAGGGAGCGAACAGGCGGGTGGCCGCCGGCATCAGCAGGTAGACCACCAGCAACACGATGGTCAGGGTCACCAGGAACGTGGCGACCACGTAGTTGGAGAGAAACGGGTGCAGGCGCAGCACCGGGCCCCACACGATAGGCACCAGCAACGTCAGCGGCAGGATCACAAACAGGGTGACCACCGCCTGCTTCCAGCGCGGCGGCTTGGCGGCGCTTGGGGTTTCGGGGTTGAACCAGAATTCGTTGACCGCGCCGATTTCGGTGTTGTCGCCGTCGGCGAGCATGGGGGTGGCTTCGGCGATCAGGGCTTTGCGCTCGGGGGAGTCGAGCCAGGTTTCCAGGTCGTCGGTGGAGCGGTAGCGCAACACACAGGTGAACAGCGCCAGTTTGCCCTGCTTGCCACGCACCACATCGACGCCGAGGTGGCCAGGGCGTGCGCCGGCGATACGCACGATGCGGCGTAGCCAGGCCTCGTAGTCGGCCTCCAGGCCGGGTTTGACGAGGTGTTTGACCACCAGGGTGACGACTTCGTCGGGGCCTGGTTTTGCTGCTGGGTCCATGGGGTGTCCCTCTGCCTTGAAGATTCAGCGATGAGGGAGTGTGCGGGGGGATGGGATGGGGAAAATTGGATGTACGTGCTGTTTGGAGGTGCGTGCGCCGCAGAATGGTTTTCTGTGGGAGCTGGCTTGCCTGCGATACAGGCAACTCGGTACATCAGGCACGCCCGGTTGATGCTTTCGCAGGCAAGCCAGCTCCCACCTTTGACCGAGTTCGACAGTCATAAACCGGTCGGCTCTTGGGGCCCTGTGCTTGGCTGAGAGGTCAATCACCTACCTGTTTTTGTGTGGGAGCTGGCTTGCCTGCGATGCAGGCAACTCGGTACATCAGGTACACCGAGGCGGGGCGAGGTGCCGAGTGTTGGGGCGAAGCGTTTTTGGTTACGTTTGGCGCTCTTCCAACGGTGAGCCGCTGTAAGCGCGGAACCAAATAGCCGCCGTTACCTAAAAACGGGTATTCACCCCATCAAAAAACTATCAGACCACCCGAGCCATATGCTCCCCAATCCGCGCCCGCAACCACCGCTCCGCCGGGTCATTGTCATGCACCCCGCTCCACACCATCGACAACTCCGCCGCATCAATCGCAAACGGCGGATCCTCCGCACGCAAAGCAGTGCCCTCGGTCAAGGCACACGCCGCATAATCCGGCACCGTCGCAATGATCTGCGTCCCCGCCAGAAGCGCCCTTAGCCCGCTGAACTGCGGCACCGCCAATACCACCCTGCGCGAGCGGCCGATGCGCGCCAGGTCCAGGTCGATGTTGCCGCTCAAATCCCCGGAAAACGACACCATCGCATGCGGCCGCTCGCAGTAGTCATCCAGGGTCAGGGGTTCGGAACCGGTGTCCCCACGCAGCACCTTGCACGGAATATCCCGCAGCTTCTTGCGCTTGGCATTCGCTGGCAATTCCGTGGTGTAGCTGACGCCCACGGTGATTTCACCACTGGCCAGCAATGACGACATCAGCAGGTAATTGGCCCGGCGCACCACCACGATGATCCCCGGCGCTTCTTCACGCAGTTGGCTGAGCAACGGCGGGAACAAGCCGAACTCGGCATCGTCGGAGAGGCCGATACGGAACACCGCACAGCTGGTGGAAGGGTCGAAATCCTTGGCACGGCTGACCGCGCCGGAAATGGTGTCCATGGCCGGTTGCAACTCCTTGAGAATCGCCAAGGCGCGTGGCGTGGGCTCCATGCCCCGGCCGTTGCGCAGCAGTAATGGGTCGTCGAACAAGTCGCGCAATCGCCCCAGGGCCGCGCTGACCGCCGGTTGGCCCATGAAGAGCTTTTCGGCGACCCGGGTCAGGTTCTTTTCGAACATCAGCGCTTCGAAAATCACCAGCAGGTTCATGTCGACGCGGCGCAGGTCGTTGCGGTTCATGGTGGTACCCAAACGGTTGGCAAGCTCACAGATAAGCACGCAACCCGTTATCCGGATTGCATGCCTGTGCTGTCTTTTCCAAGCCTGCACCTGACGAAATTAACAACGATTAACTCGTCAGCCAAACGGTCCGGCAACAAGATTAGCCCGGTCTACACTGCATCCATCCACCGGGAACGCTCCCATCGACTGCGGAAAATTGTCATGGCCCGACTCGAGCAATATACCCCTCGCTTGTCCGCCACCGGTGGCTTGTGCCCCCGGCGCGAGCGTATCGCCAAGCAACTGATTCTGGCCAACCTCGGCGAAAGCCTGGCCATTGCCGACCTCGCCCAGGCGTGCGCTTTGTCGCGCAGTCATTTTTCCAGGGCGTTCAAGTGCACCACCGGTTTGTCGCCGCAGGAATGGATCCGCGAGCAGCGCATCCAGCGGGCCAAGGAATTGATCACCGGTTCGAGCCTGAGCCTGACCCAAATCAGCCTCGAATGCGGGTTTTGCGACCAGGCGCACTTCTGTCATATGTTCACTCGCAGCGAAGGCGTCAACCCGATGACCTGGCGAAATCACCAATTGCGCCACAAGCCCCAAGTGATTGCGGCCTAGTGGTGTGTAGCTGGCTGGAATATGCTGGCCGCTCCCCCATTCCCAAGCATGGCCCCCATGAGTGACCTCAGCGACCAGGCTGTGCAATTCGGCCCCTACCGCATCCACCCGCGTCAACGCCTGGTGCTGGAAGCTGGCCGCCCGCTGCGCCTGGGGCGACGCGCGGTGGATATCCTGCTGATCCTGCTGGAGCAGGCCGGCAATGTGGTGAGCAAGCAGGAATTGATCGCCCGTGTGTGGCCCAAGAGCGTGGTGGAAGACGGCAACCTGCGGGTGCACATGGCGGCGTTGCGCAAGGCCTTGGGCGATGGCCAGGCCGGTCAGCGCTATATCGTCACGGTGGCCCAGCGTGGCTACAGTTTTGTCGCACCACTGAGCATCGAGCCGATGACGCTACCCGCCGAGGGTGCCCCACAGCGCCCGTGCCACAATTTGCCCTTGCGCCGAACCCGCATGATCGGTCGCCAGGCCTTGATCGACAGCCTGGTGCAGCGACTGCCTGAACAACGTTTCATCACCCTGACCGGTACTGGTGGCATTGGCAAGACCACCGTCGCCTTGCGTGTCGCGGAGTTGCTGATCGGGCATTACCGCGACGGTATCCGCCTGCTTGACCTGGCGCCCCTCAGCACGCCATCGCTGATCCTGCCCAACCTCGCCGCCCTCCTGGACCTCACCCACGCCGGACAAGAACCCCTGGTCGCGTTTGCGCGCAGCCTGCAGGATCGCCAGTTGCTGCTGGTGATCGACAACTGTGAGCACCTGCTGGACGACATCGCCCTGATCAGCGAAACCCTGCTGCGCCACGCGCCCAGGTTGCACATCCTGGCTACCAGCCGCGAGGCATTGCGCGCCGAAGGCGAGTACGTGCAGCGCCTGGCCCCCCTGGCCTGCCCGCCTGCCACCGGCAATCGTGCCCAGGCACTGGGCTACCCGGCCATGCAGTTGTTGATCGAGCGGGCCATGTCCCATCAGGACAACTTTGAGTTGAGCGAGGCCGAACTGCCGCTGGCGATTGATATCTGCCAGCGCCTGGACGGCATTCCCCTGGCCATCGAGCTGGTGGCGGCGCAGATCGAACACGTTGGCCTGCCCGGATTGCTGGTGCAGATGGAGGATAACTTCCGCCTGCTCACGCGCGGTCGGCGCAGCGCCCTGCCCCGTCATCAAACCCTGCGCGCCACGCTGGACTGGAGCTTCGAGCGGCTGACGGCCTGCGAGCAGATCTGCCTGCGGCGCCTGGCGGTGTTCCGGGGCGGGTTCAGCCTGGCCAGCGCGGCGGCGGTGATCGCCGGGGAGCAGGTCGCACCCACCGAGGTGCTGGGTTCGATCACGCAGTTGGTCGCTAAGTCCTTGCTCAATGTGGAGGCCGGTGATGACGAAATGGTCTATCGCCTGCTGGACATCACCCGCACCTATGCCCTGGAACAGCTCAGCGTCGCCAATGAGCTGGACGCCACCCGCGAGCGCCATGCCGGGCGCTGCCTGGCACTGATGGCGCAGGCGCGCGACGATTGGGAGCTGATTGCAACCCAAGCCTGGATCGACCGCTACGCCCCCCTGCGCGAAGACGTGCGTGCCGCCCTCGACTGGGGGCTGGCGGACGCGGGTGAACACCTGCTGGCGATCCGTCTGACAGTCAGTGCAATGCCGCTGTGGCAAGAGTTGTCGTTGCTCAGGGAGCACCGGTTGTATGTGGACAAGGCACTGGCGCTGATGGGCAAGGCCCGCTCGCCGTGCCCGCGGTTGACCATGCAACTGCAACTGGCGCTGGGCAGCCTGTCGTATCACGCCATGGGCGGTGCCCCGCAGACCATTGCCGCGTTTGCCAGTGCCCGGTGCCTGGCCGAGGAGCGCCAGGACGTAGCGGGACAACTGCGCGCGGTCTCGGGGCATATGGCGGTGAACCTGTGTGCGGGCCTGTATCGCCAGGCGCTGGCACAGAGCGTGCAGTTCGATCGACTCGACCCGCGCACCGACCCGCAACTGGACATCAGCGCCCAACGCCTACGCGTTCTGGCCCAGCATTACAACGGCAACCAGGCCCTCGCCCGGCACAACGCCGAGCAGGTGATCCAGCGCATGGCGCACAGCGGCCACCTCAACCGGTTTGCCCACGGTATCGGTGTGCAATACGACCAGAGCGTGGCGTCACTGACGGTGTTGGCGCGGATCCTGTGGCTGCAAGGTTTTCCCGAGCAAGCCTGGCGCACCGCCAGCCAGGCGTTGACGCTGGCGCAGCAAATCAATCATGGCACCTCCATCTGCTACACCCTGGCCCTGGCGACCGTGGTCATCGCCCGCTACAACGGGGACGTACACACCGCCCAATCCTTGCAGGCATTGCTGCTGGAGCATGCCCACAAGCATTCGGTGCAGTTGTTCCAGACCTGGTCGGGGCACTACGCCGGCACCCTCGGTCACAAGGACCTGCAAGGCCTGGGGCTGATCCAGGACATCCTGGTCACCCTGGGTTCCCACGCAGTGGACGACCCGTGCGTCGAACGCGCCCGCACGGGCGACGCGGGCTGGTGCGCCCCGGAGATCTTGCGGGTCCGCGCCGACAGCATGACCGACGCCCGCGCAGCAGAGGCACTGCTGTTGGAGGCCCTGGGCCTGGCCCACCAGCAAGGCGCGCTGGCCTGGGAGCTGCGTTGCGCAACGTCATTGGCGCGACGGTGGCAGGCCCAAGGTCGTGTGCAGGCCGCCAGCGATCTGCTGAACTCGATCTATGGGCGTTTCACCGAGGGCTTTGCCACCCCGGATCTAGTGCGCGTACGCCGCCTGCTCGACGAGTTGCAAGACAAACGGCCGGCCTGAATACGGTCCCAGGTAATGCCCATACCCCTGCTGCAAACGCGCCACCTGCACCGGGTCGCGCAAGTGCGCCAGTGCATAGCTGCGCACGCAATTGAGCAAGCGGTAGCGCGCATGGCCGGGGCCGGGTTCAAGGGTCAGCAGTGACGCGTCCACCAGCCGCCCCAGCAGGTAGGACAGGTCGGCGTGTTCCAGCTCGGTGCCGGCCACCAGTTCACTCAGGGTTGGCAGCGTCACCGCCATCTTGAACAACCCCAATTGCAGGAACAGCCAGCGCTCCGGCAGGCTCAGCCGCTGGAAGGTCCAGTCCAGCGCCGCCGCCAGGGACTGATGACGTTCCACCGCCGTGCGCCGGCCCCGGGTCAGCACTTGCAGGCCCTTGCTCAACTGCTCCTGCAAGCCGCGCACGCCAAGGGCCTCGACTTGGGCGGCGGCCAGTTCCAAGGCCAAGGGGATGCCATCGAGGCGCCGGCAGATATCGCGCAGTGGCGCCAGGTCCTGGGGCCGCAACACAAACCCCTGCTGACCGGCACGAACGCGTGCCACGAACAGTTGCACCGCCGGGTAACTCATCGCCTGTTCGACGCTGCCCAGCGCCGCTGGTGCAGGCACCGCCAACCGAGGCACGCGTTGCACCCATTCGCCGGGAACGTGCAGGGCTTCTCGGCTGGTGACCAGCACGCTGACCAGAGGGGCTGTTTCCCGTAGTACGCGCACCAGGTGCCGGCAGGCGCCGAGCAGCAGATCGGCGCCATCAAGCACCAGTAGGAGCTGGCGCGAAGCCAATTGGCGGCCCAGTTCGACAGCACTGGCACTGGGCTCAAGGTGCAGCACCGCGGCCAGGTGGCGCAGCAGGGTCACCGGCGCTTGGACGGTGGCCAGGTCGACCCACCACACGCCGTCGCGGTAGCGCGGCAACACACGTTCGGCCAACGCCAGGGCCAGGGTGCTTTTGCCAACGCCGGCGCAGCCGGTAAGGGTCATCAGGTTTTGCCCCGACAGGCGTCGCACCAGCACACCCAACAATGCCTCGCAGCCCATCACCGCGCTGAGTCGTGCCACCAGATTGTGCCGGGGCAGTGTGGCTAGCAGGCCACCTTGCACCTTGGCTGCGAAACAATAGCCCCGCTGGGGGTCGTTGAGGATATAGCGCTGTCCGTCAAGGGCGCGGCGCAAAGCCGCGATGTGCACGCGCAGGTTGTTCTCTTCCACCACGCTGTGCGGCCAGACCCGCTCGATCAGTGTCGCCTTGCTGAAAAATTGCCCAGGCGCTTCGAGCAGTACCGCGAGGATATCCAGCGCGCGTCCGCCCAACGGCACCGGCCAGCCAGCCTTGCTGACCAACCGTTGTTGCCGGTGAAAGACATAATCGCCGAAGCGAACCGTGCCATCCGCGTCAATCGCCTGGGGATTGTTCATCTGTGTCATAGCGCTGAAACACCCGGCCTTGGGCATCTGCGCATCCTTTTCCATGGGCTTGACGCTATCTTGCCAGTTGGCGTTGACACGACAATGCTGGCACGGGGAGCGACACGGACAATCGGGTGCGCTAAACGGACATTCTGTCGTTAACTGAACTGCTGTCGGTATTGGGTCGGGTTGAGACCCAGTTTCTCGCTGAACAGAAAGCGCATATGCCGCACGCTGCCGAAACCTGCATGGAAAGCCACGGTCTTGAGCGGCAGGTCGGTGGTCTCCAGCAATTGCCGGGCACGGTCGATGCGCGCGCCTTGCAGGAAGGCCATGGGGGTCATCTGCACGTCCTTGGCGAACAGCCGCGCAAAGTGGCGCGCGCTCATGCCGGCCATCGCGGCCATGGACTCGATGGTGAAAGGTTGGTCCAGATGCTCCAGCACATGGTTCTGCACGCGAGTAATCGCGGTTTCCTGAGGCGCTACCGCCGCCGTCATCGGGCTGAACTGGGCCTGCCCACCCTGGCGTTTCATCACCACCAACAGCACCTTGGCCACTTCCACCGCAACCTGCTTGCCATGGTCCTGAGCCACCACCGACAGCGCCAGGTCGATACCCGCGGTGACCCCACCCGAAGTGATCAGCCGCCCGTCCTGCAGATAGATACGATCAGTTTCGACCCTCGCCTGGGGGAATGCCTTGATCAGCCGTTCGGTGTAGTGCCAGTGGGTGGTCACGCGATGACCGTCCAGCATGCCGGCATGCCCCAGTACAAAGGCCCCGGTGCAGATAGAACCAAAGCGCCGCGCCCTTGGGGTGGCCACCTGGAGCCAGGACAACAAGGCAGGGTGGCATTCGTTATAGGCACCGGGACCACCGGGTACCAGCAGCAAGTCGTAGCTGTCCTGAGCCTGGTCCAGCAACAGGTCGGCCTGCACCACCACGCCATTGGAGGCGCGCAACGGCCCGGGCTCGGTACCAATGGTGAGGATCTGGTAATGCTGCGCCACCGGCAGGTAGCGATTGGCGATGGAGAACACTTCGAGCGGCCCGGCCATGTCGAGCAGCAGGAAGTCCGGAAACAGCGCCATGGCCACGGTTTTCATATCAGGTCAGGTCCATCGGAAAGGAAGGCGGCGGGCATTATGCCACGCTTGCAACTGTCAACCTAAAGGAGACAGTTATTCAGTTTTTAGCTTCTTAATGAATTTCACAGTAACCATTAACCTTCTTCTCAACGCCGGAGCCCTGCATATCGCAGCCCGCTCCCACTTGAGGACAAGACCATGCTGACCCTTCGCAAAGCTTCCGAACGCGGCGCCGCCAATCACGGTTGGTTGAAGTCGTTTCATACCTTCTCGTTCGCCAACTACTGGAACCCGAACGAACAGGGCTTCTCCGACCTGCTGGTGATCAACGACGACCGCGTCGCCGCCGGTAAAGGCTTCGGCCAGCACCCACACCGCGACATGGAGATTTTCTCCTACGTGCTGGAAGGCGCCCTGGAACACAAGGACACCCTGGGCACCGGCTCGGTGATCCGCCCCGGCGACGTGCAACTGATGAGCGCCGGCAGCGGCGTGGCCCACAGCGAGTTCAACCACAGCCAAAACCGTGGCGTGCACTTCCTGCAAATCTGGATCGTGCCCAATGAAGTGGGGGCTGAGCCGCGCTATCAACAGGAGCACTTCAGCGAGGCGCAGAAACGTGGGCGTTTGCAGTTGATCATCTCGCCGGACGGTGCCGAGGGCTCACTCAACGTACGTCAGGATGCGCGGGTGTATGCCGGGCTGTTCAACGGCGGCGAAAGCGCGACCCTCGACCTTGCAGCGGATCGCCATGCGTACATCCATGTGGCCCGGGGCAGTGTTGAGATCAACGGGCAGCGCTTTGAGGAAGGTGACGGTGCCCGTGTGCGTGATGAGCGGCAGATCCGTGTGAGCCAGGGCGATGATGCCGAGGTGCTGGTGTTTGACCTGCGCCCTCAGGAGTTGCCACGGATGCCTTGAGCAGCCATCGCTGGTGTCGATAGTCACCATCAGCGCAATGAAGTTCTCTTAAAAACTGCGGCGCGTAACATCACATCCATACCCGGAAACACTTAACTAAAACACTTGGAGCACATCATCATGAAACGCCAAATCTTGCTTGGACTTGCTTTTTCGGTAGTAGCTGTCAATGCGTTTGCTCATTCGCTGGTTGCTGAAGGGGGTGCTGAACGCCTGCAAGGTAATCGTGTTGCGGAAGGCGGCGCGGAACGGTTGCTGGAACGTCGTGTGGCGGAAGGTGGTTCGGATCGGCTGCAGGAACGTCGCTTGGCGGAAGGTGGTTCGGATCGGTTGCAAGAGCGTCGTTTGGCTGAAGGTGGGGCGGATCGGTTGCAGGAGCGTCGCTTGGCTGAAGGTGGGGCGGAACGGTTGCTGAGTACTCACGTGTAAGCCTGCGTTGGTTGCAGGGAATCCCAAACCGGCCTGATCAGCCGGTTTTTTTTCGCCTGGGATTTTGGTGTTGTGAACACGGTTTGGTGTGGGAGCTGGTTTGCCTGCGATGGCAGTCTGTCGGTGTACATATCCGTTTTTTGGGTAACGGCTGCTTAGGGTTCCGCCCTTACGGCGGCTCACTTTGGAAAAGCCCCAAAGTAAGCAAAGGGCTCTTGCCCCAACACTCGGTGCCTCGCCTAGGCTCGGCATGCCCGTAATCCGACATGGATTTGGGGGGCCGCCGCCACGCGCCATCCATGGCGCGGGGCGGCTAAACCGGCATCCCCGCCGGTTTACCCCCCAAATCCATGCCGAATTCCGGCCAGCGTGTTTGACGGGGCGCCTAAGATCAAAATCAAAAGCAAAGCGCGGCGGCCTGACAGCCGGCCTGATTGATGAAGCGTACGCGGTCCCCTGTG
>Ga0302347_1001357_pt1 | contig 29831 bp, 23 predicted proteins | sample PhyWR1_FD_202178 | JGI IMG/M metagenome (GOLD analysis project Ga0302347, IMG submission 202178) | Leaf surface microbial communities from wheat plants in UC Gill Tract Community Farm, Albany, California, United States - DLSL W.R1 (v2)... | ecosystem: Host-associated > Plants > Phyllosphere >...
CATCTTTTGCATGAATGTTCAGGTCACCCAGCGCTTCTATTCCGGTATCATTGGTAAAGCTGCCCTGAGTCGTAATATCCAGTGATTGTCCAGCATGGATACCGCCGTTAGTATCATTAAGATAAATACTATCAACAACATCAAGTGCCAGCGTCATCGCCGACTCGAGAAGCCCGTCAGCGTTATCGAGATGCGCAGTCTCTATATTTAACGAATTTTCAGCACTAACACTACTGCTTGCAGTGTTATTCAGCGTATCGCTGGTAATAGAAACATCTGTACCACCAATAAGTGCAGAGTCTTTATTATTGACAATACTATTACGCGCATTGATGGTTGTTTTATAATCACTAATCAGTACGGCACGATCGCTGTTGTTAAGCTGTTTCGTAATATTCAGGGTCAAATCGCCGTCGCTGGCGACGATAACGGCCTGATCGCTATTATTTACCGTATCTGCATTGATAATGATGTCACCACTGGACACAATGGTAGAAACGTCGTCTACACCGCTATCAGTAGGAACTGAACCCGAGTTATTAAGCGTAGTAGCAGAAATCTCAATTTTACCGTCCTGCGCCTGAATGATGCCTGCTCCATTATTGGTCACCACGCCAATCGCACTCAGTACAGCATTCATACCTGCGGTTATGACGGCATGATCGGTATTAAGCAGGGATTCAATATCAGTAAACGTGAGGTTGCCTAACGCCATTAAGACATTTCCGCTTCCCTGGTTAATCAGACTGCGAAGATGAGTAATAACTAAATCGGCCCCGGCCTGAATAATGCCCTGATTTTTAAACGTATCACTATTGGTAAGGCTAATGTTCCCTTCACTAATGACAACAGCATCGTTATTGAGAGTGGTAATATTATCGAGCTGAATGTCGCCCATTGACGAGATAACCGCGTCACTGGCGTTAGTCAGTGTTTTGACCTTTTTAATATCAACCAGGGTATCCGAAGCAATTACCGAACCAGTGATATTATTGAGCGTATCAATGTCTGAAAGAGCAGTTTTTACGCTTCCTGAGAGGCTTCCGCCATTACTATTATTTAGCGTGTTTACTGTGGCAACGGTAAGTTGCCCATCGGAGACGACTAGCGAACTATCATTGTTGAATGTCTTAATATTATCCAGCATGATACTTTCATTCGCATAAAGTGTACTGCCGTTAATATTATTCAGAATATTCACGTCTGAAATAGAGAGATTACCACCCTGAATTGTTGCGCCATCGTTGGTTAGTGTATCAAGCGCACCCAGTTTCATTTCATTAGTGGCGATCAATACGCCTTCGCCTGAGTTAGCCAGCGATGTAATCCCGTCAATACTAACCGAGTCTCCCTGTATCCAGCCACCGCTTTCATTCGTCAGGGTTGAACCCGACTCACCGCGAATGTTTAACATGCCATCGGCAAGAATTTGCGCCTCGCCTGAGTTAATCATTTGTTTACTAAAAGCAAGCTCCATATTGCCGCCGCTGCTCAGTTGACCGCCATTACTATTACTGAGCGTTGTTGTCTTAACCTGCAACTGTTGCTTCGCGCTGATATTACCGCTGTTATTTATCTGTGCGCCGGCGGCGGCGGTCGTTATTGTAGTATTACGGCCCTCGATTTTTCCCCGGTTGGCGATCGACTTATTTTTGCTGCTAACTTTTACGTCCTGCTTATTACTGATAATGTTTCCATCGTTGGTGATATCACCATCAGCTGTCAATAATAACTCAGCATCATCGCCGCTAATCGTACCGCTATTATTCAGATCGCCAGTGACCGTAACATCTAATTTGCCCTGATTAACACCTATAATCCCCCTATTGTTGAGTGCGCTGGCGTTCATTACCAGCTGTTTATCAGCAAACAGCCGGCCATTATTTTCCAGGGTCGCAACGCTCAGCGTCTGAATGCCAGTTGCATACAAGATCCCATTGTTCTTCATGTTTCCGGATGCAACAGTTATATCTCCGGTTGCATTAATTGAGCCGTTGTTTTCAAAGGCATCGTGCAGATTGATCTGCAATGTGCCTTTTTTGGCGATCATGACGCCGTTATTGCTCATTCCCTGGGCATTGATAGCAATATCACCGCTATGGCTGACTATTTCAGCATCGGAGACCACACTGGTAAAGGCCGTTTCCTGACCGTTTACCAGAACGACAAAATCGCCATTTTTCAGCGTGACCACACCGTCTTTAATGACATTACCGTTAGCATCAAGCGCTTTAAGCCCACCGTTGAGGGTGTATTGCCCGGCAACATTAATCTGAATCGCGGGTACTGAGGTGTTAGCTGTGCTTTCAGTAATCAGCGCCGCGGCATTTTGCAGGAGGGAAGAGGCATCAATACGGATGATCCCGGAATGAGAGAGTATATCGTTGCCGATGGTCGCACCAGTCAGCGCATTAATGATAATATCGTTTTGCGCTTCGGTCCCCCCTTTACCTTCGCCATCCTTATTTAAGGCGATATTATTACCGGCAATCTTAATTCCTTGATCGCTATGTAGCGTAGTCAGCGAAATATCGCCATCGGCGCTGATTTCAATATCTTTGCTGGCAATAATGGCACCCGCATGACGTACGCCTGCGCCGGATTCAGTACTGATCAACTGGATCTTGCCGCCGTACATTGAACCCAACGTACTGCCATCAATAGCGATGCCAGGCGTCTGGTTATCACCTTTACTATTAACCGTATGAGTTCGGCTCGCTAAATCATAATCATTTTTACCCGCCAGAACTTTCACATCAGCGGCTCCGGCGATTTCTCCCTGTAACTGAGCACTGCGGCTGACAATATCGAAATAACTTAGTCCCTCAGTAGAAATACCCTGACCGGTAATCTCAACATTACCTTTTTGAACGGCCAGCATAAAGTTGCCGTCGTCTTTCATCTGTACTTTGCCGGTACTCAGAGTGAGGCTATTCGCATTGATAGTTGTTGCGCCGTTGACGCTGATCCCGTTTTCATTGGCAATAATGATGTCGGCCTTTTTACCGAAAACTTCCATTGTGCCATTGATATAGGAGGCTTTCGCGCCGGTGACTTCACTAATAATCGCGCTGGCTTCCTGCTGCAATTGGGCGTTTTTAATGGCGTAGCCGCCAATTTTTGTTACGCCGTCCTGCATACTGTTGTTGAAAACCATCCCTTGCTTATCAACATTAAATTGATCGAATTTGTTGTGAGAAATACCTCTGGCATTAGGATCGGCGATATTGATCATCGGCGTGCCGTTGGCCGTCTGGCCCATCGTTGGGCCATTGGTCTGTTTTGAATCTGGCGTAGTTGCCGCTTCCGCGCCGACAGAAAATACGCCGGCCAGCGACAGATAAACAGGACATAAATGCCTGTGTAGCGTCCTGGCAGTTATTTTTTGTTTCGACTTAACTTTTCTTTTCATAATTCATCCTTTATTTAAAAATTAACTTCCAACTTGTAGTAAACAACCGTGTTATCGACAGTATTTTCGTCCATTGAGTCTGGTTTTTTAACCGGCCAGCCGGCAGCCACCGATGATGAGAAAAACCGGCCAGAGGCTTTCACCCCCACACCCGCACCCATCATAAACTGGCTGTCGCAGGCATTAACGCCTTCGGGACAGTTATCCTTCGCAAAACCAAGGTCATAACCCAGATAGGGCGTAAGCTGGTAAATACCCGCAATATTAATATCGAAGGGAAAATTAAGCGTATTGGCAATCCAGGCTCCGCTGTCCACCATCAGTGAATCATCTTTAAAACCACGCACAGAATATTCGTCACCCAGCGTCATTTTATAATCACTAACCAGAGTATTATTGGTATACTGAAAACCCGTATTTAGTTCATAATTAATACCCAGGCGGCCAAACTGAAATAGTGGTCGTGACCAACTGGCTATTCCATTATATTTAATATAATTGACATCAAAACCATCAAGATCTTTATCATTTTTCCAGGTAGCATTAGACCACGGGGTACCGAATGATGCGCCAACATCACCATAGAACCATCCTCCCAGTAAGGCACCGACCCATGTTACGCCGGAAGATAGCGATGAGTAGGTTTTAGAGCTAACATCAATCTGATCGCCTTCAATACCGTTATAGTTTTGGCGTTTTTCGAACTTCGCCCACATACTGGTTTTACCGGACGCATTACGGGTAAGCATTCTGCTTACGCGTATAGAAGAACGCTCAGAATGTCCATCGCTATCATAGCCGCCATAATAACCACCAATCATCTTATCATAGCTGGATTTATAATATGAAAGATCGACTCCCCAGTACCCTAGCGGAATACTGTAACTCAACGATAATGAATCCTGACTGTCTTCGCTGTTATTAAGGTTGTTCCATGAATAATAAGCATTGAAAATATCATTAAGACCTGCGATGTCCTTTAGGGTAGCACTGCCATAATACTGCTGCCAGCCAGTAGATTTTGACCCGGAGTTATTCAAGCCTGTCGCTAAAGATAATGGAAAAACAGGTTGAGTAATAAGGTTTAAATCGGAACTGGCATTAACAACAGATGGGATCAACTGAATGTTATCCCGACCAGAGACGCGCATCAGGTTTTCAACGGCCTGGTCAATATCCTGCATATTGAGAACATTTCCTTTTGCAAAAGGATATGCGGTAAATAAGCGCGTACGCTGGCGAAAGCCCGGCTCTTTACCATTAGCTTTGAGCGTATCAATTTTTCCCCACAGGACGCGTAGGGTTAATGTACCTTCCTTTAAATTACCCGGCTCAATGCCGACCAGGGTAGTGACATAACCACGTGCAATATAAAAGCTAGTCAGTTCGCGGACCAGATTAAAGATATCGGCTTTACCTAATTCTTTACCCTGGTAGCGCTCAATGATGGCAACACGCTGAGGCGCATCTTCAAAAAGATCATCATCAAGGATAACGATTTTATCAATTTTGAATTTCCACGACGACGAGTCTTCCTCTTTCGCCGGCTGCTCGCCCTGGCTCAGGGTGCGTTGCTGTTGTAATCGTTGTTCTGTGCGTTTTGCATCTTCGATTAATGCCTGATTATTTTGCCTCTCAAGACGGTCAAGCTCTTGTTTGTTTTGCTGTCCTGGCGGTAACTCAATAGCGTAGGCTGTTGAAATAAAGGGCAGCGCTAAAAGCAGTTTTTTATAGAGTTGAATAGACATAATTTCCTTATTATTTAATCGCCATAGTATATTGGATGGCGCCGACGATATTTCCTGCGCCTAATGCTGTCTTACGATTTATTCCGCCAGGGACATAAATTTGCGCTTCGTAGGTTTTAGTTAAACTGGAAGAAACAGTATATTCATAGTCCTTGTCGAGAATGAGCAATGTAGAATATCCTGACAATTTCTCATAAAGCCTGATAGCAAAATTAGTGGCATAGCCATCGCCTTCTTCCACACCAATTATCCCTTTTCCGGTACCAAACGGTACGTTAGCGGTAGAGGTAAAGGTCAATGCGATGTCGGCAGGAGTAGGGCATGAAATAGTAATGTTGAATGTTTTTTTCTCCCCTTGACTTGAGGGGCTGTTGGAAAAATAAGCCAGGTCGTATGAACCCAGATCGATACTATTGCTGGATGGATAAATAGAACATGAGCGGGTCACGACTTTAATGGATGAGCCAAAATTAATTGCCATAATCTGTAATTTATCATTGGTGTTGGCGGTCGGCGATACATTAGCTTTTGCTATTTCTCCTGCCGGAATATAACTTTCACCCTGATTTAGCGTTCCGGTTTGCACAAACTCAATCAGCACTGTATTTCCTGTTATAGAGCAGCCAGTTTTACACACCAGTGAAGTGGAGTTGCCGGGGATCCACATGCCTGCGCCGTTTGCGGGCCATTTAATCCGTACGCCGATCCCAGGAATTTCAGTCGCGTATACGTCATCCTGGGCGGTGCTGATATAGTTACGACTGTATGTTGAGTGCCATATTGTTGCGTTATCCGTATCACAGATATATTTCACATCAGGCATCGGAAACGTTTTTGACCATAAGACTGTACCCGCCGCGCCTTTATCAGCAGGGTTCAGCGTTATGTCGTCAGCAATGTTTAAGATAGACTCTGCAGAATTAAGTCTACAGGTTGCTGCCTTTACCGCTGAGCAGGCCAGCAGCATAATTAATAGTGCTGAGAATATATGTTTTAAAATCTTACTCATTGTTTAACCCCGGAGTCGTAGCATGGAATGGTGAGCGCATTGATATCGTCCTCCGCTGACCCTTCTGCTTTCTCTTCAGCATTATATTGATAGTTCACGGTACATTGTCTTTTCTGCTTATCTTTATTCCATTGAATGACAAGGATATTACTTCCATTATTTAATGGAATCATGGCCATACCGCCTTGTCCGACAATACCAATATTTTTTAAGTCAGCATCATTAATCGACGCACCAAAAGGAATAGACTCATTTTGATCATGCTGGAAATAAACCAGCACCTGCTTATTTTGTTGCGTCCCCATTTTTATTAAAACGGCCGAGCCTGCGGTTGGAACGATTTTTCGACGTGTGTCATCAACATCTACACTCATCGCTGTACCTTTCGGATCGAGGAATACATCATTATATTTGTATGGCGTCAGGTAACTGACGATGCCATAACCATTGTCTTTAATGACGGCTCTCGAATCAGGGTAGATGTGCGAACCTTCCGCTCCTTTCGCTTCAACGATACCGATAGTGTCACTTAATAAAGGCGCAAAATTAATCCCGCCTGGGTGCGCGACAATACCGCCATTTATATTAATGCCGCCCATAAATGAATCGCGAGACTGGCTATAGGACATTCCTGTTGTTGCGCTGTCACCGGTCCATGACAGATTCATACCAAAGTTGGTGTCAGGAGTATTTGACTGGCTGAAATAGCCGCCAAAACCTAACTGTGAATACTCTCCGGCAGAGCCATTCAGTGCCGTACGGAAATTGGCCTCATCGCTGTTGTAGCTAAGATTGGCCGTGAGGTGTGCTTTCTTCTCATAACGGTGACCCAGAGGTAAGGAGACGTTGAGATAAATCGTATCATCATGTCCTCCTTCATCATTGTCCGTTCGGCTGACTGAGATCCCCCAGTTGGTGCTACCAAACTGATTGTTATAACCCAGGGTGAAGTTGGATTTATCAGTATGTGACAGCTCCTCATTCCAGACATTACCTACGAAGCCGCTAACATAAAAACTTCCCCAGCCGTCCGGCAGCATCTGATTAATGTTAGCTTCCAGCCTTTCACGATAACGATCCGGATTAGCATCCTGTTGCCCCGATTCAATCGCCTGTTTCAGGCTGATAGCATCACTTAATGAGTAATAATTTTTGCTGGAATAGCGATAACCAATCAGGCTGAAATTGGTGCCGGTTTCCACCATATTTCGGGAAAGACTAATTCGCAGGCTCATATCGCAGAACCGGCCGCAACTTCCTGTTTCTGGCATATCGTCGAAATCAACAAACGAGCGTGTAACGTCGATGCCCACCGCGCCCAGCCAGGTATTCACCGCGAGACCGCCCATCAGGGCCATATAATCGCCGTCAAACGCGTTTTGTCCGCCTATATAGCCGGTCAGATTATTCATCAGGCCATATTGCAGGGTGCTTTCTATTAGCGATGGGTCCTCAGAAAGATTAGTATTACGAATATTACCTGCGGCAAAGGAATAGCGATAATAGCCTTCACGTAATAGCTGAGGCACGCTGGAGTACGGGACAACAAACGATGTCTGTTTACCATCAGTTTCTTTAACCGTGACTTCAAGATCGCCGCTATAGCCGGTTGCGTACAGATCGCTAATGGCGAATTCACCCGGCGGCACAACTTTCTCATAAATCGTATTACCGGCTTGCTTAATGGTCACCGTGGCGTTGCTGTTTGCCATGCCGCGGACAATCGGCGCATAGTTGCGTACGGAATCAGGCAGCATACGATCGTCAGTTGACAGGCGAACGCCGCGGATGCCGGCGGTATCAAAAAAATCACCTGTGGTGCTGAGATCGCCGAGCGTTATCTGAGATTGCCAGGAGGCAATCGCACGCTCCGCGTAAGCCTGAATATGCTCATAATCGTTTCCCTGGCCATTATTCTGCATGTGTGCGCTGTCATAGGTTGTAAAACGCCACGCGCCTAAGTCCAGAGAGGTGAGAAGGTTGCCATAGCCGTAATTAGCCGTCTCCTGCTGTGGTTCACGGTAGTGCGTGCTGGAGGCGCTTATCGAATAAGATGCGGTCAGTGCCGGAACACCGTTATCCCACAACTCCGGGCTGATATATCCTTCGGGTGTATTCAGCAGCATGGCCTGCGGGACCGTTACATCCAGCCTTTCATCTTCCTGATTGTACGTGACCGTTGCGCCCGGAATCAGGTCGGGCAGAATCAGGCACGGCGTCGATTGCCAGTTTTCCGGCAATTTTGATGTATCGACATTAAAGCGAATCACCATTTCTGGCGTTAAGCACGCGTTAACCCCTTGCTCATTGTTTGCCGCAACAAAGCGAACAGGCCAGCTATCGACTTTTTTCTGGTTGCTGTAGATCTCAAGTTTGTACTGACCGGGAAGAATTTTATCTGCGCCATCAAACTGCGAAAGATCGATGCCGCTATCGTAATAGTGCATAAAGCCCTGAGAAAAAGAGACATTTTTTTTCTCATTGGCTGCATAGCTATTTGAATGACATAAAAGCAGGCTTATACATTGTAAAATAACCAGACGTCGTAGCCTGGGACGACATCTTTCTTTTCCATTGGCGCTCATTTAACCATCCTGGTTGGCTATCCATCTTAGAAGTTATATGTTTTTTTAATGTATGCACCGAGGTCAGTGATGTAGTTATATTTAAAAATGCCTTTACCGCTTATCGAACCAACCTGCGGAAAGTGATAAGTCAATGTGCTATATGGAAGAACCATATTGCCAACGATTTGCACGTCTTTACCCTGTCCATCTGTTAACCATACATTAGTCATACTGACGTGGTAGGGGGAATTATTTGTACCTATAACATCATATCCCCTGGCAACTTTGCGTAATTCCCAATGTAAATTATCGGCAGCTTCTTGAGGATTACTTTTCAAACCGGCAGGGCGGTAAAAAAACTTAATCATGGTGCGAAATGCCATTTTCAGCTGGTTTTTATCAGCACCTTCGGGCATGTCTGGTGGAATATCCAGTACGTTAAGCCACAGCAGCGTTTCCCGGTCTTTAGGATATTTACTTATTGCCTCTTTAGTCTGGAAAATACGGAATACCTTACCTTTCTGCGCATTTACTCTTGCTGCGGGTGGATTAATAAAAAAAGGTAAAGCTTCCTTTGTCATGCCATCGCTTTTTTCATCGCTGGATAACCAGACCTGAACTAATTCCGGATCATTGCCAACATTATTTATTCTAATGGTTTGCTCTTTTTCTGCCGCATTAAAGGCGATGCGGGTTGATAATATTTGTATAGTGGCATTAGCACTACCTGTGCAAATGAAAGCGCATAGCGGTATAGCTTTCAATAAATTACTTAACATATTTTTAGACTCTAAAACAGAGGGGCGGATAACGCTCCCGCCCCGTTTTGATTACTGATATTTAATAGAATAAACAACGTCTGTGTTTACTGCACCCGCCGTTGCTGCACCGCCTACGGCAACATATTGCGCCCAGTAATCGAAGCGTGCAGTATTTGATGCAACGGTCACGCTTTTGGCGGTATTGTTGGCAGTATTCAGATTCAGGATTGTCTTGTCTGAATCCAGTAAGCCAATTTGTACTTTTTCAGCGCCGCCGCTAGTTTTTGCCGTGCTGTTTTTCAAATAGCCAGTGCTTGCATCAATATTGGTGCTCTGTGCCAGTTCAAAAAATACGTTTGCCACTTTACCATCCGCACATTGGGCGCCGCTTAGCGTAATATGGAACGGCGTATCTCCCGCGCGTTCACCTTCTTTGCTGAGTGCGGTAGTACTGATTGATGGTAAAGTTACAGTGAAATCTGGTGTTGTTGATTCACTGGTGCTACCACCGGTTATGACACAGGTGGCATCGCTAATTGTTCCTGTAAACGTGATGGTGCCATCTTCTGCGGCAGCGACGTTCCCTGCGCTAATAAGCACAGCCAACAAGGTGGCTTTACAAATATAATTCATGCTTGTTTCCCTTTTTGTATCCGATGTGATGTAAAAACATATAACTAAATATTAAATGGGAAGTCATTATATTAAATACGTAGATTGCTGCACATTATTATTTACTAAATGTTCATTTAGTTTTATTAAGAGTATCACTAATTGAAATCACATTATTTAAATGAATGAGTATTTATAAATCATATGTTATTTGTATTTTTTGTATAATTAATAGATGTGGGTGATGATATTGGCGTCTGAAATTACAAGGGTGAATGAATAAAAGGGGGCCGGAGAGCAGGGCACTCTCCGGCTTTAATGTTCGTATTATTTGATTCCGTCTGCACTCATGCGATCGCGGATATGCTGGGCACGGGCTTCAGATGCCGGATGATCGTCGAACATCGAGCTTTGGCGGCCGGCTTCCAGTTTTGCCAGCTTCTCAAAGCTGGTGGCCAGACCCGCCGGGCTGATCCCGCGTTTGCGCAGCAAATCATAGGAATAGTCGTCCGCTTCTGATTCCTGACGCTGAGAGAATTGCGAATTAACCAGTTTTTCGCCTAAGTCGCCCAGCTGGGATTGAGACAGGCTACCAACCACACCGCCAGCTGAAGTTGCCGCCCCACGCACCGCGTTGGTACCAAGAGCAACCTGCATTCCTTTCTTCACGTGACCCAGTGCAACGTGGCCCATTTCATGACCGATAACCGCTTCGACCTCATTATCGTTCATCATGTCCATCAGGCCGCTATAGACGCGGATACAGCCGTTTGCCATCGCAAAGGCGTTGACGTCTTTAGTCTGATAAACCTTATAATTTACCGGCTGACCATTAATATTATCGCCCAGCGCATCGGCAATTTTTACCAGACGCTTGCTGTAATCGCTGCTGGATGGCGCGATAGAAGCTTTGCCGTCCATTTCTTTACAGGCTTCATCACTCAGTTGCTTTACTTGCGCGTCACTGAGGGTATAAGCCTGAAACGCCTCTGCACCCGAACTTAAAAAACCATTAGAGTCCATATTTTGACAGCCGGTCAGGGCGGTCGCGATCCCAAGAGCAAGTAAGGTTGAGCGAATTTTCATTTATTCTCTTCCACATGAGTGAGGTATTTATTCTGATAATGTACTGGTTTGATATAAATCAGTATCTGAAAACGAGTATAAAGAAAAATTTAGCTGGCAGGCGAGGAGATTGCGCAACCTGTACGGACGATCCAGAGATTTCTGAATCCATGCAAGGATGCTCCATGTACATGGCTTGTCGCTTGGGTTACATTGTTGGCACTTTTTTCCGGCGTAGCCCAAAACGCGCTGTCGTCAAGTCGTTGCGGGCATGGCCTTCATTTATCCGATCTGGAGTCAAAATGTCCTCACGTAAAGAGCTTGCTAATGCTATTCGTGCGCTGAGCATGGATGCCGTACAGAAAGCCAAATCCGGTCATCCGGGTGCCCCAATGGGTATGGCTGACATTGCCGAAGTCCTGTGGCGTGATTTCATGAACCACAATCCTGGTAACCCATCCTGGGCCGATCGCGACCGCTTTGTGCTGTCCAATGGTCATGGCTCCATGCTGATTTATAGCCTGTTACACCTCACAGGTTACGATCTGCCAATTGATGAACTGAAAAACTTCCGTCAGCTGCACTCTAAAACGCCGGGCCACCCGGAAGTGGGTTATACCGCAGGTGTAGAAACCACCACCGGTCCGCTGGGGCAGGGGATTGCAAACGCGGTAGGTATGGCGATTGCTGAAAAAACGCTGGCCGCCCAGTTCAACCGTCCGGGCCACGACATCGTCGACCACCATACCTATGCCTTTATGGGCGATGGCTGCATGATGGAAGGTATCTCTCATGAAGTCTGCTCCCTGGCAGGCACGTTGAAGCTGGGTAAACTGGTCGCGTTCTATGACGACAACGGCATCTCCATTGACGGTCACATTGAAGGCTGGTTCACCGATGACACCGCGAAGCGTTTTGAAGCCTACGGCTGGCACGTAGTGCGCGGTGTTGACGGTCATGATGCTGACGCGATTAAACGTGCAGTAGAAGAAGCTCGTGCGGTCACCGATAAACCGTCATTGCTGCTGTGCAAAACCATTATTGGTTTTGGTTCGCCGAATAAAGCCGGCACGCACGACTCTCACGGTGCCCCGCTGGGTGATGCCGAAATCGCCCTGACCCGTGAACAGCTGGGCTGGAAATACGCGCCGTTTGAAATCCCGTCTGAAATTTATGCGCAGTGGGATGCCAAAGAAATGGGTCAGGCTAAAGAGTCTGCGTGGAATGAGAAGTTTGCCGCGTATGCTAAAGCTTTCCCACAGGAAGCCGCTGAGTTCACCCGTCGTATGAAAGGTGATATGCCTGCGGATTTCGATGCTAAAGCCAGCGAGTTCATCGCTAAATTGCAGGCTAATCCGTCTAAGATTGCCAGCCGTAAAGCATCGCAGAATGCGATTGAGGCCTTTGGTCCGCTGCTGCCTGAATTCCTCGGTGGCTCTGCCGACCTCGCACCGTCTAACCTGACAATCTGGTCAGGCTCTAAAGCGATCAACGAAGATACCGCCGGGAATTATATTCATTACGGCGTACGCGAATTCGGTATGACCGCGATTGCTAACGGGATCTCCCTGCACGGTGGTTTCCTGCCGTACACCTCCACCTTCCTGATGTTCGTTGAGTATGCCCGTAATGCAGTACGTATGGCGGCGCTGATGAAACAGCGTCAGGTCATGGTGTATACCCACGACTCTATTGGTCTTGGCGAAGATGGCCCGACTCACCAGCCGGTAGAGCAGGTTGCTTCCCTGCGTTTAACGCCAAACATGTCGACATGGCGTCCGTGCGATCAGGTTGAATCTGCCATCGCATGGAAGTACGGTGTTGAGCGTCAGGATGGCCCGACGGCGCTGATCCTTTCTCGTCAGAATCTGGCGCAGCAGGAACGTAGCGAAGAGCAGCTGGCAAACGTTGCGCGCGGCGGTTACGTACTGAAAGAGTGTGATGGGCAGCCGCAGCTGATCTTCATCGCAACCGGATCTGAAGTTGAACTGGCGGTGGCAGCCTATGAAAAACTGACTGCTGAAGGCGTGAAAGCGCGCGTGGTTTCCATGCCGTCTACCGATGCATTTGACAAGCAGGATGCTGCTTACCGTGAGGCCGTACTGCCGAAAGCTGTTTCTGCACGTGTTGCTATCGAAGCGGGTATCGCTGACTACTGGTTCAAGTACGTGGGTCTGAACGGTGCTGTCATTGGCATGACCACGTTCGGTGAGTCTGCACCGGCAGAGCTGCTGTTTGAAGAGTTTGGCTTCACCGTGGACAACGTTCTGGCGAAAGCGAAAGAACTGCTGTAATTAAGATATAATTGCACGGTATCGTCTGCAACGGGTCGCATAATGCGGCCCGTTTTTTTATGCGTAAACCATTATCACTCGTTGCTGGTAAGCGACCCCTGATGCAGGCGCACCACGCGCGAAAAATGGCGGCGAGTGAATGCTGGATCGTGGCTTATCGCCACTACTGTGGTCCCGCGCTGGCGGCAGGCGACCAACCAGCGCTCAAAAATATCCAGCCAGCGCTCGTCAAAATCACGGCTGGGTTCATCCAGCAGAATGAGCGGCGGCGCCATGGCTTCCAGCGAGGCAACGGCCACCATCCGACGCCGGGCCGTGTGCAGATCCAGCGGGTGTGCCTGCGCCACGTCTTCTAAACCACACAGCGCCAGGGCGTCAGCCGTACGCTGAACAATTTCCGCAGCGGGTCGTTTTTGCAGATGCAAACCGAATGCGACCTCTTTCTCTACCTGGCTGTGAAAAATTTGGTTTTCTGCTTCCTGAAATAAGACTCCAATTGCGGCGGCTCGCTGTTGGTTTTTGAGTTGTGCCAGCGGGCGACCATGAAGCGTAACGCTTCCTGAATCAGGAGTAAGTAGTCCGGCCATCAGCCGCAGCAAGGTTGATTTTCCCGCGCCATTGTCTCCTGTCAGCGCCAGCCACTCGCCCTGTTTTATTGTTAGCGATAGCGCCCGCAGGCAATCATCGTCAGCATCCGGCCAGCGATAAGAAACGTTAGTAAGTGCTAACATACTGGCTCCAGCTGCCCGTCGTAAAGCTGCCATATTTGCTGACAATAATGACTAAACGGTTCACTTTTTCGCTCCAGAAGGATGACCAGCGCCTGCCTTTGCGCTGCCCAGTGTTGCAGGCGCACCAGTAACATTTGCGTAGCCTGCGCGGTCAGGCGACTAAAGGCCTCATCGAGGATCAGGATCTGCGGCTGCATCGCCAGCGCACAGGCAATGACTACGCGCTGCGTCTCACCGCCGGAAAGCGTAATCGGATGACGTTTGCGCAGAGACTGGCAGTCGGTTAGCGTTAGCGCAGCGTCAATACGCTGAAGAATATCCGCAGGGGACAGGCAAAGATTTTCCGGACCAAAAGCGACTTCCTCCTCCACGCTGAACGTGCAGCCGGAAAGTTGCAAATAGGGTGATTGCTGGACAAGTTGGATGGTTTGCGCCTGTTCGACCAGCGAACATTGACCTATTGGCGTGCCGAGCAGGCTGCCATTCCCGCTCACCGTGCCGGGAAGAAAGTCGGGATACCAGCCGGCCATCAGCTGCGCTAATGTACTTTTGCCGCTGCCGTTGCCGCCGGTGATCAACACCATGCCCGGACGGTCATAATGCCAGGTGATATAGCGCTCTGGCTGTGTGCTACCGGAAGGTTGAAAGCAGAAGTGATCTAACGTAACCATAGCCATACTCCTGCTTCAGCGACCATTGTGATGAGCATGCCGTAACGCGCCAGGCGTTGTGCAACGCTATCCGGAGGCGCCCAGAGGGTGGTGCGCCGGGGATGCAGACGGAATGCCCGCATATCAAGGGCCGCGCCGCGCACTGCTAAATCATTCAGAGCGTTATGTGTCAGCGGCACCACCAGCGCGGGGAGTGCGCGCAGCCGCTGATACCAGTGGCCATCGAGCGGCACGCCGCGCGCCCGTTGCGCTTCATGAATGGTGGTCAGCCGTTGTTTAAGCTGCTCCACCACCAGAAGCGGTCCGGCGAACAGATAAGCCATCCCCGGCGGGAGACGTGAGGCAAACAGCGCGCGAATAAAACGGTGAACCGGCACATACTGCATCCAGAATTGAGAGGTAGAGACAATTGCCAGGATGCGTAGCCACAGGGTAATGGCATTTGCCCAGCGCTGCGGATCGCGCGGTTGTCCGCTCAGCCATGCGGTGATCCAGCCGCCGTGGACCAGCCACAGGCCCGCGCCCAGCGATATCATTAACCACGCGACGTAGCGCGCCCGATGACGGGTAGCGCGACACAGCATCAGCAAGAGAAACGTGGCCGGGCTATATACCATTAGTACTGTCCCTGAGGGCATTAACAGCGTGGTCCAGGCCGCCAGCGCCCACAGAGTCAGCGACGTAAAGGGATGCATTTAGCGGACCGCCGTTGTTCCCGGGAAATGCCGCAGCGTCCGTTGCGGAAGCTGGCGCAGCAGCACCCAGACGACGATCGCTGTAAGGATTTTATCGACCAGATTTGCGCCCAGAACGGTAACGGCGACAGATTCAACCAGGTTTTGCCCCATCGAGTGCATCCATGCGACGAAAAGATCGGCTCCGCTGCCGGTTACGCCGCCAAACAGCCAGGTGCGCAGTGGTACAGCGACTAACGTTACGACAAGCGTAATAATCACACCGCTAACAATGACTTTTGGCAAAGTACGAAACCAGCCGGCTCGTGCCAGCCAGCCTGCGACCAGCCCAATGACCATGGCAACAGGAGCAAACGCGGCAGCGATAGGATCGGTCAACAGACCCCAGAGTAGATTCGTCAGCAGTCCGGTTAACATGCCGATCCACGGGCCCAGCAGAATTGCGCTAATGAATGTTCCGATTGAATCCAGGAAAATGGGCAACTTCAACATACTCGCCAGCTGCCCTCCGACCATATTGATAGCAATACACATCACGATTAGTGCCAGAGAGAGACTGGAAAAACGGCGTTGAGCCATGAAAACCTCTTATCAATAGTCTAGTTGCGTGGCGTAATAACCAGCTCGTCATAGCCAGAAATGGCGCATGGCTGGCGGCTAAACGAGAGTGATTTCAGTTCGCCAATAATCAGTTCAAGGGTGGTACGCACGGTACAGCCGGGCATCATATGTCCCCCGAGCATAACGCCGTTCGGATCGGACACCGCAAGATGCAGATGTTCGCCCGTTAGCTCCAGCGTGCCATTGAGCGAAATCACTTCATACGTTCCGGCTAATCGGGTCGTTTCTTCGCGGCCGGCATAGCGTAACGCAACATCGGTGAGGCTCCCGGTACAGCCTGCAATCCATCCGGCATGGATATGATGTGCATGAATGAAAGCATGGAGTTGAGCAAAGACTTCCTGACCAGGAAGAAGACGCAGGGCGTAAAAGTGCGCGCCAGCAGGAAAGGTTGAATGTTCCATAATAGGTTATGACTCCGGGACCCGGACGTGCGGCGGATCTTATGCGTGTAACGAGGTACGAACTCTGATTTAAATCAGTAAATGTCATTACGGACAACGAAAAAGATTCGCTATCGTTATACATAATTCCCGGTATGGAATAAAAGCCCGGACACGGCCGGGAGAAAATGTGACGCAGATCAGATAAATGTGCTTACCCATAAGGCATTCATTCCTTTTATTCCACAATTCACCTATCCTAGCTGAACCGTTTCAGTCGATTAAATGTTCGACAATTAATCAATCAGTCGCAGTTTGTGACAGGCAAGGTTTCCCTGAATGGGCTGCTGCATTACTCTGTCAGCTTCATGGAATCGGGACGTTTTGCAGGAGATCTATGACCGTACGTGTAGCGATTAATGGCTTCGGTCGCATTGGGCGCAACGTGGTTCGTGCTTTATATGAATCCGGGCGTCGGGCGGAAATAACCGTCGTGGCAATCAATGAACTGGCCGATGCAGCAGGTATCGCACATCTATTGAAATACGACACCAGCCACGGACGCTTTGCCTGGGATGTGCGCCAGGAGCGCGAGCAGCTTTTTGTCGGTGATGACGCCATCCGTCTTCTGCATGAGCGCTCAATTGAGGCGCTTCCCTGGGGTGAACTGGGTGTCGATATCGTGCTGGACTGTACCGGCGTATATGGCACTCGCGATCACGGGAAAGCTCATCTGACGGCGGGAGCAAAAAAAGTTCTCTTTTCGCATCCTGGCAGTAACGATCTTGATGCGACAGTAGTCTATGGCGTTAATCATGACGCGCTACACGCGGAAGACCGCATCGTCTCCAACGCTTCCTGTACCACAAATTGTATTATTCCGATCATTAAATTGCTGGATGATGCGTTTGCTATCGAGTCCGGCACGGTGACAACAATTCACTCTGCGATGCACGATCAACAGGTGATTGACGCTTACCATCCGGATCTGCGTCGAACACGTGCGGCCAGTCAATCCATTATCCCGGTTGATACAAAGCTGGCTGCCGGTATTGCCCGCATTCTGCCGCAGTTTGATGACTGTTTTGAAGCTATTGCCGTGCGCGTACCGACAATAAACGTGACGGCTATCGATCTTAGCGTCAGCGTGAAGCAGCCAGTAAAAGCCATTGAAGTCAATCAGTTGCTGCAAAAAGCAGCACGCGATGCATTTCATGGTATAGTTGACTATACGGAATTACCGTTAGTCTCAACTGATTTTAACCACGATCCGCACAGTGCTATTGTTGATGGCACACAAACGCGCGTAAGTGGTGCGCACCTGATTAAGACGCTCGTCTGGTGCGATAATGAATGGGGCTTTGCTAACCGAATGCTCGACACGACGTTAGCGATGGCAGCTATTGGTTTCAGGTAGGGCGCTTGTTGCGCCTGCAAAACTTTAAGAATCAACGAGAGGATTCACCATGTCTGTAATTAAGATGACCGATTTGGATCTTGCTGGTAAACGCGTTTTCATCCGTGCGGATTTGAACGTACCAGTTAAAGAAGGGAAAGTGACCAGCGATGCGCGTATCCGTGCTTCTCTGCCGACTATCGAACTGGCCCTGAAACAAGGTGCTAAAGTGATGGTAACTTCTCACCTGGGTCGTCCTACCGAAGGCGAGTACAATGAAGAATTCTCTCTGCTGCCGGTAGTTAACTATCTGAAAGACAAACTCTCCAGCCCGGTTCGTCTGGTAAAAGATTACCTCGACGGTGTTGAAGTGGCTGACGGCGAGCTGGTCGTTCTGGAAAACGTTCGCTTCAACAAAGGCGAGAAAAAAGACGACGAAGCACTGTCCAAAAAATATGCAGCACTGTGTGATGTATTTGTGATGGATGCTTTCGGTACGGCTCACCGTGCCCAGGCGTCAACTCACGGCATCGCAAAATTCGCTGACGTAGCCTGTGCAGGTCCGCTGCTGGCAGCTGAACTGGATGCGCTGGGTAAAGCACTGAAGGAACCAGCTCGTCCGATGGTTGCTATCGTGGGTGGTTCTAAAGTTTCCACCAAACTGACCGTTCTGGATTCCCTGTCTAAAATCGCTGACCAGCTGATCGTGGGCGGTGGTATCGCCAACACGTTTGTGGCAGCTCAGGGCCATAACGTAGGCAAATCTCTGTACGAAGCCGATCTGGTTGATGAAGCTAAACGCCTGCTGACCACCTGCGATATCCCGGTTCCGACGGATGTTCGTGTGGCTACCGAGTTCTCTGAAACGGCAACCGCAACCCTGAAATCCGTTAGCGATATCAAAGACGAAGAGCAGATCCTCGATCTGGGTGATGCTTCCGCTGAGAAACTGGCTGAAATCCTGAAAAATGCCAAAACCATCCTGTGGAACGGCCCGGTAGGCGTGTTCGAATTTGCTAACTTCCGCAAAGGCACCGAAGTTATCGCTAACGCGATCGCTGACAGCGACGCGTTCTCTATCGCGGGCGGCGGTGACACTCTGGCGGCTATCGACCTGTTCGGTATCTCCGACAAAATTTCCTATATCTCTACTGGCGGCGGCGCGTTCCTCGAATTCGTGGAAGGTAAAGTTCTGCCAGCAGTTGCCATGCTCGAAGAGCGTGCGAAGAAGTAATCGTTACTATGGGCAGGGTTTCCTGCCCGCTGTTTTCTGGCCGCGCTGATATCGGTGCGGTAGATATTTTTCTCAGGCCCGACGATACAGGACTCCGTAACATGTCTAAAATTTTTGATTTCGTAAAACCAGGCGTCATTACTGGTGATGACGTACAGAAAGTCTTCCAGGTAGCGAAAGAAAACAACTTCGCACTGCCAGCGGTAAACTGCGTGGGTACCGACTCTATCAACGCCGTCCTTGAAGCTGCAGCGAAAGTTAAAGCCCCGGTTATTGTCCAGTTCTCTAACGGTGGTGCGCAGTTTATCGCCGGTAAAGGCGTAAAAACCGACGTTCCTCAGGGTGCTGCTATTCTTGGCGCAATCTCTGGCGCACATCATGTGCATCAGATGGCTGAACACTACGGCGTGCCGGTGATCCTGCACACTGACCACTGCGCGAAAAAATTGCTGCCGTGGATCGACGGCCTGCTGGATGCGGGTGAAAAACACTTCGCTGCTACCGGCAAACCGCTGTTCTCTTCCCACATGATTGACCTGTCTGAAGAATCTCTGGAAGAAAACATCGCGCTGTGCTCTCAGTACCTGACCCGCATGGCGAAAATCGACATGACGCTGGAACTGGAACTGGGTTGCACCGGCGGTGAAGAAGATGGCGTGGACAACAGCCATATGGACGCCTCTGCGCTGTACACTCAGCCGGAAGACGTTGATTACGCGTATACCGAGCTGAGCAAAATCAGCCCGCGTTTCACCATCGCGGCGTCCTTCGGTAACGTACACGGCGTTTACAAGCCGGGTAACGTTAAACTGACCCCAACCATCCTGCGCGACTCTCAGGAATATGTTTCTAAGAAACATAATCTGCCGCACAACAGCCTGAACTTTGTATTCCACGGTGGTTCTGGTTCTACTGCTCAGGAAATCAAAGACTCCGTTAGCTATGGCGTAGTGAAAATGAACATTGATACCGATACCCAGTGGGCAACCTGGGAAGGTATCCTGAACTACTACAAAACTAACGAAGGCTATCTGCAGGGCCAGCTGGGTAACCCGAAAGGCGCAGATCAGCCGAACAAAAAATACTACGACCCGCGTGTATGGCTGCGTGCTGCGCAGACATCCATGATTACGCGTCTGGAACAGGCTTTCAAAGAGCTGAATGCTGTAGACGTTCTGTAATTAACACGTGCTAAACGTGTCGTTTAAAGGCCCGCGTCAGCGGGTCTTTTTTTATGGTTAAGCCGCGTTTTTCTGTTATGCATTCAATACCCTGGTCGCCGGGTTTTGTGATCAATTTGGCATTTCCCCGCTTTGTGTTTACCCTTTACTAACTTACTTTCCCCCTTTGGGATGACCGTTCGTTTTCTTTTTGAGTAACCATAAGGATGGCTTAATGGATGATTTAAACGTCGTGGACAGTATCAATGATGCAGGCTCGTGGCTGGTAACCAATCAGGCGCTGCTGTTGAGTTATGTGGTGAATATCGTTGCGGCTATCGCGATTATCGTGGTTGGGGTGATTGTCGCGCGCGTGGTTTCAAAAGCGGTCGATCGCGTGATGATCGCCCGTCACATTGATGCCACCGTCGCGGACTTCCTCTCTGCGCTGGTACGTTACGCTATCATTGGTTTTACGCTGATCGCCGCGCTCGGCCGGGTCGGTGTCCAGACGGCGTCGGTGATTGCTGTACTGGGTGCAGCAGGTCTGGCCGTGGGTCTGGCGTTACAGGGATCGCTCTCTAACCTTGCTGCGGGCGTGCTGCTGGTCATCTTCCGCCACTTCCGCTCCGGTGAATATGTTGATTTAGGAGGCGTTGCCGGAACCGTGCTGCACGTGCAAATCTTTTCAACTACGCTGCGCTCATCCGATGGCCGCTATGTGGTTATTCCGAACGGTAAAATCATCGCCGGGAATATCATTAACTATTCGCGTGAACCGGTACGCCGTAACGAGCTGGTGATCGGCGTTTCTTACGACGCGGATATCGATCAGGTAAAAAAAATCCTGACCGATATTATCCAGTCGGACGAACGTATTATCAAAGATCGTGAAATGACGGTGCGAATGAACGAACTGGCGGCCTCCCAGGTCAACTTTGTGATCCGTATCTGGAGCCAGAGCAGCGATTTGCAGAGCGTATACTGGGATGTGCTGGAGCGCATTAAACGCGAGTTTGACGCGAAAGGTATTGAGTTCCCGTATCAGCAGATGGACGTTAACCTTAAGCGGACTAAACAAGAGAAAGAAGTCGATTTAGTGAAGCACTAAGGTGTACATGCTGTTGCTCCCGTTAAAAGTGACGGGAGCAATAGCCCTATTAACGGTTTATTTCTTCAGGCATCGCGCCCACTTTTTTGCGGCATATTCCACGCCCTCGCTTTTTGCTTATCCCGCCAATGAAACTGAACCTGCGGAAGATGAATGGCCTTTTCCCAGGCGCTAATCTCTTGCTGACTCAGCACGGTCATATGCGCCGCTATGCTCCAGCGTATTAACCATCGTTGCCAGATTATTATCCAATGTAGTACTCATCGCTGGCTGCGTGATAGTAGCGGTGCTTTGTAATTATTAGATGCTCTTATAGCTTATTAAAATTTTAAATTTCCGCTAATAAAAAGGTTGATATATAGTCTGCGCCATGGGCATTCAGCATGGAATTATCAATATGTTATCTTATTATTTTCAGGGGCTTATACTAGGTGCCGCAATGATCCTGCCACTCGGGCCACAAAATGCCTTTGTGATGAATCAGGGGATCCGTCGACAGTATCACATCATGATCGCCTTTCTCTGCGCGGTAAGTGATATGGCGCTGATTTGCGCCGGCGTATTTGGCGGCAGCGCACTGCTGGTGCAATCGCCCTGGCTGCTGGCTATTGTGACCTGGGGCGGAGTGGCTTTCTTACTGTGGTACGGTTTTGGCGCACTAAAAACGGCCATGAGTCGTCATCTTGAACTGGCCAGCGCAGAAGTTATGCGCCAGGGACGCTGGAAAATTATCGCGACCATGCTGGCAGTCACGTGGCTTAATCCGCATGTCTATCTCGACACCTTTGTCGTACTGGGCAGTCTTGGTGGCCAGCTGGAGAGCGTGCCACGGCGCTGGTTTGCCGCGGGCACCGTCAGCGCCTCGTTCCTGTGGTTCTTTGGTCTTGCGCTGCTGGCCGCATGGCTGGCCCCCCGTCTGCGCACGGCAAGGGCACAACGTACCATCAATATTGTGGTAGGCTGCGTTATGTGGTTTATCGCTTTTCAGCTGGCGAAAGAAGGCGTTAATCACATTCAGACATTGTTTAACTAAGCCTTGTCTGATGGACTTTCTGCGCGCAAAGACTAAGCTTGCTGGCATGTGCTCTCTTGGTGGGTGCTTAACGCAAATGGAGGTTCGACAGTGAAGTTTAAAGTGATGGCCCTGGCGGCACTGGTGAGTTTAGGCGCAATGTCGGCTTCGGCAAATGAACTGCCGAATGGTCCGCATATTGTCACTTCCGGCACGGCGAGCGTTGATGCTGTTCCGGATATTGCAACGCTGGCAATTGAAGTTAACATTGCGGCCAAAGATGCGGCGTCAGCCAAGAAACAAGCTGGCGCAATATCTCACTTTCCTTGAACAAAATGGCGTAGCGAAAAAGGACATCCGTTCCGCCAATTTGCGTACCCAGCCTGATTACGATTATCAGAACGGGAAAAGCATTCTTAAAGGGTATCAGGCGGTAAGAACGGTTGAAGTGACGCTGCGCGAGCTGGATAAGCTTAACGCCCTGCTGGACGGTGCGCTGAAAGCAGGACTGAACGAAATTCGTTCCGTCTCGTTAGGCGTGGCAAAACCTGACACCTATAAAGATCAGGCGCGTAAAGCGGCCATTGATGATGCTGTTCGTCAGGCGCAGGAACTGGCTTCCGGCTTTAAAGGTACGCTGGGGCCGGTATATAGCGTGCGCTATCATGTTTCCAATTATCAGCCGAGCCCGATGGTGCGGATGATGAAAGCTGACGCGGCTCCGGCCTCAGCTCAGGAATCCTACGAGCAGGCGACGATTCAGTTTGACGATCAGGTCGATGTGGTATTTGAACTGCAGCCTGGACAGAACCCGAATCAGAACCAGAATGCCGCGACGCCTGAGACGGCAGAAAAAGCGCAGTAAAAGAGTCTGTGTAATGCCCCCGGTATGCGGGGGCATATTCAAACCTGGCGCAGCACCCGGTGCCCATGTTCCAGCAGCGCATCGGTGACATTGCGCATCATCCGACTCTCTGGTGCAAAGCGGTGCCAGTACAGCATTCGACGTTGATACAGACCCGGCGTCAGATCGATAAGCTCGCCACTTTTAAGCTCTTTTTCTATTTGCAGGTGCGGGATCATACAACACGTTGTTCCCTGACGCGCCAGCTGAACGAACGCTTCCGATGAGTTAACGATGTGGCAGGGCACGCTGCCCGGCGGCAAATCAAAATTCTGCTGTAAAAATGCCTGATGCATATCATCCAGATGATCAAACGCGACGGCAGGGGCCTTTAAGAGCGCCGAGCGGGTAACTCCGTTAGGGAAATATCGCGCTGCAAACTCTTTCGACGCCACAAATAGATAATCCAGCGCACCAAGGGGATCGACCAGACAGCTTGGCAGCGCCTGCGGCTGAATACTTACCGCACCCACCACTTCACCACGCCGTAAACGCTCCTGCGTACGCGTTTCATCTTCCACCTGTAAATTCAGGCGTATGGGCGAATCGACCAGAACCGGTGCCAGGGCAGGCAGCAGCCAGGTGGCCAGACTGTCGGCGTTTACCGCCAGCGACAGCAGTAGCGGAGTAGAGCCGGTCTGCTCATCGCCCAGCCATTCCTCCTCCAGCATCTCAACTTGACGTAATAATGCCAGCAGCTTTTGTCCCTGCTCGGTTGGACGTGGTGGAACAGTACGCACCAGTAGCGGTTGTCCAAACATATTTTCTAACTGTTTAATACGCTGTGAGACGGCGGACTGGGTAATGCATAGCTTCTGCGCTGCGCGTTCAAATCCACGTTCACGGATCACCGCATCCAGCGCCTGTAACGTTCTGTAGTCCGGACGTTTCATGTAATTGTATGGCTCCCTGGTAGTTTCTGTATAGCACTATGACATAAATCCGACGCGGATACAGACGAAATTGTCTGTCTGATTCGGTCACGCGTGTGGCAGGGACATCCGGGGGGCAGATGTTCTATAATGCGCACAGGATTATCACTCCACAGGTAAATATGATGACGCAGGATGAACTGAAAAAAGCAGTAGGCTGGGCCGCCCTTCAGTATGTCGTACCGGGCACAATTGTTGGGGTAGGGACCGGTTCGACTGCCGCCCATTTTATTGATGCGCTGGGTACTATGAAAGGGCAAATTGAGGGGGCGGTATCCAGTTCCGATGCATCTACCGCCAAACTGAAAAGTCTCGGCATCACGGTATTTGATCTCAATGAAGTGGATCGCCTGGGCATCTATGTTGATGGCGCAGACGAGATTAATGGCCAGATGCAGATGATCAAAGGCGGCGGCGCGGCGCTGACCCGGGAGAAAATTATTGCCTCGGTCGCAGACAAGTTCATCTGCATTGCCGATGCATCAAAACAGGTCGATATCCTCGGCACCTTTCCGCTGCCTGTGGAAGTGATCCCGATGGCGCGCAGCGCGGTGGCACGTGAGCTGGTCAAGCTGGGTGGGCGCCCGGAATATCGCCAGGGTGTATTAACCGACAACGGCAACGTTATCCTTGACGTCTGGGGAATGGAGATTATCGACCCTGTTGCCACCGAAAACGCGATTAATGGCATTCCGGGTGTTGTGACGGTGGGCCTGTTTGCCAATCGTGGCGCTGATGTTGCGCTCATCGGAACTGCTGATGGCGTGAAAACTATCGTGAAATGATCTGACGGGGGAGTAGCTCCCCCGTTTAAAAAAATTCCGATCGCCAAATTTGGTGACATGTATCACGTTTTGCTGTCCGCTCTGATAATTCCCCCACGCAATCTTCTTAGTCCAGCATTTTATGCTGCTATTTTCCGCAGGATGACATTCCCTCAATTTCCCGACGCAAACGTTCATATTGCCGCGATAGTTTTTTTTGATATGTTGCTTAGAGAGAGTGGCGTTTAGCTCAATATCCGTTAAGACAAAGACAGGGTCGGGGAAATGGCAAAGGTATCACTGGAAAAAGATAAAATTAAGTTTCTGCTGGTTGAAGGTGTTCACCAGAAAGCGCTGGATAGCCTGCGTGCTGCGGGTTATACCAACATTGAATATCACAAAGGCGCGCTGAGCACCGAACAGCTGAAGGAATCGATCCGTGACGCCCATTTCATCGGTCTGCGTTCCCGTACAAATCTGACAGAAGAGGTGCTGGCCGCGGCTGAGAAGCTGGTGGCGGTAGGCTGCTTCTGCATCGGTACTAATCAGGTCGATCTGGATGCCGCAGCTAAACGCGGTGTGCCGGTATTTAACGCGCCGTTCTCTAATACGCGTTCCGTGGCCGAACTGGTGATCGGGGAACTGCTGCTGCTGCTGCGCGGAATACCGGAAGCCAATGCTAAAGCCCACCGCGGGATCTGGAACAAGCTGGCCTCAGGCTCGTTTGAAGCACGCGGCAAAAAGCTGGGCATTATTGGTTATGGTCATATCGGCACTCAGCTTGGCATTCTGGCGGAATCGCTGGGGATGTACGTGTATTTTTACGACATTGAAAATAAACTGCCGCTGGGCAATGCCACTCAGGTGCAACATCTTTCCGACCTGCTGAATATGAGTGACGTGGTCAGTCTGCACGTGCCGGAAAACGCCTCGACCAAAAATATGATGGGGCCGGAAGAACTGGCGCTGATGAAACCCGGTGCGTTGTTGATCAACGCCGCGCGTGGCACTGTGGTGGATATTCCTGCGCTGTGCGATGCGCTGTCACGTAAACATCTGGCCGGAGCGGCTATCGACGTTTTCCCGACTGAGCCTGCAACAAATACCGACCCGTTTACTTCGCCGCTGTGCGAGTTCGACAATGTAATACTGACGCCGCATATTGGCGGTTCCACCCAGGAAGCGCAGGAAAATATCGGCCTTGAAGTTGCCGGTAAACTGGCTAAATATTCCGACAATGGCTCTACGCTGTCCGCCGTCAACTTCCCGGAAGTGTCGCTGCCGTTACACGGCGGCCGCCGTCTGCTGCACATTCATGAAAACCGTCCTGGCGTATTAACCGCGATTAACCAAATCTTTGCCGCGCAGGGGATTAACATCGCCGCGCAGTTCTTGCAGACCTCATCAATGATGGGGTATGTGGTTATTGATATCGAAGCGGAGGAGGATGTGGCCCAGCGCGCACTGCAAAGTATGAAAGCGATCCCGGGAACGATTCGCGCCCGGTTACTGTACTGAGTCTGTTGCCCTTTATTGCCCGGTGATAAGGAGCTGCGCTGTGGCTTTGGTGGTGCGTTGCCCGGTGGCGCTGCGCTTACCGGGCCTGCGGATGAGATGGCACAGGAAAGTGCAACGAGTACGGACAACACCCTCTCCCTCAGGGAGAGGGCAGGGGTGAGGGTGGTTTACCACTCCCGGACAGCAGATGGTGTTACCACCGCCGGTAGCGGAATATCCCACTCTTCAACCGGTATCGCGTCCACCTGCTGGCAGTCATGCGCGTAACCGACCGGCTGTAAGCGATACTGTTGCCAGTGCTGCAAGGTCCGATCGTAAAATCCACCGCCCATCCCCAGACGCTGGCCCTGAGCGTCAAACGCCACCAGCGGGACGATCAGAACATCCAGCTGTGCCAGCGGCAATACCTCACGCACGTCCAGCCTGGGTTCCTGAATTTTCAGACGATTCACTACCAGCTCACTTTGCGGATGATACCGTAAAAATAGCAAATTGCCGGCGCTAAACGGATGCAGAACCGGAAGATAAACGCGTTTGCCCGCGCGCCAGAGTTGGTCGATCAGCGGTCGGGTATCAAGTTCGCCATCAAAAGAGAGAAACAGCGCCACAGAATGCGCCATGACTACCGGCGGATACGCCATCATGCGGGCAGCGGCCTGCTGAGCCATATCGGTTTGTTGTTCAATTGAGAGAGAACGACGACGCTGCCGGATAAGGCGGCGAATTTCCTGACGCTGAAGTGATGTGACGGTAGATACTGTCATGATAGTCGCAGGTAGAAGAAGGGGAATCTCCGAGATGCCGCCGCAGGCTGTAACCCTTGAACCCTTGGTTCAAGGTGAATATGTCGTCACAGTTTTAAGGCTTCTCGGACGAACCGAGCATGCTCACCAACCGTGGAGCGCCACATTCTGTTGGTATGAAATATCGGCTCAGGGGACTGGCCCGCTTGCTAACATCTCAGAGAAATTTTGTCTTCACGATAACTCTACCATAGTTAATCGCAAAGTGTTATTCAAACTTTGGCCCCGATCTTTCGGATATGCGACCTTGCTCAAGAAGTGCTTGTTCAATGGTCTGTTGCAGCATCCGAATACGTTGCTCCATGCTGGCAGCGTAATCGCGGGTTTTTGCCTTTTCCTGAGTTAACTCGTAGCTGATGTTCAACGCGGCGATGAAAACCAGCTGCTCAGTATTAGTGACTCTAGTGCGTTCTTTCAGATCTTGCAACCGCTGATTTAGATCGTCCGCAGCCTGATTCAGGGCATCCCTTTGTTCAGGCGGGCAATTCACGCGGAGTGAACGGCCAAAAATATGGATATCGACGGGTTGTGCAGACATGCCACCTTCCTGCTGAATTGACTGCGCGGCCTTCGTGCCCGAATCCGGGGCTGGCGAAGGGGCGACACTATAGCTACCCTGGTGTGCAGATACAAGCCCTTTTCTGGTATCACCAGGGTCCAAAGTGGTAGCATAACATGAATCTTCCCCTAACGATGACGAATGCGCATGTCTATAAAGAATGAAATGCCTGGTTACAACGATGTGAACCAGTTACTGAACCAACAGGGAGCAGGATTAACTCCGGCTGAAATGCACGGTTTAATTAGCGGCATTCTTTGCGGAGGCACCACAGACGCATCATGGCAACCGCTGATACACGATCTTACCAACGAAGGTCTGGCATTCGGTCATGAACTGGCGCAGGCGCTGCGCAATATGCATTCAGCTACCAGCGACTCGCTGGAAGACGATGGCTTTTTGTTCCAGCTGTATATGCCGGACGGCGATGACGTAAGCGTTTTCGACCGTGCCGACGCGCTGGCCGGCTGGGTGAATCATTTTCTGCTCGGGCTGGGCGTCACGCAGCCGAAGCTGGACAAAGTTCCCGGCGAAACCGGCGAGGCAATAGACGATCTGCGTAACATCGCTCAGCTGGGTTACGATCTGGAAGAAGATCAGGAAGAGCTGGAAATGTCGCTCGAAGAAATTATCGAGTACGTTCGCGTGGCGGCGCTGCTATGCCACGATACTTTCACGCGCCAGCAACCGACCGCGCCGGAAGTGCATAAACCGACCTTACATTAAGAATAAACTCAAGGAGGTATCATGACTCAGCAGGAGTTTCACCGTCGTCGCCAGGCACTTCTGGCCCAGATGCAACCGGGCAGTGCGGCGCTGATCTTTGCGGCACCGGAAGCGACGCGCAGTGCGGACACGGAATATCCGTATCGCCAGAGCAGTGATTTCTGGTATTTCACCGGCTTTAACGAGCCGGAAGCCGTGTTGGTGCTGATTAAAAGTGATGATACCCATAACCACAGCGTCCTGTTTAATCGCCTGCGCGATTTGACGGCAGAAGTCTGGTTTGGCCGCCGTCTGGGGCAGGATGCTGCGCCAGAGGCACTGGGCGTTGACCGGGCGCTGGCCTTTAGTGAAATCAATACGCATCTGTACCAGCTACTGAACGGACTGGACACGGTGTGGCATGCGCAGGGCGAATATACGTATGCCGATAACATCGTCTTTAATGCGCTGGAAAAGCTGCGTAAAGGCGAGCGGCAAAATCTTGCTGCCCCCGGCAATATTGCCGACTGGCGGCCGCTGGTACATGAGATGCGCCTGTTCAAATCCGCTGAAGAGATCGATGTGCTGCGTCGCGCCGGTGAAATCACGGCCCTTGCCCATATCCGGGCGATGGAAAAATGCCGTCCCGGCATGTTCGAGTACCAGCTTGAAGGTGAAATTCACCACGAGTTTACCCGCCACGGCGCGCGTTATCCCTCCTATAACACCATCGTTGGCGGCGGGGAAAACGGCTGCATTCTGCATTACACGGAAAATGAGAGCCAGTTGCGCGACGGCGATCTGGTTTTGATCGATGCGGGCTGCGAATACAAAGGCTATGCCGGTGACATCACGCGCACGTTCCCGGTGAACGGTAAGTTCTCCCCGGCGCAGCGTGAAATCTACGATATCGTGCTGGCGTCGCTGGAAACCGCGCTTACGCTCTATCGTCCGGGAACAACCATTCAGGACGTGACCACCGAAGTCGTACGCATCATGATAACCGGCCTGGTAAAACTCAATATTTTGCAGGGCGATGTTGAAGAACTTATTGTCAGTAACGCGCATCGTCCGTTCTTTATGCATGGCCTGAGCCACTGGCTGGGGCTGGATGTGCATGATGTTGGCGCATATGGCACCGATCGCTCCCGACTGCTGGAGCAT
>Ga0302347_1001360_pt1 | contig 29828 bp, 30 predicted proteins | sample PhyWR1_FD_202178 | JGI IMG/M metagenome (GOLD analysis project Ga0302347, IMG submission 202178) | Leaf surface microbial communities from wheat plants in UC Gill Tract Community Farm, Albany, California, United States - DLSL W.R1 (v2)... | ecosystem: Host-associated > Plants > Phyllosphere >...
TGACCGTGCAGGCCAAGCTGCTGCGCGTGCTGCAAAGCGGCCAGCTGCAGCGCCTGGGCTCGGACCGCGAGCACCGCGTCGACGTGCGCGTGATTGCCGCGACCAACCGCCCGCTCGAGGAGGCCGTGCGCTCGGGCCGCATGCGCGCCGACTTCTTTCACCGGCTCAGCGTCTACCCGCTGCAGGTGCCGCCGCTGCGCGAGCGCGGCAGCGACATCCTGCTGCTGTGCGGCTATTTCCTGGAGGAGAACCGCTCTCGGCTGGCCGCCGTGGCCTCGGGCGCGGAGCTGGGCACGGTGCGGCTCGATGCGCTCGCGCAATCGGCGCTGCTGTCGCACTCCTGGCCCGGCAATGTGCGCGAACTCGAGCACCTGATCAGCCGCGGCGTGCTCAAGGCCTTGAGCCGCCACGGCCGGCGCCCGCGCGTGCTGACGGTGACGCTGCAGGATCTCTGGCCCCAGGGGCGCGAGGCCTTGCCGCCAGCGCCGGTCTACGCGCCCGCTGCGTCGGCGCCGAGCACGGCGCAAGACACCGGCCTGCGCGCCGCGGTCGAAGCTTTCGAGCGCCGCAGCATAGAGCAGAGCCTGGCGCGCCACCAGGGCAACTGGGCGGCCGCGGCGCGCGCGCTGCAGATGGACCGCGCCAACCTGCAGCGACTGGCCAAACGCCTGGGCTGCATGCTGCCCTGACGGCTTATTTGCCCTTGACCGAGATCAGTTCGACGTCGAAGTTCAAGGTCGCGTTCGGCGGAATCACGCCGCCCGCGCCGCGGCTGCCGTAGGCGATGGACGCCGGGCAGGTCAGCTTGGCCTTGCCGCCGGCCTTCATCTTCTGCAGCGCTTCGGTCCAGCAGGGAATCACGCCATTGAGCGGGAAGTCTATGGGCTGGCCGCGCGCGATCGAGCTGTCGAACTCCTTGCCGGAGTCGGGAAAGTAGCCGCGGTAATGCACGCGCACGGTGTCGCGCGCCGCAGGGCTGGCGCCCGTGCCTTCGGTCAGGCTTTGATAGACCAGGCCGCTGGCCGTGGTCACGGGCTCGGCGGCCTGGGCGGCCGTGGCGAACAGTGCGGCCGCGATCAGCGCGGCGGGAATCAGTCGTTGCATCAATATTCCTTGGAGACGTATCAGGCGGCAGGAATGCCCAGCTTGTCGAGCGCGGCACTCAGGTGTCCCACCGTGCGGTCCACATGGTGCCACTTCTCGAGGCCGAACAGGCCGATGCGGAAGGTCTTGAAGTCCGGGCCTTCATCGCACATCAGCGGCACGCCCGACGCGGTCTGCAGGCCGACTTCGAGAAACTTCTTGCCGTTCTGGATGAGCGGATCGGTGGTGTAGCTCACGACCACGCCCGGCGCCTCGAAGCCCGGCGCCGCAACGCTGGGAAAGCCGCGCGCCGCCAGCAGTGCGCGCACTTTGGCGCCCAGCGCGATCTGCTCCTGCTTGACGGCCTCGAAGCCATAGGCGCGGGTCTCGAGCATCACGTCGCGCAGGCGCACCAGGGCATCGGTGGGCAGCGTCGCATGGTAGGCATGCTGGCCTTTTTCGTAGCCTTCGGCTATCTGCATCCACTTCTTCAGGTCGCAGGCAAAGCTCGAGCTCTGGGTGTTCTCTATGGCTTCGCGGGCGCGTGCGCTGAGCATCACCATGGCGCAGCAGGGCGAGCTGCTCCAGCCTTTTTGCGGCGCCGAGATCAGCACGTCGACGCCGGTCTTTTGCATGTCGACCCACATCGCGCCCGAAGCCACGCAGTCGAGCACGAACAGCGCGCCCACGGCATGGGCGGCATCGGCGATGGTGCGCAGATAGTCGTCGGGCAGCAGGATGCCGCTGGCCGTTTCTACATGGGGCGCAAACACCACCTTGGGCTTCTCATGCAGGATGGCTTCGGCGACATCGGCGGCCGCGCACGGCGCCCAGGGGTCCTGTGCGCCTTCGCCCTGCTTGCGCGCCTTGCAGACCACGGCGCCGCCACCCAGGCCGAAGCCGCCGGCCTCGAAGATCTGCGTCCAGCGGTAGCTGAACCAGCCGTTGCGCACGATCAGCACCTTCTCGCCGTTGGCGAACTGGCGCGCCACGGCTTCCATGCCAAACGTGCCGCTGCCCGGCACCAGCACCGCGGTCTGGGCCGCATAGACTTCCTTGAGCGTTCCAAGAATGTCCTGCATCACGCCGACGAAACGCTGGGACATATGGTTGAGCGCGCGGTCGGTATAGACGACCGAAAATTCGAGCAGTCCGTCGGGATCGATCTCGGGCAAAAGTCCTGGCATGAAATTTTCCTGAAGTAGTTCGGTGGGCGCTGCGCGTCTCCCTGCAAGCGGTCCGGCCATGCAGGCGCAAAGCGACACGAAGTGGAATCACAGCTTAGCATGGGCCTTTGTGCCCGCCAGGCTCGGTCCAAGCCGATCCGCCTGCAGATGCGGCGCTGTCGTACAACCCGCGTCACAGACCCTGCCCACAATGCCAGGCAGCCCTGCGCAAAACCCGCCTGCGGCTTTGCGCGCTGTGACCATTGCCCCGCGCCGTGCGGCCCACCCGGCCCACGGCGACCGGACCAACGGATAGACCATGTCGAACACCCTCTTCCAGACCGCGGCCCCTGCGCCGCTGCCCTCCATCACCCGCCAAGGCCTGGTCTGGACGCTGGCCGCCGCGGCGTTGCTGGGCGGCTGCCAGCAACTGCCCCAGCCGCCCGTCTACACCACTCCCGCGCTCACGGCCCAGCCGCCGCGCATCGAAGCCGGCCAGAGCGCGCGCCTGTCGTGGGATGCGCCGCTGGGCAACAGCCTGCGCATGAGCGGCCTCACGGCCACGCCGCCCGGCGCCGTGCTGGTGCGCCCGGCCCAGACCACCACCTATACGCTCAGCGGTCCCGCGCCCAGCGGCGCGCCGATCAGCGCCAGCGTGACCGTCGAAGTGACGCCGGCCGAGCCCCCGCTGGCCCGGTTGCGCATCGCCGTCCAGCCCGCGGGCGCCCGCATTGCCCCGGGCTTTCTGGGCGTGGTGCTGCCGACCGCAGGCCCGCTGGCCGCGCGCGAGGGCCAACTGCTGCGCAATCTGCAGAACTATGGCGGCGGACCGCTGTCGATACGTCCGGCCGACGGCCGCATCGCGCCGGCGCGCAAGCTGCTCGCAGGCCTGCCGCCAGGCACGGTGACGCTGGAGACCGCGCGCGCCGCGGCCGACTGCCCCGGCGCTGACCAGCTGGCGCGTGTGCCTGCGCCCGCACCCGGCCTGCGCTGCACGCTGGCCCTGGGTACGGACACCGCGCTCGCCACCGTCGACACCTTGCTGCAGTACGCACAGTGGGGCGCTGCCGGCGTGACTCTGCAGGGCGGCATCACCGACGCCGCGGCCACGCCGCAAACGGTGGCAGCGCGCTATTACGGCATGCTGTTCTTCGCGCATTTCGCGGGCGCGCAAGGCCAGTGGCTGCCGGTGCAGCTCGACAACAGCGCGCAGATCAAGGCCTGGGCGGTGCGCGACGCGCGCAGCCAGACGCTGCGCGTCGCGCTGATCAACCACGAGGCCAGCACGTCGGGCACGGTCGCCGTGCAGCTGCCGCCGGGCCTGCGCGAGGCCGTGGTCACGCGCCTGGACAGCGCCGATCCGCTGCGCCTTGCGGGCCAGACCTTCGACGGCAGCCGCGACGGCCGGCCCGTGGGCACGGCCTATGGCGAAATCCTGGAAGCCGACGCCGACGGCCAGCTGCTGCTGGCCATGGGTGCGCACAGCGCGGCGCTGCTGACGCTCACGCCGCAGTAGTCACCAGGTATCGACAAAGGGCCCGCGCGCCGGTGCCACGCGCGCACCAGCCAACCCGCGCACCAGCCAGGCGCGCGTGTCGGCGGGGTCGATCACGGCATCGATTTCCAGCGTGCTGGCCATGTGCATGGCTTCGCCATGCGCGTATTGCTGGGCCAGCAGCTGCGCGAACAAGGCATCGCGCTCGGCGCCTTCGGCCAGCGCCTCGAGCTCCTTGCGATAGCCCAGCCGCACCGCGCCTTCAAGGCCCATGGCGCCGAACTCGCCCGTGGGCCAGGCGACGTTGAACAGCGGCGCGTGAAAGCTGCCGGCCGTCATGCCCATCGCGCCCAGGCCGTAGCCCTTGCGCAGCACCACGCTGAAGAACGGCACGCGCAGATTCGCCGCGGCAACAAACAGCCGGCTCACATGGCGCACCTGCGCCGTCTGCTCGACTTCGGGCCCGACCATGAAGCCCGGCGTATCGACCAGGCTCACCAGTGCAATGCCATGCGCATTGCACAGCTGCATGAAGCGCGCGGCCTTGTCGGCGGCGTCGGCGTCGATGGCCCCGCCCAGATGCAGCGGATTGCTGGCCAGCAGGCCCACGGGCCGGCCTTCGATGCGCGCCAGCGCGGTATGGATTCCGACGCCAAAGCCGGTGCGCAGCAGCAGCAGGCTGCCTTCATCGACCAGACCGCGCAGCGCCGCGCGCGTGTCGTAGACGCGCAGCCGGTTCTCGGGCACCACCTGGCGCAGCGCGCGGCTGTCGGGCGCGGCCCACTGCGCGAGCCGGCCCTGGAAGAACGACAGGTAGTGGCGCGCGGCGGCGACGGCTTGGGCTTCATCCTCGACCAATATGTCGATCACGCCGTTCGCATGCTGCACGCTGCTGGGCCCGATCTGCTCGGGGCGGAACACGCCCAGGCCGCCGCCTTCTATCATTGCCGGCCCGCCCATGCCGATGTTGCTGGCGCGCGTGGCAATGATCACGTCGCTGCAGCCCAGCAGCGCCGCATTGCCGGCAAAGCAGCGCCCGGCCGTGATGCCCACCACCGGCACCTGGCCCGACAGCGCCGCATAGGCCGCAAAGGTGTGCACATGCAGGCCCGCGACCACGGGCATGTCGGTGTCGCCCGGGCGCCCGCCGCCGCCTTCGGCAAACAGCACCACGGGCAGCTTCTGCGCCAGCGCCACGCCCAGCATGCGGTCGGTCTTTGCATGATTGCGCGCGCCCTGGGTGCCGGCGAGAACCGTCGCGTCATAGGCCATGACCACGGCGCGCGCGCGCTCGGCGCCGAACAGCGCGGCGTTGATGCTGCCCACGCCCGTGACCATGCCGTCGGCCGGCGTGTTGGCGATCAGGTCGTCCAGGCGGCGCCGGCGCGTCTGCGCCGCGATCGCCAGCGCGCCATATTCGAGAAAGCTGTCTTCGTCGCAGAGATCGGCAATGTTCTCGCGCGCCGAGCGCCCGCCCTGCGCATGGCGCTTGTCCATGGCCAGCGGCCGGGCCGCGTCCAGCGTCAGCGCCTGGCGCTCGCGCAGGCGCTGCAGATCGGGGCGTATGGCATCGGGGTCGGCCATCGCGCCGACCTCGGCCTGCAGCTCGGCGGCGGCCGACAGCGGCTCGAGCACCAGCACGCATTCACCTTCGGCCAGGTAGTCACCGACCTGCAACGGCAGGGCCGTCACGCGGCCCGCATGCGGTGCCTGCAGCACATGCTCCATCTTCATGGCCTCGAGCACCGCCAGCTCGGCGCCCGCGGCCACTTCGTCGCCCACCGCCACGCTGAACTGCACCAGCCGCGAAGGCATGGGCGCGCAGACCGTGCCCAGGGCCGCTGGCGCCAGCGCCGGCGCGGCTGGCAGGCCTGGCGGCTGGGCGGGCCGCGCCGCGGCGCGCGCCGAGGCCTGCGCATCGGCCTGGACCAGCAGCTCGGGCAACACTTCTTCGAGCCAGCGCGTGTGCACGGCCTGGCTCGCCATTTCGGGTCTGGCCGCAAGCGCGGCCAGCAGGTCGAGGTTGCTGGCCAGGCCTTCGACATGGCATTCGGCCAGCGCGCGCTGCGAGCGCCGCAGCACCGCGTCCCAGGAGCCGCCGCGGCTGCTGACGATCAGCTTGGCGAGCAGCGTGTCGTAATGCGGCGAAGGCGCGGCGCCGGCCACGCCATGCGTGTCGACGCGCACGCCCGGGCCCGCGGGCAGCTCGAAGCGCGCGAGCCGGCCATGGCCGGGCCTGGCCTCGCCCGACGCGGTGAGCGTTTCGGCGTTGATGCGCCATTGCACCGCATGGCCCAGGACCGCCGGCGGCGCCGCGGGATCCAGCCCCAGCTGCGCCAGGCTCTGGCCCGCGGCCAGCAGGATCTGCGTCTGCACAAGGTCCAGGCCCGTGACTTCCTCGGTCACGGTGTGCTCGACCTGCAGCCGCGGATTGGTTTCAATGAACACGAACGGCAGCTCGCTGGACGCCATGTCGACGAGAAACTCAAACGTTCCCAGACCCTCGTAAGCCACTTCGCCGGCCATGTGCAGCGCGGCCTGCGTGAGCGCGGCGCGCAAGGCGGGCGTGAGTGAGGGGCTGGGAGCGATCTCGACGAGTTTCTGGAAGCGCCGCTGCAGCGTGCACTCGCGCTCGCCCAGGCTCATCACCTGCCGGCCGTCGCCCAGCAACTGCAGCTCGATGTGGCGCGCATTGCGCATCAGCCGCTCGACATAGACGCCGTCGACGCCAAACGCGGCCAGCGCTTCGCTGCGGCAGCGCGCATAGGCCGCGGGCAATTCCTCGGCGCTGCGCACGGCGCGCATGCCGCGCCCGCCGCCGCCGCCCAGCGCCTTGATCATCACGCCGGCGCCGCTTTGCGCCGCAAAGAACGCCTGGGCCTCTTCCAGCGTCACCGCGCCCTGGCTGCCGGGCATCAACGGCACGCCGCAGCGCCGGGCCAGCGCGCGCGCCTGGGCCTTGTCGCCGAACAGCGCCAGCTGCGCGGGCGTGGGGCCGATGAAGCGCAGTCCGGCAGCGGCGCAGGCCTGGGCGAAATCGGCGCGCTCGCTCAGAAAGCCATAGCCGGGGTGGACGGCGTCGCAGCCCAGTTCGCGCGCGATCGCCAGCAGCCGCGCGCCGTCGAGGTAGGCCCCAGGCCCCGTGGCCGGCAGCGCCCTGGCCTGGTCGGCGGCGTGCACATGGGGCGCGTCGGTGTCGTCGGCGGCATGCACGGCGACGCTGGCAATGCCCAGGTCGCGCAGCGCACGCACGATGCGCAGCGCAATTTCGCCGCGGTTGGCAATCAGTACTTTGTGGAACATGGCGGGCATCCGTTCAGGCAAGGTCCTTGAGCAGCCGGCGCAGCACCTTGCCCGCGCCCGTGGCCGGCAGCGCGGCGATGATGCGCACTTCGCGCGGCGCCTTGTAGGGCGCCATGTTGTCGCGCGCCCATTGCACCAGCTCGGCCGCGTCCAGCGCCTGGCCCGGCTTGGCGACGACGAAGGCGCGCACCACTTCGCCCTTCTCGGCATCGGGCACGCCTATCACCGCCGCCTGGGCAATCGCCGGGTGGCGTATCAGAATGGTTTCGACTTCCTCGGGAAACACGCTGTAGCCCGAGACCTTGATCATTTCCTTGAAGCGGCCCATGAACGTCAGATAGCCGTCGGCGTCTATGCGGCCCATGTCGCCGGTGTGCACCCAGCCGCCGCGCAATGTCTGCGCCGTGGCTTCGGGCTTGTTCCAGTAGCCGAGAAAATTTCCCGGTCCGCGGATGGTGATCTCGCCGACTTCGCCGGCCGGCAGCGCCTGGCCCGTGAGGCTGTCGATGATGCGGATCTCGTTGCCCGGCACGGGCTTGCCATGCGTGCCCCAGCGGATTGCGTCCGCGGGCATGGTGCTGTCGACGGTATGCGTTTCGCTCAGGCCGTAGGCGGCCTCGCAGGCAATGCAGTCGGGCGCAAGCGTGCGCCACTGCGCGGCCAGTGCCTCGGTGAACGTGATGCCGAAACTGGTCACGGCATTGCGCTTGAGCGATGACAGATCCATGTCGCGCACGCCCGGCAGCTGCAGCAGCGCGACGTTCATGGGCGCGATGCTGTACCACCAGCTCACGCGGTAGCGCTCTATCGCCTGGGCCGTGGCCAGCGCGTCGAAGCGAAACAGCAGCACCGTGGGCGCGCCCGTGAGCACCGGCAGGTTCACGCCCATCAGCATGCCCGCGATGTGGTACAGCGGCGCGATCGCCAGCAGCACGGCGCTGCGATCGATGCCATTGGTCAGCGCCGAGGCCTGGGTCTTGAACCAGGCGTTGCGGTAGCTGAGCATCGCCCCCTTGGGCAGTCCCGTCGTGCCCGAGGTATAGGTCATCAGCGCGACATCGTCCATGGCGATGTCCACGGGCGCGGCCTGCGCGCCCGAAAGCGCGACCTGCAGAAAGTCCTCGCAGCCTTCGGGCACGGCGCGCGGCGCAGCCTGCAGCTGGGCCAGCTCGGCCGGCAATGCCAGCGTCGCGACCTCAGGCAACAGGTCGGCGTAATGCACGACGAATACATGGGCCAGCGCCGTCGTGGCGCGCACCTTGTCGACCACGGGCAGCAGCCCGGCCGCGCTGACGATCACGCGCGCCTGCAGGTCGCCCAGCTGATATTCCAGCTCATGCTCCTTGTTGAGCGGTCCGCAGGGGCAGACGATGGCGCCGATTTTCTGAATGCCGTAATGCGCCATCACGTACTGCGGGCAGTTGTTCATGAACAGCGCCACGGGCTCGCCCTTGGCCACGCCCAGCGCCTGCAGCCGCGCCGCGAAGGCCTCGCTGCCGGCGTCTATCTCGGCCCAGGTGACGCAGCGGCCGTACCACTGGTAGGCCGTTGCATCGGGGTGGTGGCGCGCGTTGGCGCGCAGGCATTCATGCAGCGGCTGCTGCTCGGCGGAATCGGCCATGGCGTTGTCTCCTTGGTGTCTGGATTCACCGGTTCTCAGTACCGCATCAGGGTTTGCCATAGGACGCGATACCGGCAGGTGTCTTTTCAATATATACCGCTGGGTATGACAAAGCCAATCCAGCTTTCACCCATGCGACACCCCCTCACCGCCCCGCCTCCAGCCGCCGCCCCGGACAACTCCCTGGCGCGCGATCCGCTGCTGCCCGCGGGCGGGCGCCAGCGCCGGCCCACGGCCGAATCCGACGCCAAGCGCGAGCGCATCCTGCAGGCCGCGCAGGCGCTGTTCCATGCCCAGGGCTACGCCAACACCACCATGGCGCAGATCGTCGATGCGCTCGGCGTGACCAAGCCTTTCGTCTACTACTACTTTCGCAACAAGCAGGAAATCTTCGAGGCGCTTTCGTGGCGCCCCACGGTGGCCTGCTTCACGGTGCTCGACTTTTCCGCCAGCGACCTGCGCCCGGCGCACGAGAAAGTCGAGGACGGCCTGCGGCAGTTGATACGCGCGACCATCGCGCACTATCCCGCGGCCTTCTTCCCCTATCGCGAGCCGCAGTGCTACCGGCCCGAGTACCTCGCGCAGTCGCGCCGCATCGCCAACCACTTCTACCGGCAGCTGTGCGCGCTGCTCGAGCAAGGCCGCGCCAGCGGCCATTTCGACTTCCGCGAAACGCGCATCACGGCCCAGGCCGCGTGCAGCCTTCCTGGTTTTCTCTACCATTGGTACCGCCCCGACGGCCGCCTCGACGCCCAAGCCATGGAGCAGGAACTGCTGCTGCTGGCCCTGCGCGTCATCGGTCTGCGCGCTGGCCCACCCTCCAAGGAGAATCCATGAAGAAGCGAATGGCGCTTGCGCTGATGTTCTGTTCCGGTCTGCTGGCCGCTCTGCCCGCGGCCCGTGCCGCGGACTTTCCGGCCAAGCCGCTGCGCTGGGTCGTGCCCTACCCTGCAGGTGGCGGATCGGACTTCATGGCGCGCGCCCTCGCCCAGCCGCTGGCCGCAGATCTGCAGCAATCCGTGGCCGTGGAGAACAAACCCGGCAGCAACGGTGCGGTCGCGGTTGCCGACCTGCTGCGCGCTCCCGCCGACGGCCACACGCTGCTCAATGTCGACAGCGGCACGCTGGTATTCAACGCCGCGCTCTACAAGCACCTGAGCTATTCGCCGACGCGCGATCTGACGCTGGTCACGCTGCTGGCGCGCACACCGATGATCCTGCTGGTAGGCCCGGGCAGCCAGGCGCGCAATCTCCCGGCGTTTCTCGCCGAAGCCCGCCGCGGTCCGGGGCGCCTGAGCTACGGCTCGGCCGGCGCCGGCAGCCCGCATCACCTGGCCATGGAACTGCTCAAGAAGCAGGCCAGCCTGCCCATGACGCATGTGCCTTACCGCGGCTCCGCGCCCGCGCTCAGCGATCTGGTGGCCGGGCAGATTCCGGCCGTGATGAGCGACTACGCGCCGGCCAGCGGCTTTCTCAAGTCGGGCAAGCTGCGCGCGCTGGCCGTGGCCGACACCCGGCGCCATCCGCTGCTGCCCGACGTTCCCACGTTCGAGGAGCTGGGACTGGCGGGAATGCAGGCCTCGGCACTGATCGGCGTTGCCGTGCGCGCATCCACGCCCGCCGACACCGTGGCCGCGCTGCAGCAGGCCATTGCCGCCGCGCTGCAGCGCCCCGAGATACGCGCCCGCTACACCGATCTGGGCCTGGAGCCCGTGGCCAGCACGCCCCAGGCCTTTGAAGAACTGGTGCGCATGGAAACCGCGCGCTGGCACCCGCTGATCCGCAGCCAGGGCATTGCGCTCGAGTAGCGTGGCCGCCCAGGCATCTGCTTTCACCTTCCAGGAGACCTGCTTCCATGCCTGCCATGTCCACCCGTTCGCTGCGCCCCCTGGCCGCGGCCGCCCTGCTGTGCGCCGCCGGCGCCCAGGCCCAGGAAACGTTCAAGATCGCCTACATCGATCCGCTGTCCGGGCCTTTCGTCAACGTCGGCGAGCTGATGCTCAACCATGTGCAGTTCGCGGTCGAGGACATCAACGCCCAGGGCGGGCTGCCGGGCAAGGTCCAGCTGCAGCTGCTGCAGTTCGACAGCAAGCTGTCGGCGCAGGAAAGCCAGAGCGCGCTGCAGGCGGCCATAGACCAAGGGGCGCGCGCCATCATCACCGGCGGCTCGGGCTCGTCGGTGGTGACGGCGCTGGTGCAGTCGGCCACGCGCCACAACCAGCGCAATCCGGGCAAGGAAGTGCTGGTGCTCAACCATTCGTCGATCGATCCCGAGCTCACGGGCAAGGCCTGCAATTTCTGGCACTTCATGTTCGATGCCAACACCGCGATGCGCATGAAGGCGATCAGCGACTACATCAAGACCCAGCCGGCAATCCAGAAGGTCTACCTGCTCAACCAGGACTACGCGCATGGCAAGCAGTGGGCGGCCTATGGCCGCAGCATGGTGGGCGCGGCCCGCCCCGACATCCAGTTTGTCGGCGAGACGCTGCACCCCATAGGCCGCGTCAAGGATTTCGCGCCCTATGTCGCCAAGATCAAGGCATCCGGCGCCGACACCCTCATCACCGGCAACTGGGGCCAGGACATGGCCTTGCTGCTCAAGTCCGCTGGCGACGCCGGCCTCGACTACCGCTATTTCAACCACAGCGCGGGCGGCGTTCCCGGCACCGTGCTGGCCGTCTCCCAGGCCGGCAAGGGCCAGCTGACCTGGGTCGCCGAATGGCACCCGGGCCAGGCCGATCGGCCCGCCGTCGATGCCCAGGCCAGGGCCTACAAGGCGAAAACCGGCAAGGATTTTCTCGCCCCGCGCATCGACATGACTGTGCGCTTCCTGGCCGCGGCAATGCAGAAGTCGCAGTCGACCGACCCGCTCAAACTCGCGCTGGCCATGGAAGACATGGCCCTGGACACCAGCGTGGGCAAGGTGCGCATGCGCGGCCAGGACCACCAGCTGCTGCTGGCGCAGGTGGTCAACACCATTGCCCCGGTAGACGGCAAGCGCGTGACCCAGGGCTGGGAAGGCACGCAGTGGGGCTTTCGCACCGATGCCGTGATTCCCGCCGAGCAGCTGACGCTGCCCAGCGCCTGCCAGATGCAGCGGCCCACGCGACGTTAAAGACGTCGCCGGGAAAATTCGACGCTCAAACGTCGCCGCGTCCATTCGACGCGCACGCGTCGCCGCGGCAAGCCGATCTCAGCGTTTGCCAAAGATGCCGCGGCCCACGCGCACCATGGTGCTGCCCGCATGCACCGCGGCCTCGAGGTCGGCGGTCATGCCCAGCGACAGCGTGTCGAACGCCGCCAGACCCGGTGCGCCGCTGGCGGCAATGCTGTCGAACAGCAGGCGCACGCGGCGGTGCACCGCGTACTGCGCGGCGAAGTCCGCGCCCTCCTCGGGAATCGCCATCAGCCCGCGCAGCTGCAGGTTGGGCAGCAGCGCGATTTCCAGGGCCAGCGCCAGCGCCTCCTCGGGCGGCACGCCCGACTTGGCCGCCCCGCCGTCGGGGTTGACCTGCAGGCAGACCTGCAGCGGCGCCAGGCCTTCGGGCCGCTGGTCGGACAGCCGCTGCGCGATCTTCAGCCGGTCAACGCTCTGCGCCCAGTCGAAATGCTCGGCAACCAGCCGCGTCTTGTTGCTCTGGATCGGGCCAATGCAATGCCAGCGCAGCGGCGCATGGCCCGGCGGCCAGGCCATTTCACGCAGGATGGCGATCTTTTCAACCGCCTCCTGGATGTAGTTCTCGCCGAAATCGCGCTGGCCCGCAAGCGCGGCTTCGTACACCGCGTCGGGGCCGAACGTCTTGGAGACGGCAAGCAGCGCAACGCTGCCCGGCGCGCGTTCGGCGTCCACGCAGGCCTGGTCAAGGCGCGCGTGGATCTGGTGGAGGTTGTTACCAATCATTGTCATAATCACCGACAAGCGTACCAAACGACAAAGGGCCTTTCGTGGACATCACCCAATTGCTGGCGTTCAGCGTCAAGAACAAGGCATCCGACCTGCATCTTTCCGCTGGCCTGCCGCCGATGATCCGGGTGCACGGCGACGTGCGGCGCATCAATGTCGACGCACTGGACCACAAGACCGTGCACGCGATGATCTACGACATCATGAGCGACGCCCAGCGCAAGGTCTACGACGAGATGCTGGAGATCGACTTCTCGTTCGAGATCGAAGGCCTGGCGCGGTTTCGCGTCAACGCCTTCAACCAGCAGCGCGGCGCGGCCGCGGTGTTCCGTACCATTCCGAGCAAGATCCTGACGCTCGAGCAGCTCAACGCGCCCAAGATCTTCGCCGAGCTCGCGCTCAAGCCGCGCGGCCTGGTGCTCGTGACCGGCCCCACGGGCTCGGGCAAGTCGACCACGCTGGCGGCCATGGTCAACTACCTCAACGAGACCGAATACGGCCATATCCTGACCGTCGAGGACCCGATCGAATTCGTCCACGACTCGAAGAAATGCCTGATCAACCAGCGTGAAGTCGGGCCGATGACGCATTCGTTCTCGGCGGCGCTGCGCTCGGCGCTGCGCGAGGATCCGGACGCCATCCTGGTCGGCGAAATGCGCGACCTCGAAACCATTCGCCTGGCGATGACGGCCGCGGAGACCGGCCACCTGGTGTTCGGCACGCTGCACACCTCGAGCGCCGCCAAGACCATTGACCGTATCATCGACGTCTTCCCCGCCGAGGAAAAGGAAATGGTGCGCGCCATGCTGTCCGAGTCGCTGCAGGCCGTCATCTCGCAGACGCTGTGCAAGACCAAGGACGGCCAGGGCCGCGTTGCCGCGCATGAAATCATGCTCGGCACCAGCGCCATACGCAATCTGATACGCGAGGCCAAGGTCGCGCAGATGTACTCGACGATACAGACCAGCCAGAACGTGGGCATGCAGACGCTGGACCAGAACCTCACCGACCTGGTGCGCCGCAACATCATCACTGCGGCGGAAGCGCGCGGCAAAGCCAAGATTCCGGACAACTTCCCCGGGTGAGCACGCTGCCATGACTCTGCTCCTGCGCCCGTACCGCGCCAGCCACCCAGGCGATAGCGCCCGGAGCCTGCGGTGATACGCATCCTGCAGCGGCTGCGCCAGGCGCCGGAGCCCGAGATCTCGCGCCAGGACGCGGAGTCGGCATTCTTCACCACCGTCTGGCACCAGGGCAACCAGGAGCCGCTGGTTCCCTGGGAGGCGCGCGCGGTCGAGCTGGGCGCGCGGCCGCTGCCGGCGCGCCCCGCGCTGCGCCAGCTGCAGGCGCTGTGGGCGCATGACCGCCATCTGTCGACGCTGGGCGCCGATGCGCTGGCGCGCATGGAGCGCTATCTGCACTTCGCCGCCGTCAAGGCCCAGCGCGACGTGATCCTGCAGGACGAATACGGCAACTTCATGGTGGTGGTGCTCAGCGGCGAGCTGGTCGTCAACCGCCGCCAGCCCTGGGGCGAAACGCTGCGCCTAGCACAGACCGGGCCCGGCGATCTGCTGGGCGAAATGTCGCTGCTCGACAGCGGACAGCGCTTTTCGAGCTGCACCACGCTGGTCGACAGCGAACTCGCGGTGCTCAGCGCCGAAGCCCTGGACGACATGCTGGCGCACGACCCCGCGCTCGCCGCCCAGTTGATCGCCATCCTGGCACGCAAGCTTTCGGTGCGCCTGCGCGCCGTCAGCAGCCGCCTGGGCCAGCAGACGCCCTAGCCACACACTACCTGGCGCAGGACCTGCCCCAGTCACCGGAGAATTCCATGGAACGAGACCAGGCGAGTAAATTCATCAATGATCTGCTGCAACTCATGGTCAGCCGCAACGGCAGCGACCTGTTCATCACCGCCGAGTTTCCACCCGCGATCAAGGTCGACGGCAAGATCACCAAGGTCTCGCCCCAGCCGCTGACGCCGCTGCACACGCTCACGCTCGCGCGCTCCATCATGAGCGACAAGCAGATCGCCGACTTCGAGCGCACCAAGGAAAGCAACTTCGCGATCTCGCCCGCGGGCATAGGCCGCTTTCGCGTCAACACTTTCGTGCAGCAGGGCCGCATCGGCATGGTCATGCGTACCATTCCGATGACGGTGCCCACCATAGACAAGCTGGGCGTGCCGCAGGTGCTCAAGGACATCGCGATGTGCAAGCGCGGCCTGTGCATACTCGTCGGCGCCACGGGCTCGGGCAAGTCGACCACGCTGGCGGCCATGGTCGACTGGCGCAACGAAAACTCGTACGGCCACATCATCACCGTCGAGGACCCGATCGAGTTCGTGCACCCGCACAAGAACTGCGTCGTCACCCAGCGCGAAGTGGGCCTGGACACCGAAAGCTGGGAAGCCGCGCTGAAGAACACGCTGCGTCAGGCACCCGACGTGATACTGATGGGGGAAATCCGCGACCGCGAGACCATGGAGCATGCGATCGCGTTCTCCGAAACCGGCCACCTGTGCCTGGCCACGCTGCACGCCAACAGCGCCAACCAGGCGCTGGACCGCATCGTCAACTTCTTCCCCGAGGAGCGCCGCCAGCAGCTGCTGATGGACCTGTCGCTCAACCTGCGCGCCATGGTGTCGCAGCGGCTGATCGCCAAGCAGGACAGCAAGGGCCGGGTCGCGGCCATGGAAGTCATGCTCAACACGCCGCTGATTTCCGACCTGATCTTCAAGGGCGAAGTCGCCGAGATCAAGGAAATCATGAAGAAAGGGCGCGACCTGGGCATGCAGACCTTCGACCAGGCGCTGTACGATCTGTTCGAAGCCCAGCAGATCACCTATGAAGATGCGCTGCGCAATGCCGACTCGGTCAATGACCTGCGGCTGAACATCAAGCTCAACAGCCAGCGCGCGCGCAATCTTGACCTGTCCTCGGGCACCGAGCATTTCGCGATTGTATAAATCACCCCCTGAGCGGCTAACGCCGCTTCCCCCTCTCAACCTTCGGTGGAGGGGGACGGCAGCCTCGGTGCGGGGCGGCCCTTCCTCGCTGCCCCCTGCTGGTCCACGCCAGTTTCAGAGGCTGCAAACAGTGCAAGCACCATGAAACAGTTCGCCCACGTTCGGGCTTTTCTTCTCTGAAAATTGAAAAATTATGTCTAAACTTTGCAGCAACACCGCCGCCCTTTCCGTGGCCTTCCTGGGCCTGGGTGTGATGGGCTACCCCATGGCCGGCCACCTCGCTCGTGCCGGCCACAGTGTCACGGTCTACAACCGCAGCCCGGCAAAGGCCGCGCAGTGGTGCGCCGAGTTCGCCGACACCGCGGGCCCGCGCCAGGCCGCGACGCCGCGCGAAGCCGCGCAAGGCGCCGACATCGTGTTCTGCTGCGTGGGCAATGACGACGACCTGCGCTCGGTGGTGCTGGGCGCGCAGGGCGCACTCGCGGGCATGCAGCCGGGCGCGATCTTTGTCGACCACACGACGGCCTCGGCCGAAGTCGCGCGCGAACTCAACGCCGCGGCCCAGGCGCTGGGCCTGCAGTTCATCGACGCGCCGGTCTCGGGCGGCCAGGCCGGCGCCCAGAACGGCCAGCTCACGGTGATGTGCGGCGGCGACGCCGCGGCCTTCGCCACCGTGCAGCCCGTGGCCATGGCGTTCTCGCGCGCCTGCACGCTGCTGGGCGAAAGCGGCTCGGGCCAGCTCGCGAAGATGGTCAATCAGATCTGCCTCGCCGGCCTGATCCAGGGCCTGTCCGAAGCGATTGCATTCGGCGGCAAGGCCGGCCTGGACATGAACCAGGTGCTTGAAGTCATAGGCAAGGGCGCGGCGCAAAGCTGGCAGATGGATCAGCGCGGCAAGACCATGGTCGCCGACAAGTTCGACTTCGGCTTCGCGGTCGACTGGATGCGCAAGGACCTGGGCCTGGTGCTCGACGAAGCGCGGCGCAACGGCGCGCGCGTTCCGGTCACGGCGCTGGTCGACCAGTTCTACGCCGATGTGCAGCAGATGGGCGGCAACCGCTGGGACACCTCCAGTCTCATCAAACGCTTGAAATAAGCGCCGCGTTCAAGGCCGCCTTCCCGCATGCACCCAGACGGGCGCCATGGGGAAATCGATGCGACCCAGCGACTGGATGTCGACCAGGCCGGCTTGGGCCATCATCCGGCCTATGCCGCCAGGGCGCGGCAGATGGTTGCCGCGCACCGCCAGCGTGCCGTAGAACGGCAGCACCCTGGCCGCCAGTTCCGGGTCATCGACCTGCTCGGCATGGGCCAGCAGCAGCAGACCACCCGGACTGAGCGCGGCGCAGGCCTGGTGCACCAGTGCCTGCGGATCGCGCATGAAATGCAGCACCGCCGAGCACCAGATGAGGTCGTAGCCGCTGCCTATCGAATCGGTCTCCAGGTCGCAGCCCAGGGCCTGCAAGCGGCCGGACAGCCCCGCCGCGAGAATGTTCTCCTGCGCCACCTCGGCAGTCTCGGGCTGGTCGCAAAGCACGCCCTGCCAGCGCGGCAGGCGCTGCGCCAGCGCAATGCCTACATGGCCTGGCCCGCCGCCCAGATCGAGCAGGCGCCCCGTCGCTGGCAGTGCCAATGTGTCGATCAGGCCCAGCACCGCGGGCACGGTCACGACGCGCTGCTCCTGCCCTATCTGCACGCGCGCCGCCTGAGCCCAGCTGCCCTGCGGCGCGGCCGCGCCCCGCGGATCGAAGCCCTGATGCAGCAGCGTCTCCCACTGGTTCGCAAAGCGCTCCATGAATTGCGCGCGGTAGAGCCAGGCCTGGGCACAGTTCTGCGCCGAGGCCGAGGTGAAATGCCGCAGCGCCAGCGGCGAAGCCGTGTAGCGCGGCGTGGCGGGCGCGTCCAGCGCGCTGTGCCGCGACAGCAGCTCCATGCTCCACAGCAGGTCCAGCCAGACGCTGGTCGCCACCGGATCGAGTTCCAGCTGCGCGGCCAGCGCCGCGGCGCTGGCCGGCTGGCGCAGCCGCTCGAACAGGCCCAGCGTCAGGGCCTGCTCCAGGGCCCGGGTCTGTATTGGTGCCGCGGCCAGGGTCCAGAACGGCTGCAGATCATGCGCGGCATGGAAATTCATTGTCCACCTCCCGGTGCAGAGGGCTTCAGGCCGGCGCAACACAGCGCCTCGGGTTCGTATTTCATGCAATGGCTCCAGGAAGACAGGCGCTTGTTCGCCCTGGATTCACTGTAGATTCAGACGCGAATGGCTATCATTCATTGTTTAGGCGATCCGGATTCTTTGTTTGGCATTCCGGAGCACGCCCAGCGACCAGGAGAAGCGCCCATGACTTACCGCATCGATGCGGCAGACATCGCAGCCCCGGCGCGCCGGGGACAGGGCACCTGGTGGCGCTCGCAGCTGCCCCAGACCCTGGGGCCCTGCACCAACGACATCTGCCGGCTCGACGACGGCCTGGCACTCGCCTACGCCGACTACCTGCCGCAGCAAGACCTGCTCGAGGCCAGCACCATAGACCGCGGCTGCCGCGCCCTGACCATCACGGTGGCGCTCGAAGGCGCGTCGAGCACCGTAGCCAGCGACGGCCAGTGCTTCGAGTTCATCGCCGGCCACAGCACGGTCGCGGCGTTTGCCAGCGCGCGCGCCGTGCGCCGCTTTCCAGCCCGGCGCCGCACGCGCCAGCTGCGGCTGATTGCCGATGAATCGCTGCTGCAGCGCTACCGGCTGGAGCCGCTGCTCGATGGCGTCGCGCACGACGACCGCGCCCGCCACCTGTTCTTCGGCCAGCAGGACGCCGCGACCCGGCAGCTGGCCCAGGCGCTGGTGCATCTGCACGGCCGCGACGCCAGCGTGCTCGACCTGCAGATCGCCGCGCTGAGCCTGCTGGCGGCGCAGGCCCGAACGCTGCAGCCGCTCCCGCAGATCACCCCGGGCCGGCTGCGCGCGGACGATCAGCAGCGCTTGCTGCAGGCGCGCGACATCCTGCTGCAGCAATACGACCAGGCGCTGACCATCGCCTACCTGTGCACCGCGACCGGCATCAATGAATTCAAGCTCAAGCAGGGCTTTCGCGAACTGTTCGGCACCAGCCCCCACCGCATGCTCACCGACATCCGCATGAAGAAGGCCTGGCAGCTGCTCGAATCCGGCCTGCGCGTGTCCACGGTCGCCGACCGCGTCGGCTACCGCCACCTGTCGAGCTTCAGCGCGGCGTTCGAGCGCCACTATGGCCGCAGGCCCAAGTCGGTGTCCCGCGCCTGCTGAAACAAAAACAGCCGGCATGGCCGGCTGTTTCATGGAGTGCGCAGCATCAGGGCGCGACCGTGGGCGAACTGTCGGTCGTGACCGGTGCCTGCTTGGGCTGGTAGCGCGCCAGATCCTCTTCCGAGACCACTTCGAACACGCGCACCACCTTGGTCACGTCATTGACGCCGCGCGCGATTTCGGCCGCGCGCTTGGCTTCGCGCGGCGTGACTATGCCCATCAGATAGACCACCTTGTTCTCGGTCGTCACCTTGATCGCCGAGGCCTGGATATCCTTGGCATCGAGCAGGCTCGCGCGCACCTTGCCGGTGATGAAGGTGTCGGCCGAACGCTGGCTCAGCGTCGCGGTGAACGGCGCGACCACGACCTCGTTGACCACGCCGCGCACGTTGTCGACCGATTCGACCAGGCGTGTCATCGCCTGCTTGTCGGTCTCGTTGCCCACTTCGCCGGTCAGCAGCACCTGGCGGTTGTAGCTGGTCACATTGATGCGCGCCTTGTCGCCCAGCGTGTCGCGGATACGGTTCGCGGCCTTGACCTCTATGCTTTCGTCTTCGACCTGGGTGCCGGCCGTGCGCCGGTCCACGGCCACCAGCGTGCCCGCGACCATGCCGCCACCGACCACCAGCGGAACGCAAGCCGACAATGCGCCACCGAGCAGCACCACGGCCAGCGAGGAACAAACGGCACGACGGATCTTGAACTTCATAAAGGCATCTCCTGTTCACCTAACAACTGGGCATCCACGCCGTCGCACAGGCAGTGCAGCACCAGGGCATGCACTTCGCGCACGCGCGCCGCGCGGTCATGCGGCACGCAGATCAGCACATCGGTCTCGCGCATGCGCGCCGCCAAGGTGCCGCCGGTACGGCCGCTGAGCACCACGGCCATCATGTCGCGCTCGTGCGCGGCCTCGACGGCTTCGAGTGCGCAGGGGTCGTTGCCGGTCACCGACAGCACCAGCAGCAGATCGCCCGCCTGGCCCAGCGCACGCACCTGGCGGGCCAGATAGTGCTGGGCATTGCCGCCGCCGCCCGACACCGGCAGGCTGCCAAGCAGCCCTCCTTGCGCGCTCAGCGCGAGTGCCGCGAGTTCGGGACGGTCGCGCTCGAACCCCGTCACGCACAGCGATGCGAACATCTGCGCGTCAGTGACGGAAGGGCCCGAGCCGCAGGCCAGGACCTTGCCGCCACTGGTGACGCAGGCCAGCATGGCCTGCACGGCGGAAGCGATGGGAAGACTCAACGCCTGCGCGGCCTGATACTTCAGATCGGCGCTGTCGATGAAATGCTGTTGGATACGTTGCTCTAGCATGGAGGCCCGATGATACCTGCGAGGCTGCAAACCTTTCGCCATCCCACGGTTACCGCTCGTTTCCGTCAAAGGCTGCGCGCAGCCATTGCAGGCCGCCCGCGTCGAGCAGCACCACATCGAAGCGGCAAGGCGGTGGCGACGACCAGCGTTGCAGATAATGCCGGGCCGCGCACACAATACGGGCCTGCTTGGTCCTGCCTATGCTGGCACCGGCGCCGCCGTAGTCCGCGTGGCGACGCCGGCGCACCTCGACAAACACCAGCGTGCCTGCGGCATCGCGCATGATGAGGTCAATCTCGCCACCGCCACGCCCGGGCGTCCGATAATTGCGCTCCACCAGCCGCAGACCCGCGGCCTGCAGACAGCGCAGTGCCTGGTCTTCCGCGGCCTGGCCCAGTTGCCGCGTGGTTGACGGCGCCGCGCCCGCTGCGCCCGGATTTTTAAGGAAACCCATTGAGTGCCTCTTTCGCCTCTGCGCTGAGCGCTGCCCACGACGCAGCCTCGGCGCAACACTATCCGCAAGGCGCCCTGTATGTGGTCGCCACCCCGATCGGCAATCTGGCCGACATCAGCCTGCGCGCGCTGCATGTGCTGCAGATCGTCGACACCGTTGCCTGCGAGGACACGCGCCATACCCAGGGCCTGCTGCGCTCCTACGGCCTGGAGCGCCCCGGCAGCCAGCTGCTGGCCCTGCACCAGCATAACGAAGCCGAAGCCGCGCAACAGGTGATCGCACGCCTGCAGCAGGGTCAGCGCATCGCTTACGTGAGCGACGCCGGCACGCCCGGCGTCAGCGATCCCGGCGCGCGCCTGGCCGCAGCCGTCCAGGCTGCGGGCCTGCGCACCATTCCGCTGCCCGGGGCCAGCAGCATCACGGCCGCGCTGAGCGTCGCCGGCGCGGTCGCGCCGTCGCAGGCCAGCAGCGGTTTTCTGTTTGCGGGCTTTCTTGCCAGCAAGCAGGCCGAGCGTGCAACGCAGGTGCAGCAACTGGGCCTCGAAGCGCGCTGCTGCGTGCTGCTCGAAGCGCCGCACCGCATCGGCGAGCTGGCCCAGGCGCTGGCCGTGCTGGGTGCACGCAACGTCACGCTGGCGCGCGAAATCACCAAGCAGTTCGAGGAAATCGTGACCCAGCCCGCGGACCAGCTGCCCGCCTGGCTCGAAGGCTCGCCGCAGCGCTCGCGCGGTGAATTCGTGGTCGTGCTGCATCCCGTCGCGCTGCAGGAAGACAGCGGCGAAGGCCTGCGCGTGCTGCGCCTGCTGCTGGCCGAACTGCCGACCAAGGTCGCGGTACGGCTGGCCGCCGACATCACGGGCGCGGCGCGCAACGCCCTCTATGACGCGGCGCTGCAGATCAAGCGCGCAGACGCCGACGAAGACTGAACGGCAGCGCGCGCCCGGCCCATCTACACTGCTGTCCAGGCCGCCATGGCCTCTTCGGGAGATGCAGCATGACCGATTTCGCGCCCGCCTTCGCCTGCGTTCTTGCGCTGCTGGCCAGCGCCGCCACGGCACAGCAGCCTGTTCCCGGGGACATCGCCGTATGGCGCAACTCGCTGGGAATGGCATTCGTGCGCATTCCCGCCGGCAGCTTTGCCATGGGCAGCGCCGAAGACCCCGAAGCGCTGGCGCGCGACTTTCCCCTGCTTGAACGCCAGCGCTTCGAGGCGCTCGCCGACGAAGCGCCGGTGCACGCGGTGCGCATCAGCCACGACTTCTACCTGGGCCAGCACGAAGTCACCGTGGGGCAGTTCCGCCGCTTCATCGAGGCCTCGGGCTACCGCCCCGAATCCGAAGCCGACGGCACAGGCGGCTATGGCTACAACCCTTCTTACGACCCCGCGAGCAGCGCGCGCGGCGACGCCTTCGAAGGCCGCGATCCGCGCTATTCCTGGCGCAATCCCGGCTTTGCCCAAGGTGATGACCACCCGGTCGTCAACGTCACCTGGAACGACGCCCAGGCGCTGGCCGCATGGCTCAGTCGCAGCGAAGGCCATCAATACCGTCTGCCGACCGAAGCGCAATGGGAATACGCCTGCCGCGCGGGCACCCGTACCCGCTATCCGCACGGCGACGACCCGCAGGGGCTGGTGCGCACGGCCAACACCTTCGACCAGAGCGCGGCCGCGTTCTGGCCGCGCTGGCGCCAGCATGCGCTCGCCGGCAACGACGGCCATGCGTTCACCGCGCCTGTAGGCAGCCATGCGCCCAATGCCTTCGGCCTGCACGACATGCTGGGCAACGCCTGGGAATGGGTCGCGGACTGGCATGCATCGACCTACTACGCCGAGGCCCCGGCCAGCGATCCGCCAGGCCCGGCCCAAGGCAGCGTGCGCGTGCGCCGCGGCGGCTCATGGCATACATGGCCCCTGTATGCGCGCTGCGCCTACCGCAACTGGAACACGCCGCAGACCCGCTATACCCTGGTCGGCATACGCCTGGTGCGCGACATCAGGCCATGACAGGGCGCGCCGGCGCTGTCAGCCCTGCGTATAGGCCAGGCCCGAGGCCACGCCGCCAAACAGATCGCCTTCGACCTGCTCCGTCTGCGGAAATGCCGCGCGCAGCGCGCTGCGCAGAGGACGCAGCGCAGAGGAGCCGCCCGTGAGATAAATCGCATCGAGCTCCCGGGCTTGCACGCCCGCGCGACGCAGGCATTCCTGGGCGCAGGCGACCACGCGCGTCAGCGCGGGCTGCAGATGCAGGTCCAGCAGCTCGGGCGTGGCCTGAGCCTGCAGCTGGTTCTCGAGCCAGCCCAGGTCCAGGGTCTGGGCCGCGCCGCTTTGCGACACCGCGATCTTGCCCTGCTCCATGGTGTTGGCCAGGCGGTGGCCCAGGCGCTCTTCGAGCACCGTCATCAGCCGTGCATGCAGGCGCTCGTCCTGGTAGTCGGTGCGCAGGTTCTGCGCCTCGCGCACCGCCTTGGCGGTGTACAGCCACTGGATCAGATGCCAGGTCGACAGATCGAAGAACACGCGGCTGGGCACTTCGCGCCCGCTCTTGCCGTGGTGGCGCAGGCCCAGCAGCGGCTGCAGCAGTTCGAGATTGAGCCGCTGGTCGAAGTCGGTACCGCCGATGTGCACGCCCGTGGTCGCCAGCACGTCGACGCTGCGGTCCGGGTGCGCGATGCGCTCCGGCCCCAGGCGCACGACGGTGAAGTCGGAAGTACCACCGCCTATGTCGACCACCAGCACCACCGATTCACGGTCCAGGCGCTGCTCATAGTCGAGCGCCGCGGCAATCGGTTCGAGCTGGAACTGCACTTCGGCAAAGCCCGCGCGGTGCGCGGCTTCGCGCAGCGCGCCTTCGGCCAGCGCGTCGCGCTCGGGGTCGTCATCGACGAAATGCACCGGCCGGCCCAGCACCACGCGCTCGGGCATCTGGCCCAGCTCCTTCTGGGCGCGGTTGGCCAGATGGCGCAGAAACAGCGCAATGATGTCCTGGTAGCTCACCAGATTGCCGTGCACCACGGTCTTGTCCTGCAGCAGCGCGCTGCCCAGCAGGCTCTTGAGCGAGCGCATCAGCCGCCCCTCCTCGCCTTCGAGGTACTGGGACATGGCGTCGCGGCCGTAATGGGTGCTCAGTTCCTCGGCGTGAAAAAACAGGGCCGTGGGCATGGCCAGCATCTCGCCTTCCAGAGGAATCAGGCGGGCCGGGTTGGCGCCGACACGCAGCGCCATCGCCGAGTTGGAGGTGCCGAAATCAATGCCGAGGGTGCTGGGAAACGAAGAAGTCATCAATCAGAGGGCCGCAGCGAAGTGCGCGCAGAGAAGGTGAACACCGGTTGCGGCCCGGCAGGCGGACCGCAAAAACAAAAACGCCCACTGAAAAGTGGGCGTTGAATGTTTGGTTGCGCGAGAAGGATTTGAACCTCCGACCTTTGGGTTATGAGCCCAACGAGCTACCAGACTGCTCCATCGCGCGGTATGTAGTTATTGTACAGCAGATTTAGGCTGCTGCGTCAGAAGTTTGCACTTCTTGGCTGCGTTCAACCAGCTCAACGTAGGCCATGGGGGCGTTGTCGCCCACGCGGAAGCCCATCTTCAGGATACGCGTGTAGCCGCCGGGACGGGCGTTGAACAGGGGACCCAGCACGTTGAACAGCTTGGTGACGCTGTCGCGGTCGCGCAGGCGGTCGAAAGCCAGGCGGCGGTTGGCGACGGTGTCGACCTTGGCCAGGGTGATCATGGGCTCGATCACGCGGCGCAGTTCCTTGGCCTTGGGGACGGTGGTCTTGATGGCTTCGTGCTCGATGAGCGAATTCATCATGTTCTGCAGCATCGCCAGGCGGTGCGAAGAAGTGCGGTTGAGTTTGCGGAGGCCGTGACCGTGGCGCATGGTGCTTTTTCCTTGATATTTAATTAAATCGGGCAGCCGTATCAGGTACTGCCCGAGGCACTTCCCACCCCAAAAAGGCGGGATGCAGATTATAGCTTAACGCTTGTCCAGGCCGGCTGGCGGCCAGTTTTCGAGCTTCATGCCCAGCGTCAGACCGCGGGAAGCCAGGACTTCCTTGATCTCGTTGAGCGACTTGCGACCCAGGTTGGGGGTCTTGAGCAGCTCGTTCTCGGTACGCTGAATCAGGTCGCCGATGTAGTAGATGTTTTCGGCCTTCAAGCAGTTGGCCGAACGCACCGTCAGTTCCAGCTCGTCCACAGGACGCAGCAGGATAGGATCGAAGCTGGCGTTGTTGCGCGGAGCTGCGCTGCCAGTGATGCCTTCCAGATCGCCGCCTTCGAGCTGTGCGAACACAGCCAGCTGCTCGACCAGGATCTTCGCCGAAGCGCGCACTGCGTCTTCCGCGGTGATGGCACCGTTGGTTTCGATTTCGACCACGAGCTTGTCCAGGTCGGTACGCTGTTCGACACGTGCGCTTTCGACCGTGTAGCTGACGCGCTTCACGGGAGAGAACGAAGCGTCGAGCACAATGCGGCCGATCGACTTGGTGGACTCATCGCCATAGCGACGCACATTGCCCGGCACATAGCCACGGCCCTTTTCGACCTTGATCTGCATGTCCAGCTTGCCGCCTTGCGACAGGTTGGCGATGACATGATCAGGGTTCACGATTTCGACATCGTGCGGGGTCTGGATATCACGTGCAGTGACAACGCCTTCGCCATCCTTGCGCAGGCTCAGCGTGACTTCGTCACGGTTGTGCAGCTTGAACACCACGCCCTTGAGGTTCAGCAGGATGTTGACCACATCTTCCTGAACGCCGTCGATCGAGGAGTACTCATGGAGCACGCCGGCAATCGTGACTTCCGTCGCTGCGTAACCCACCATGGACGAGAGCAGAACACGGCGCAGGGCATTGCCCAGCGTGTGGCCGTAACCACGCTCGAACGGCTCAAGTGCGACCTTGGCACGGTTGTGGCCAAGTTGTTCGACATTGATTGCCTTGGGTTTCAGCAAATTGGTTTGCATGCAGACTTCCTCTCAATACCCCCGGCTCGTTACACCGGTAAGGCTGGTGAAGCGCCTAAACCGCGATGCCTCGCGGTTCAGGGACGGTTTTAGCGAAAATTAGCCGGAAAAATCAACGCGAATACAATTCAACGATCAGGGATTCGTTGATGTCTGCGCCGAATTCGTCACGGTCAGGAGCCTTCTTGAAGGTTCCTTCAGCCTTGTCCAGGCTGACTTCCACCCAAGCGGGGAAGCCCACTTGCTGAGCCAGTTGCAGGGCTTCGACAATGCGAGCCTGCTTCTTGGACTTTTCGCGCACGGCAACCACGTCACCGACCTTGACCAGGTAGGAAGCGATGTTCACCGATTGACCGTTCACCGTGATCGCCTTGTGCGACACCAGCTGGCGGGCTTCTGCACGCGTGGAGCCGAAGCCCATGCGGTACACGACGTTGTCCAGACGGCTTTCCAGCAGCGTCAGCAGGTTTGCACCCGTGTTGCCCTTTTTGCCATCAGCAGCTTCGAAGTAGCGGCGGAATTGCTTTTCCAGAATGCCGTACATGCGCTTGACCTTCTGCTTTTCGCGCAGCTGCAGACCGTAGTCCGAAGTGCGTTGGCCAGAAGTGCGGCCATGCTGGCCAGGCTTCGTGTCGAACTTCGACTTGTCCGCGATCGAGCGACGTGCGCTCTTCAGGAACAGGTCGGTGCCTTCACGGCGGGAAAGTTTGGCCTTAGGGCCGATATAACGTGCCACGTGATCTTCCTTGTGTCATCTGCCGCAAAACAATTGCGGGAGCCACCTGCCTGGCATAGCCATGCAGGTGGCGGTGGGCTTATAAAAAATTAGATACGACGACGCTTTTGAGGGCGGCAGCCGTTGTGCGGCACAGGCGTCACGTCCGAGATGGAAGTGATGCGGATGCCCAGGGCACCCAGAGCGCGCACCGACGATTCGCGACCAGGACCGGGGCCCTTGATTTCGACGTCGACGTTCTTGATGCCTTGTTCAATCGCTGCACGACCAGCAACTTCGGAAGCCACTTGAGCTGCGAAAGGCGTCGACTTGCGCGAGCCCTTGAAGCCTTGGCCACCCGACGAAGCCCAAGACAATGCATTGCCCTGGCGGTCAGTGATGGTGATGATCGTGTTGTTGAACGACGCATGCACGTGAGCGATACCGTCAGAAATGTTCTTGCGAACCTTCTTGCGAACGCGCTGCGATGCGTTGTTTGCGGGAGATTTAGCCATAGTGATCTTTCAATCTCTTTATTTCTTCAAAGCCGCTGCACCCTTACGCGGACCCTTGCGAGTACGCGCATTTGTGCGAGTGCGCTGGCCGCGCATGGGCAGGCCACGGCGATGACGGAAACCGCGATAGCAACCGATGTCCATCAAACGCTTGATGTTCATCGTTGTTTCGCGACGCAGGTCACCTTCGATGGTGAACTGTGCAATCGCATCACGGATTTTTTCGAGATCGCCATCCGTCAGATCTTTGATCTTCTTGGAATATGCGATTTCGCATGCTTCGCAAATCTTGCGAGCGCGGGTACGACCGATACCATAAATAGCGGTCAGGCCGATTTCAGCATGCTGATGCGGCGGAATATTAATGCCAGCTATACGTGCCATATGCGTCCTCTATACTTTCAATCAACCCTGGCGCTGCTTATGGCGCTGGTCTGTGCAGATCACACGCACCACACCCTTGCGGCGGATGATCTTGCAGTTGCGGCAGATTTTCTTGACCGAAGCCGAAACTCTCATTTCATTCTCCTAAAACTTTGCATCCGTTCCGGCCATTCTGCGCGGAACTCGTGGCGTCCCTACGTGGGACAAATCTACTAACTCTGAGCTGGATGCTCCTGGCGTCGCCGGGAGCATCCATAACCTTTTCTCAAGTGCCCGGCGTAGCCTTGAAGTTCGCTTTTTTGAGGAGCGACTCGTACTGCTGCGACATCATGTAGTTCTGCACCTGTGCCATGAAGTCCATGGTCACCACCACAATGATCAGCAGTGATGTACCACCGAAGTAGAACGGAACGTTGTACTTCAGGATCATGAACTCGGGCAGCAGACAGACAAACGTGATGTAAACCGCGCCAGCCAAGGTCAGGCGAACCAGGATCTTGTCGATGTAGCGTGCCGTGTGCTCACCTGGGCGAATGCCCGGAATGAACGCACCGCTCTTCTTCAGATTGTCGGCTGTTTCCCGGCTGTTGAAGACCAGGGCCGTATAGAAGAAGCAGAAGAAGATGATGGCCGCTGCATAAAACATCACATAGACCGGCTGACCTGGGGTCAGGGCACCTGCGATGTCACGCAACCAACGCATCGACTCTCCCGCGCTGAACCAGTTCACCACCGTGGCAGGCAACAAGATGATCGAGGAAGCGAAGATGGGAGGGATGACCCCGGCCATGTTCAGCTTCAGTGGCAAGTGCGAGGACTGACCACCATAAACCTTGTTTCCTACTTGACGGCGTGCGTAGTTCACCAGGATCTTGCGCTGCCCCCGCTCGACGAACACGACGAAATACGTCACGCCAGCCACCACGAGAACAATGAAGATCGCAGCCAGAATGCTCATCGCGCCGGTGCGCACCAGTTCCAGCAATCCACCAATCGAGCTGGGCAAGCCTGCGGCAATACCAGCAAAGATAAGGATCGAGATACCGTTGCCCAGACCACGTTCAGTGATCTGTTCACCGAGCCACATCAGGAACATGGTGCCAGCTGTCAGGCTGACCACCGCCGTGAGGCGGAAGCCCATACCTGGGCTGAGCACCAGCCCTGCCGAGCTTTCCAGAGCCACTGCAATCCCAAGGGACTGAAAAATTGCCAAGGCCAAAGTGCCGTAGCGGGTGTACTGGGTGATCTTGCGACGACCCGATTCACCTTCTTTTTTCAGCTGTTCGAACGTCGGGACGACATAGGTCATCAGTTGCATGATGATCGATGCCGAGATGTACGGCATGATCCCCAGTGCGAACACCGTGAAGCGCGAAAGCGCTCCACCCGAGAACATATTGAACAGATTGAGAATGCCGCCCTGCTGGCCATTGAACAGCTGCTGCAGCTGCGCTGGGTCGATGCCCGGCACGGGGATATGCGCCCCGATACGGTATACGACCAGCGCAAGCAACAGAAAAACCAGCCGACGACGCAAATCGCCGAATTTTCCGGTTTTTGCAATTTGAGCTGCGCTAGTAGCCACGGATGTCTTCTTTCAGAACTTAATCAGGCCACGTTGCCACCGGCAGCTTCAATAGCTGCCTTGGCACCCGCTGTAGCAGCAATACCGTTCAGCTTGACAGCCTTGGTGATTGCGCCGCTCTTGATGACCTTCACGACTTTGGCGATTTCGCCGACCAGGCCAGCCTGCTTGAGGGCAGCCAGATCGACTTCGGCCAGACCGAGTTGCTCGAGAGCAGTCAGAGTCACTTCTGCATTGAACTTCAGCAGATGCGACTTGAAACCGCGCTTGGGCAAACGGCGTTGCAGAGGCATTTGACCGCCTTCGAAGCCTACCTTGTGGTAGCCGCCCGAACGCGATTTTTGACCCTTGTGGCCACGGCCGGCAGTCTTGCCCAGGCCGGAACCGATACCGCGACCAACGCGGCGCTTGGCGTGCTTGGAGCCGTCTGCAGGCTTGATGCTATTGAGTTCCATCATCAATCCTTTCAGAGGACCTTGACCAGATAGCTGATCTTGTTGATCATGCCACGGACTTCGGGAGTGTCTTGCAGCTCGCTGATGCTATTGAGCTTGCGCAGACCCAGGCCGCGAACGGTGGCGCGATGCGATTCCTTGGTGCCGATAGGGCTGCGCACCAGTTGAATCTTGACAGTTTGTTGCGTCGTCATGTGGACTCCAATCAGGCGAAGATGTCTTCGACCGACTTGCCGCGCTTCGATGCCACTTCCGAGGGGGTAGTGGAACGAGTCAGGGCGTCTAACGTGGCGCGAACCATGTTGTAAGGGTTGGAGGAACCATGGCTCTTGGCCACGATGTCCGTGATACCCAACACTTCGAACACGGCGCGCATCGGGCCGCCGGCGATGATGCCGGTACCCTTGGGAGCGGGAGCCATCATGACGGAAGCGGCACCGTGGTGACCGTTAACCATGTGATGGATCGTGCCGTTCTTCAGGGACACCTTGATCATGTTGCGGCGAGCTTCTTCCATCGCCTTTTGCACGGAAGCAGGCACTTCTTTCGACTTGCCCTTGCCCATGCCAACACGGCCGTCACCGTCGCCAACCACGGTCAGTGCAGCGAAGCCGAG
>Ga0302347_1001363_pt1 | contig 29750 bp, 32 predicted proteins | sample PhyWR1_FD_202178 | JGI IMG/M metagenome (GOLD analysis project Ga0302347, IMG submission 202178) | Leaf surface microbial communities from wheat plants in UC Gill Tract Community Farm, Albany, California, United States - DLSL W.R1 (v2)... | ecosystem: Host-associated > Plants > Phyllosphere >...
CGATGGCCACACGGCTCTCCCTTGAAGAATGGCGCGCAGTATATATCGCGAAAGGGACTTGCGAGCATCCGCAGTGCACAGGCAACCATGAAAACTCAGACAGAAGATGAAGAATAGTCCGACAGCTGGGACTTATCCTCTCTTACGCAGAACGTAGACCCGCCACAGGCTGGAGCCCGGCATGAATTCCTGGTGATGCAGGATTTTGAAGCCCGCCTGGCGGAACTCGGCCTCTACCGGCGTGCGCGAAGGCACCGACACGATCACCGTGTCGCGGCTGACCCGGTGGAACTCGCGCAGCAACGCCAGGCGCCCTTCGCTGCTGGGCACATGGCGAAACAATTCCAGGCAGAAGATGCAATCCACCGCATTGGCCGACAAGCCGATGGAAAACGCCGAGCCCTGGAACGTCTTGACCCGCTTGAGCAGCGGCGCCGGGTGGTGGGTCAGGGCGTGGTCGAGCATGGCCTGGGAGTTATCCGAGGCCAGGATCACGCGGTTGACGTGCTCGGCCAACACCGGCCAGAAGCGTCCCGAACCGCACGCCAGGTCCAGCAGCAACCCCGGTTCACCGGCGACTTTCAGCGCCTGGCGCACCAACCATTCGTCGCGCCACGACGCCAGGCGCCGCCGCAAACCGGGCGGGCGCGTGTCGCCGCAGACCCTGGCGTGCTCGCGGTCACAGCGCTCGGCGTATTCGATCTCGATGGTTGAGGGATTCTGTGGCGACATCGCAGGCTCATAGGGGTTAAACGACCATGATTGGCAGCTTAACCACTGCAACGTGAAAAAAAGGTCGAAAGCTCCCCCACTCAACTCACGCCTGATGCAAGTACCAGCGCCAATCCTGCTCACCCACCTCGCCCATGAACTGGCGGTACTCCGCGCGCTTCACCGCCAGGTACACACCGAGGAATTCACTGCCGAATGCCTCCCGCGCCCAACTCGAACCTTCCAGCGCGCGCAGGGTGGTGAGCCAGTCGGTGGGCAGCAATTCCTTGGCCTGGGCGTACCCGTTGCCTTCTACCGGCGCGCCGGGATCGCGTTGCTCACGGATGCCGCGGTGGATGCCGGCGAGGATCGCCGCCGCCGCCAGGTAAGGGTTGGCGTCGGCACCGCAGATGCGGTGTTCGATATGCCGCGAGTTGGCCGGGCCGCCGGGCACGCGCAGGCTCACGGTGCGGTTGTCGACGCCCCAGGTGGCGGCCAGCGGCGCATAACTGTTGGTCTGGAAACGCCGGTAGGAGTTGGCGTTGGGGCAGAACATCAGCAACGAATCGAGCAAGGTGCTGAGCATGCCGCCCACCGCCTGGCGCAACAGCGGCGTGCCGTCAGCGGCTTCGCTGGCAAACAGGTTATGGCCCTCGGCGTCCGCCAGGCTCACGTGCATATGCATGCCGGTGCCCGCCAGGTCGTCGAACGGCTTGGCCATGAAACAGGCGGTCATCCCGTGCTTGTGCGCCACGCCCTTAACCAGGCGCTTGTAGCGCACCGCTTCGTCCATCGCCTGCAAGGCGTCGGCGCGATGCTCCAGGGTGATTTCGACCTGGCCCGGGGCGTATTCGGAAATCGCCGTGCGCGCCGGAATGCCTTGCAGTTTGCACGCGCTGTACAAGTCTGCGAGGAACGGCTCGATCTGCTCCAGCTCGCGCAGGCCATACACCTGGGTCGAGCGCGGGCGCCCGCCGTCCACATCCCGCGCCGGTTGCGGGCGGCCGTTGCCGTCGGGTTTCTGGTCGAGCAAGTAAAACTCCAGCTCCGCCGCCATCACCGGGTAATAACCATCGGCCTTGAGCCCTTCGATCACCTTGGCCAGCAAGTGCCGGGGGTCGGCCACGGTGGCGGGCAGGCCTTCGGTGGGGTGCATGCTGACCTGCACGGCGGCAGTCGGGATCAACCGCCACGGCATGCGCTGCAAACTGCCGCTGATCGGATAGGCGCGGCAGTCGATATCGCCTACCTCCCACACCAGCCCGGAGTTTTCCACGTCATCGCCATTGATGGTCAGGCCAAGGATGGTGCTCGGCAACGGCCGGCCGCTGGCGTACACCGCCAGCAGTTCATCGCGGTGCAGCAGCTTGCCGCGCGGCACACCGTTGTTGTCGAGGATAAACAGCTCGAACATCTCGATGTCCGGGTGTTGCTCAAGGAAGGATTGGGCTTCGTGCAGGCTGGCAAAAACACTCATGGGCTTTCTCATACGTGTGCGTCAGGCAGGCGCGCAGGCGCCGCCGGGCAGATGCGCACAGGCGTGCGTCATCCCTGGGTAGATCAACGTAGGAGACAAGTATCTGGTGGGCGCGCGTGTCGACAGTGAAACAGGGCCCAAAAGGCCAGCGCGGACGGCAGCAGCGCGGGATGTGTATCGGGGGAGCCGTCCATGCGGGGTTCACAATAAAGTAGGTACCCGGCAGCCTCACACGCCTGGATAGGCGATTAAATTCAGGGTTGACGGAGTTTGGTTGCGGTTTGACTAAACATTCACGCCGCCTTGCCACCCTGCCCCACGCTGGAAATAATGGCCGCCCCGACATGCTCCAAGGACTTGACCGCATGAAAACAACAATAACCCTGTGCGTACTGGCGAGCCTGGCCACCTCTGCCCTGGCCGATACCGCCCCCTCGCGCCTTGACGAGGTGCTTGCCCGCGGCACGCTCACCGTCTGCACTACCGGCGACTACAAGCCCTACACCTCGCTGCGCGCCGACGGCAGCTATGAAGGCATCGACATTGCCATGGCCGAGTCCCTGGCCAAGAGCCTCAACGCCAAAATCACCTGGGTGCCCACGACCTGGAAAACCCTGATGCCGGACTTCCTCGCCCAGCGTTGCGACATTGCCGTGGGGGGTATTTCGGTGTCTCTGGAGCGCCAGAAAAAAGCCTTCTTCAGCCAGGCCCTCGGGGTGGACGGCAAGATCCCGCTGGTGCGCTGCGCGGATGTGCAGCGCTACCAGACTGTCGAGCAGATCAACCAGCCCCAGGTACGCGTGATCGAACCGGCCGGGGGCACCAACGAGGTGTTTGCCCGTGCTCACCTGGGCCAGGCGCAGATCCGCCTGCATGACAACGTGACCATCTTCGACGAACTGCTGGCGGGCAAGGCCGATGTGATGATCACCGATGCCAGCGAGGCGCGTTACCAGCAAAAGCTCAAGCCCGGGCTGTGCGCGGTGAACCCGGACTGGCAGATGCAGTACAGCCAAAAGGCCTTCCTGCTGCCCCGCGATGACGTGGCATGGAAAAGCTACGTCGACCAATGGCTGCACCTGAGTGTGGCCACCGGGGTGTACGACGGCATCGTCAACCAATGGTTGGCAGCGCCCTGAGCCGGGGCCGTCTACGCTGTTGTCACACCTATAAGAACGAGGGACGGACCATGAAGGGATTGCTGCGCATCTCCTGGCTGCTGCTGTTGTGTTTCAGCCAGGTGCACGCCGCCACAACCGAGGACAAGGATGCCGAGGCGGCCAAGGCCTTGCTGGAAAAAGCCCTGGCTTACTACCAGAGCAATGGCGACAAGGCGTTCGCCGCGTTCAGCCGCCAGGGCGACTTTGTCGACCACGACCGCTATGTTTTTGTGGTCGACACCCAAGGCGTACTGCTGGCCAGCGGCGGGCCCTCCTCCGCGCTGATCGGCCGCGACGTGAATGAAGTACTCGGGCCGGATTTGCGCCAATCGTTCAAGGCCGCGCTCGACGTGCCGGAGGGCCAGGGCATCCAACAGGCCGAGTATCGCTGGCAGAACTGGAACGACGGCAAAGTCGAGCGCAAGCACGTGTTTTACCAGCGCGTGGGCGAGCGCATCCTGGCGGTGGGTTACTACCTGCCCCGCGCCACGCCGGAACAGGCCCGGGCGCTGCGCAACAAGGCGGCGAACGCGCTGGTCAAGGATGAGGCCGGCACGCTCAAGGCCATCAACTCATTGCAGGGCGGCTTCCTGCAGGATGACCTGTATGTGTTTGTGGTGGACCTCGACACCCAACGCTACGTGGCCCACGGCACCAACCTGCGGCTGATCAACACCGACTTCAGCAAGATCAAGGACCCCGATGGCAAACCGGTGGGCGAGCCGATCCTCAAGCTGATGGCGGAGCAGGACCAGGGTGAGTACAAATACCGCTGGAAAAACCCGGTGACCGACAAGGTCGAGAACAAGCATGCCTATGTGCGCAAGGTCGGGCACTTCATGGTGGCGGTCGGGTACTACAGCCCCTGATCGTTTGATTTGAAATGCAATCAATGTGGGAGGGGGCTTGCCCCCGATGGCGGTGTATCAGCTACAGATGTGCTAACTGACACGGTGCTATCGGGGGCAAGCCCACTCCCACATTTTGATCTCTATCTTGTCAGTTAGTTGGCCTTGTCTTCACGACCGCGCAGCACGCGATTGGGCATCGCAATCGCCGCCGCCAACCCCAGCAGCGCCACCGCCGCGCTGACCATCAGCAAGTGCCGGAACGTCACGCCCAACTCACCACGCAGGGCATCCTGCGCCGGGCCGGGGGCGGCGTTGAGGCCGTCGAGCAGCACGTTGCCGGAACTGCCCTCGCCCCCCAGTGCGCCGCTGGCCAGGTGGGCGAAGCTGGAGTCCTGCAACAGCGCCAGTAGCAACGCCGACATGCACGCCACCCCCACCGCGCCGCCGAGGGAACGGAACAGGTTGGTGGTGCTGGTGGCCACGCCGATGTCGCGTTGTTCCACCGAGTTCTGCGCGCCCACCAGCGAGGTAGGAAATTGCATGCCGCCGGCGATCCCGCACAACAACATAAACACACCGGTCAGCAATACATCCTGGGGCGCGCTGAAGGCCATGCCGAAGATCGCCAACGGGCTCAGTAACGCGCCGGACACAATCATCGGTTTATAGCGCCCGGTCACCGAGGTCATGCGCCCGGCCGAATACGCGCCGATGGGCAGGCCCATCGCCAGGGGCAGCAAGTGCAACGCCGCGCTGTCGGCGCCGCCGCCGGTTACGGTCTGAAAGCGCAGCGGCATCAGCACCGTCAGGGAAATCGCCTGGAAGCTGGTGAAAAATACCGTGCACCAGCACAACACCGCGCTGCGGTTGGCGAACAGGTGCATCGGCAGCAAAGGCTCCCGCGCGCGGCGTTCGTGCCACACAAACAGGGTCAGGGCCACCAGCGCGCAGGCCAGCAAGCCCAGCACTTCATCATCACGCCAATGATGGCCCTGGCCGATTTCAGTGATGCCCAGCAGCAAGGCGGTCAGGCCGATGATCATCAGCACCGTACCGAAGTAGTCGATGACCGGCTTGCGCTGCGGCACCGGCAGCCCCACCAGGGTGCGGTGGGCCACGTACCAGGCGCCGGCGCCCAAGGGCAGGTTGATCAGGAACACCCAGCGCCACGACAGGTATTCGGTCATGAACCCGCCCAACACCGGCCCGGCCACGCTGGCCACCGCGTACATGCCGCTGAAATAGCCCTGGTAACGCCCGCGCTCGCGGGGCGGGATGATGTCGCCGATGATCGCCTGGCTCACCGAGATCATGCCCCCGGCGCCGATGCCCTGCAGCACCCGCGCCAGCACCAGTTGCTCCATGCTTTGGGCCATGCCGCAGAACAGCGACGCCACCGTGAACAGGCCCATGCCGATCAGCATCATCGGCCGGCGCCCATACAGGTCGCCGAGCTTGCCGTAGATCGGCACCGCCACCGTCATCGCCACCATATAGCCGGAGATGACCCAGGCCAGCAGGTTGACGTCGTGGAATTGCGCGGAGATGGCGGGCATGGAGACGGCGACAATGGTCTGGTCCAGGGCGCCGAGGAAAATCGCCAGCATCAACGCGGCGAGGATACTGCGCACCGCCGGCAGCGGCGGTGCGGGTTGATTGAGCTGAGTCACGGCAGAACCTTCGAGCAGGGCCCGTGGGAAAAGGCGGCCCACGGCAATGCTCGATACGATAGCAGGCTATTCAATAGCTTCGTAAGCAAGCCCGACGTAATTTTCCGCGATGGTCTTGCGCCCGGCTTCGGAGCCTAAGAAGTACTCCAGTTCACTCTGGGCGATGCGCTGGCTGAAACCGTCATCTTGCGGGAATTGGTGCAACATCGAGGTCATCCACCATGAGAACCGCTCGGCTTTCCACACCCGCCGCAGGCAGATGGCGGAATACCGCTCCAGCAAGTCCACCCGCCCCTCGCCATACACCTTGAGCAAAATCCGAAACAGCGTGCTCACATCACTGGCCGCCAGGTTCAGGCCCTTGGCGCCGGTGGGCGGCACGATGTGCGCGGCGTCGCCGAGCAGGAACAGGCGCCCGTACTGCATCGGCTCCACCACAAAACTGCGCAGCGGCGCGATGCTTTTTTCGATCGACGGGCCGGTCACCAACTGCGCGGCCAATTCACTCGGCAGGCGGGTTTTCAGCTCGTCCCAGAAGCGTGCGTCGGGCCACTCCTCCAGCGGCTCGTCGACCGGCACCTGCAGGTAATAACGGCTGCGGGTCGGCGAACGCATGCTGCACAGGGCAAACCCTCGCGGGTGCTTGGCGTACACCAGCTCGGGGTGAATGGGCGGCGTATCGGCCAGAATCCCCAGCCAGCCAAACGGGTACACGCGCTCGAAGACCTTCAGCGATTCAGCCGGGATCGACTGGCGGGCAATACCGTGGAAACCGTCGCAGCCGGCGATGTAGTCGCAGTCCAGGCGAAACGCCTCGCCCTCGCGCTCAAAGGTCAGCCAGGGTCGGTCACTTTTCAGGTCGTGGGGTTGCACATCACGTGCTTCGTACAGGGTGGTGGCGCCGGCAGCGGCGCGGGCGGCCATCAGGTCGCGGGTGACTTCGGTCTGGCCGTAGATCATCACCGACTGGCCGCCGGTCAACGCCTTGAGGTCGATATGGGTGAGCTGGCCATTGAGCGCCAGTTCGAAGCCGTCATGCACCAGCCCCTCGGCATCCATGCGCTGGCTCACGCCAGCCTGGCGCAGCAGGTCGACCATGCCTTGCTCCAGCACCCCGGCACGGATGCGGCCTTGCACGTAATCGGCGCTCTGGCGCTCAAGGATCAGGGTCTGGATACCGGCGTTGTGCAGTAACTGGCCGAGCAGCAATCCCGAGGGACCGGCGCCGATAATGGCGACTTGGGTTTTCAGCGTTTTCATTATTTTTATGGCCCGCAAATTCCACTCGAACGGATCGAGTGAAAGAGTTGTCATTGATCTTATTGCTGACATTTTTCACTTGAGTGCGCGGCATAAGAAGGTGAAAACTGCGCCAAAGCCTGCGCTTTTTGCCAATGCGGGCGATTACCGCACCACTCTCCTGAGTATCGGATTGAAACCATGACCAAAAACGCGATTCCGGTCTTCAAGCTGTACGGGGAAAGCCAGCAATGGCCGACACCCGATTTGTTGCACTGTGAAACCATTTCCCGGCGCAGTCGGGAATACCAGTGGGAAATCCAGCCCCACCGGCACGCGGATCTGTGTCAGTTGCTGTACGTGCACAAAGGCCAGGCGCAGCTGGAAATAGAAGGCCAGCGCACCACACTCAGCGAAGCAACCCTGCAGGTACTGCCGCCGCTGTGCGTGCACGGGTTTCGTTTCCCGGAAGATGTCGAAGGTTATGTGGTGACGTTGGCGGCGCCGCTGGTTAGCCATCTGCAAACCCAACTGGGTGCGACGGTGGACGGGCTGCAAGCGCTTGGCAGCTACCCGGCGGGCAAGGACCGCGACTACCTCAACAGCCTGTTCGCCCGCCTGCAAGACGAATACGCCGATGAGCAACCGGCCCGGGACATGATGATGCACGCCCTGGTCAGCGTGTTGCTGGTGTGGATCAGCCGCCAGGCGATCCAGCGTCGCCACCCCCGGGCACCGAGGGGCCGCGAGTACTTCCGGCGCTTCACCCAGTTGGTCGAGCAGCATTACCGTGAACACCCGAAGATTGAGGACCTGGCCCACAAGCTGGGCATCTCGGTCTCACACCTCAACGGCACATGTCGGGAGTTGGGTGGGCAGCCGGCGTTGCAGATCATGCATGACCGCCAATTGCTGGAGGCCAAGCGCCTGCTGACCTACACCAGCATGACCATCAATGAAATGTCGGAGGTATTGGGGTTTTCCGACCCGACCAACTTCTCGCGGCTGTTTCGCCGACGGGTCGGGTTCTCGCCCAAGGCATTTCGCGAACAGTTGAAGGCCGAGCAGCCTACCTGAGCGCGCTGAAACTGCCAGTATGGGGAACGCATTGGTCCTGATGGCAGCTGATCGCAAAGGTCGGCTGCATGCGGGTTTGCTCCACGCGGAAGGCGGCCGTGCCATACAGCGCACTCGCCAAGGCGCAAAGGGTAAAAATCATAAGGTATTTTCTGGTTTTGATGCCCATGGCAAAGACCTCTGAGCGGTTCTACACGGTGCTGTTTAAAGCATAGGCCAGCCAGAGCAAGTTGCCATTATCGGGTGACATTCAACCGGTTGATGCAGGCTTACAGGCCGACATCCCACGCCGGTTCTTCCGGAAACCTCAACACCAAAAAATCCAACAGGCTGCGCAACGCCGACGGCATATGCTTGCGCGAGGCGTAGACCGCATAGATGTTCATCTGCCGGGGCTCGGCAGCGGGCAGCAGGCGCACGAGTTCGCCACTGCGGATGTAATCGCCGGCCTGGTAACTGGGCAGCATCGCCACCCCGGCCCCGGCCAACGTGACCCGCAGCAGGGTGCTGGCCTCGTTGGCAGTGATATTGCCGTGCACCGGCACGGACACGTGATCGCCCTGCTCTTCGAAATGCCACAGGCTTTTGCCGAAGTAGGAATGGGTCAGGCAGTTGTACCGAGCCAGGTCTTCGACCTTCTGCGGCGCCGGATGCGCCAGCAGATACGCCGGCGTGGCACACACCACGGAGCGACAGACGGTGAGGCGCCGCGCGATCAGGTTGGGGTCCAGGTCATTGCTGGTGCGGATGGCCAGGTCAATGCGTTCATCCACCAGGTTGACCGTGCGGTCGAGCATCTGCAGGTCGACCGTGACCAGTGGGTAGCGCTTCACGTATTCGGCGATGGCCTCGGCCAATTGCGCCTGGCCAAACGAGGTGCTGACACTCAGGCGCAGCAGGCCGCGCGGCGCGTCATCGGGCTCGCGAACGGCGGCCTGCATGTCGCCGCACAGCTCCAACAGTTGCCGGCAACGTGGCAGGGTTTCGCTGCCCGCCGCCGTCAGGCTGAGCTTGCGCGTGGTGCGGTGCAGCAAACGCGCGCCCACCCAGTCTTCCAGCTCGGCCAGGTAACGCGACACCACCGGGCGCGACAGGTCCAGATGGTCGGCGGCGGCAGACTGGCTGCCCAGGTCCACCACCGTCACAAACACACGCATTGCTTGAAGACGATCCATGATTTGCACGCTTTTAGAAACAAACTATGTTCCAGCATCGCATTTTTAGTCTCGTTTGGTGCAACTAAGCTCTGTTCACCTTCAACCACTGCTGGAACTGCCCGATGCTCTCGACCCTCAAGCGCCTGACCCTGGCCACCGCCGCCCTGGCGTTCGCCGCCCATGCCTCAGCGGCCGAGCTGACCCTCGACGTGTACAACCCAGGCGCAGCGGCCATCTTCCCGGTCAGCTCGGTGCTGGTCAGCGGCACCAGGGACGCGATCCTCGTCGACGCGCAATTCGGCAAGGGCCAGGCCGAGCAGTTGGTGCAGAAGATCCGCGCCAGCGGCAAGCACCTGACCACCATCTACATCAGCCATGGCGACCCCGATTATTACTTCGGCCTCGACACCCTGACCGCTGCCTTCCCCGACGCCAAGGTGCTGGCGCCGCAACCGGTGGTCGACCATATCAACGCCACCGTGGCCGCCAAGCTTGAATTCTGGGGCCCGAAAATGGGCGCCGACAAGCCCGCCAAAACCATCGTGCCGCAGGTGCTGCAAGGCGCCAGCCTGAGCCTGGAAGGCCAGCAACTGCAGGTAATCGGCCTGGACGGCCCGCAGCCGGACCGCAGTTTTGTGTGGATCCCGTCGATCAAGGCCGTGGTCGGTGGCGTGGTGGTCGCGCAAAACATTCACGTGTGGATGGCCGACACCCAGAGTGCCAAATCCCACAAAGACTGGCTCGCTACCCTACAGCGCATCGAACAGCTGAACCCACGTACCGTGGTGCCCGGCCACTACCTGGGCACGCCGACCCTTGAAGCCGTGGAGTTTACCGCCGGGTACATCCAGGCCTTCGACGATGAAGCCGACAAAGCCAAGAACGCCGCCGAGCTGATCGCGGCGATGAAAAAGCGTTACCCCACCCTCGCCGACGAAAGCTCGCTGGAACTCAGCGCCAAAGTCGCCAAGGGCGAAATGAAGTGGTGAATGGTTATAAAACCCTGACTGACTGGAGAACAGCATGAGCAAGATTGCAATCATTGGCGCTACTGGCCGTGCCGGTAGCCAACTGCTGGAAGAAGCGTTGCGTCGTGGACATAGCGTTGTGGCTATCGCGCGTAATACCGACAAACTGGTGGCGCGTCCTGGCGTCACCGTAAAACAAGTCGACGCACTGGACGCCACTGCTCTGCAGCAAGCGGTCAGTGGCAGTGATGTGGTGATCAGTGCGGCGCACTTTGCCACCCTGCCCGCCGCTGCCGTGATCGGCCCGGTGAAACAAGCCGGGGTGAAACGCCTGCTGATGGTCGGCGGTGCGGGTTCGCTGTTGTTGCCGGGCGGCGGCCGGGTGATCGACAGCGAAGGTTTCCCGGCCGAATACAAGGCCGAAGCCACTGCGGGCGCGGCGTTCCTTGACGTGCTGCGTCAGGAGAAGGATTTGGATTGGACCTTCCTGTCGCCATCGGCGGAGTTTGTTGAAACCGAGCGCACCGGCACATTCCGCCTGGGCCAGGATGACTTGCTGGTAAGCAGTGAAGGCCGCAGCTGGATCAGCTTTGCCGACTATGCGATTGCCCTGATTGATGAGGTTGAGTCGCCGAAACACTCGCGCCAACGCTTCACCGTCGGCTACTGATCCAACGCGGTCAAAAATGTGGGAGGGGGCTTGCCCCCGATGAGGGTGTGTCAGTCAAAGTTGTTCCAACTGACCCACCGCTATCGGGAGCAAGCCCCCTCCCACATTTGGATCTTCAGTGTCAGGGCTACTGTGCCTGGCTGACTAACCAATCCATCAGCGCCACCAGCCCCGCCGACGGCTCGGTCCCCGGCGGATACACCAGGTAATAGCCCATCCCCGTCGGCACCCGCAGCTCAAACGGCATCGCCAACCGTCCCGCCTTTAAATCCTCGCCGATCAACGCACTGTCGCCAATCGCCACCCCCGAACCTTGCGACGCCACGGTCATCGCCAAATCCAGGGTTTCAAAATGATGCCCCTGGGCCATATTGCTCAGCCGTGCATTCGCTGCCTTCAGCCACAACGCCCAATCGCGTTCATCCCGCGTGGGGTGCAGCAACACTTGTTGTTGCAAATCCGCCGGCGTGCGCAAAACCCCGAGCAAACCCGGCGCGCAGACCGGCGTGAGTTGTTCATCAAACAAATGCCGAGCCTCGGCCGATTGCTCGGCGATAGGCGCGTAGATCACCGCTGCGTCGAACGCCTCGCGGCGAAAATCCACGGTGTAGGCCACGGTGGTGGTGAGCTCCACCGGCACGTCCGGCCGCTCGCGTTGCCACTGCATCAGGCGCGGCAGCAGCCAGCGCATCACACAGGTAGAGGCCTTGAGTTGCAGGGTTTCGCGGCGGCCGCCGATCTGCTCCACCGCCTCACCGATCAGGCCGAACACCTGCTGTGCGCGCAGCGACCATTCGCGGCCTTCCTCGGTCAGGCTCAAGCCCCGCGCCTGGCGCTGGAACAACGCATAGCCCAAGTGGCTTTCCAACCCGGCGATCTGGCGGCTCACCGCCCCCTGGGTGATATGCAGCTGCTCGGCGGCACGGGTGAAGTTGCAGCACTGGGCCGTGACCCAAAAGGTGTGCAGCGCTGGCAGCGGCGGGAGGCGTTTCATAGGGGCTGAGCCATGACGTGAGGACATGGCTAGTATGACTTTTTATCGATTGTTGCCGCTACCGGCCAGCCGCTCCAATAGCGCCTCGAATCCATAACAAGAGCGACATGCATGGCGACCTGCGGCGAAGTATTGGTCCACCTCCTGGAACGCTACGGCGTGGACCAGGTGTTCGGCATCCCCGGCGTGCACACCGTGGAGCTGTATCGCGGCCTGGCCCGGTCCAGCATCCGCCACGTCACCCCGCGCCACGAACAAGGCGCCGGCTTTATGGCCGACGGTTACGCGCGCACCAGCGGCAAGCCGGGTGTGTGCTTCATCATCACCGGCCCCGGCATGACCAATATCACCACGGCCATGGGCCAGGCCTACGCCGACTCGATCCCGATGCTGGTGATTTCCAGCGTGCAATCGCGCAGCCAGTTGGGCGGCGGGCGCGGCAAGCTGCATGAGCTGCCGAACCAGAGCGCGATGATTGCCGGCGTGGCGGCGTTCTCGCATACCTTGATGTCGGCGGCGGAGTTGCCCGGCGTGCTGGCGCGCGCGTTTTCGCTGTTCCAGGCGGGCCGGCCGCGCCCGGTGCATATCGAGATTCCGCTGGATGTGCTGGTGGAAAACGCCGACGCGCTGCTCGGCAGCGAGCCAGTCAGCGTGGCGCGTGCCGGTGCGGCACCGGCGGCGGTGACGCAGATGAGCCAGTTGCTGGCAGCCGCCAAACGCCCGCTGATCCTCGCCGGTGGCGGCGCCATTGATGCCGCCCCTGCATTGACCCGCATGGCCGAAGCCCTGGGCGCACCGGTGGCCCTGACCATCAACGCCAAGGGCATGCTGCCTGGCGACCACCCGCTGCTGATCGGCTCGACCCAAACCCTGGTGGCGACCCGCGCGCTGGTGGCCGAAGCCGACGTGGTGCTGGCGATTGGCACCGAGCTGGCGGAAACCGACTACGACGTGACCTTCGCCGGCGGCTTTGAAATCCCCGGCGCATTGCTGCGCATCGATATCGACCCCGACCAGAGCGTGCGCAACTACCCGCCGCAGGTCGCGCTGGTGGCCGACGCGCAGATCGCCGCCGAGGCCTTGCTGGCCGAGCTGAGCAGCCAGCCTTTGGCTACCCGCGAGCCACACTGGGGCGCGCCGCGAGTCGCCCGTTTGTGGGCTGAATTGACGCCCACCTGGGACGCCGCCACCCGCGCACAAACCCTGTTCCTCAACACCATTCTGAAAGAACTGCCCGGCGCGGTGCTGGTGGGCGATTCGACCCAACCGGTGTACAGCGGCAACCTGACCCTGAACCCCGACCACCCGCGCCGCTGGTTCAACTCGTCCACCGGCTACGGCACCCTGGGCTACGCCCTGCCCGCCGCCATCGGCGCCTGGCTGGGGCGTGGCGATGGGCAACCGGTGGTGTGCCTGATCGGCGACGGCGGGCTGCAATTCAGCCTGCCGGAACTGGCCAGCGCGGTGGAAGCGCGCACGCCGGTGATCGTGCTGCTGTGGAATAACCAGGGTTATGAAGAGATCAAGAAGTACATGCTCAACCGCGCCATCGAGCCGGTGGGTGTGGACATCTACACGCCGGACTTTATCGGTGTGGCCAAGGCCCTGGGCTGCGCGGCTGAACGCATCCAGGGAATCGAATCGTTGCGCACTGCCTTGCGCAACGCCGCTGATCGCCAGGGGCCGACGCTGATTGAAATTGACCAAGGGCTTTGGATGAACGAGGTGGCGGAATGAACGCGGTGTTGAACGGTGTGTATATCAACGGCGCATGGCGTGCAGGTGTTGAGGTGCTCGAGGTGATCAACCCGGCCACCGAGCAAGCGTTGGCCCAGGTCAGCGTCGGCGATGCGGGCGCGGTGACCCAAGCGGTCGACGCCGCCAGCGCGGCCTTTGCCGACTGGTCGAAAAGCACTGGCCGTGACCGTGGCGCGCTGTTGCGCAAGGTCGCCCAGGGTGTGAGCGAACAGCGCGAACAGTTGATGCACGTGCAGTCGAGCAACAACGGCAAGCCGTTGTTCGAAGCGGGCATCGATGTGGACGACGTGATCGCCACCTTCGAGTACTACGCCGCGATCGCCGAAGGCATGGACGCCGGCCAGGACAGCCCGGTGGCCCTGCCCAGCGAAGACTTCAGCGCGCGCCTGCGCCGCGAGCCGTGCGGCGTGGTGGGGTTGATCGTGCCGTGGAATTTCCCGATGGTGACCACCGCGTGGAAACTCGCCCCGGCTCTCGCCGCCGGTTGCTGCGTGGTACTCAAACCGTCGGAAGTCACGCCATTGGCAGAGCTGCAATTGGCACAGATTATTGCCGATGCCGGCTTCCCGGCCGGGGTGTTCAATCTGGTCTGCGGCACCGGCTTGGCCGTGGGTGCACCGCTGGCCGCCGACCGCCGCGTGGCGAAGATTTCCTTCACCGGCAGCAACGCCGTGGGGGTGCAGGTGATGCAACGCGCCGCCGAAACCATCAAGGGCGTGAGCCTGGAACTGGGGGGTAAATCTTCGCTGCTGGTGCTGGCGGATGCCGACCTTGACCTGGCGGTAGAGCTGGCGTGTGGCGGAGGTTTTTTCAACGCCGGGCAAATCTGTTCCGCCACCAGCCGCGTGCTGGTGGCTGACAGCCTGGTGGATGAATTCCTGCAGCGTTTGCAGGCGCGGGCTGAAGGGATTCGCGTAGCCGACCCGTTTGCCGACGACGTGGAAATGGGCGCGCTGATCAACCGTGCGCAGTATCAGCGGGTGCTGGGGCATATCCAGCGTGGCGTACAGGATGGCGCGCGGTTGCTGTGTGGCGGGGAGCGCCCGGCCGAGCTGGCGAAGGGTTATTTCATTCGCCCTACGGTGTTCGCCGATGTGCCGTTGGACAGCGCGTTGTGGAACGAAGAAATCTTTGGCCCGGTGTTGTGCGTAAGACGTTTTGCCACTGAGGCCGAGGCCATCGCCTTGGCCAATGACAGCGATTTCGGCCTGGTGGCCAGCGTGGTCAGCGCCCATGCCGAAACCGCCGAGCGCGTGGCCAACGCGTTGCAGGCCGGGTTGGTGTGGATCAACGCCCCGCAGGTGATCTTCCCGCAGACGGCGTGGGGCGGTTACAAGCAAAGCAGCATCGGCCGTGAGTTGGGGCCGTGGGGGTTGGCGGCGTTTCAGGAGATCAAGCATGTGATTAGGTCGGTCTAACACCCCCTCCCACATTTTGATCTCAGGTGTATCAGTTGCCCATTTTTTCAATAGTGCCTGCGAGTTTCTGATTTGCCGCTCTGCCCGCTACGTGGCCTGATTCGCCCTTGTTCATTCAAGGCTTGCCCATGGAAACCGTTCACGCAAAACCCGCCACCGCCCTCTGGCTGATGATCAGCGTGGTGCTGGTCGCCCTTAACCTGCGCCCGTCGATGGCCGCCGTGGGGCCGCTGCTGTCATCGATTCGCGCCGACGTGCCGTTGAGTTTCAGCAGCGCCGCCTTGCTGACCATGCTGCCGGTGATGGCGATGGGCTTGGCGATGTTTTTCGGCATGGGCCTGGCCAAGCGGTTTGGCGAGCATCGCAGCATCGTGCTGTCGTTGCTGGTGATCGGCGTGGCCACACTGTCGCGCTTGTTCCTGGATTCGGCGCTGGAGCTGATCGTCAGTGCCATCGCGGCCGGCGTGGGGATTGCGATGATTCAGGCATTGATGCCGGCGCTGATCAAATCGCATTTCAGCGACAACGTTTCACTGTTCATGGGCTTGTATGTCACCGCCATCATGGGCGGTGCGGCGTTGGCCGCGTCGTTCTCGCCCTTCGTGCAGGTGCAGACCGGCAGCTGGCGCATCGGCCTGGCGATCTGGGCCGCGCTGGCGTTGCTGGCCCTGGTGTTCTGGTATGCCCAGCGCGCAGTGTTGCCGCCGTTGCCGCACGCCGGGGCCGGCGCGCAGGAGTCGTTTTTCGGCAATCGCCGCGCCTGGTTGCTGGCGATCTTTTTTGGCCTCGGCACCGCGTCCTACACCTGTGTACTGGCGTGGCTGGCGCCGTACTACGTGGAGCAAGGCTGGAGCGAGCAGAACGCCGGTTTGCTGCTGGGCTTTCTGACCGCAATGGAAGTGGTGTCCGGCCTGGTCACCCCGGCCATCGCCAACCGTCGCCAGGATAAACGCGGCGTGGTCGCGGTGCTGCTGGTGCTGATCATCCTCGGCTTCTGCGGCCTGATTCTTGCGCCGCAGCACCTGAGCCTGCTATGGCCGTGCCTGCTGGGCCTGGGAATCGGCGGGCTGTTCCCGATGAGCCTGATCCTGTCCCTCGACCACCTGGACAACCCGCGCCGCGCCGGTGGCCTGACGGCTTTTGTGCAAGGTATCGGCTACCTGATTGCTGGCCTGTCGCCACTGATTGCCGGGATGATCCGTGACCAACTCGGCAGCTTTGAATGGGCCTGGTGGTCACTGACCGCCGTGGTCGTGGTGATGCTGCTGATTGTCACGCGCTTCAACCCACAGCATTACGCGCGGCATATCCGCTGACGTCGTGTTGCCAACAGTATTTGTCCCACAACAAACATAGAAACGACCTACAGCGCTTTCTAGTGGCACGTCCGTTCCGTTAAGCTTTTGCGCTGTCTTGTGCTGAGTTCGGTGCAAGGGTTTACGGACGGAACCGATGTTAAACAGTAACTTGCTCAGAAAACTCGATATGCAAGACTTGATGGTGTTTATCGCCGTCTACGACCAGAGCAGCGTTACCGAGGTGTCAGAAACGCTGTTTGTCAGCCAGTCCACCGTGAGCTACAGCCTGAAGAAATTGCGCACCAGTTTCGAGGACGAGCTGTTTATCAACACACGGGCGGGTATGCGTCCTACGTACAAGGCCACCACCATGTACGGCCATGTGCAGAAAATCCTCGAAAGCATCAACCTCTGCCACGCCGGTGGCCAGGCCTTCGACCCAACTCAGAAGGCCGTGACGTTCAACGTGTGCGCACCGGAATATTTCGAACAACTGATCCTGCCGCGCCTGTTGAAGAATTTCGACCGCGCCGACCTGCCGGTGATCGTCAATGTGCAGAAGCTGGAAACCGATATCCCCGCCGACGACTTGCGCGAAGGCCGCCTGGATCTGGTGATCTGCTTCGGCCCGCATTTCCATCGCGCCCACAAGGATTTCAAGACCCAGATGCTGCTGGAAGACGACCTGGTGTGTGTCTTCGATAAACGCTCGGCGCCCCGGGAGCCGGCATTCAGCCTGCATTCGTTCGTGGAACGGCGCCACGTGTTCCCCACGCCGTGGACCTCCGACACCAACATGATCGACGGCTGGCTCGCGCGCCAGGCCCACAAGCGCCAGGTGATCGCACGGGCCAACAGCTATGGCGCGGCGTTGAAAATGATCACCGGCACCGACTTTATCGTCACCCTGCCACGTCGCGTGCAAAAGCTGCTGGCGCCGGCCACGGTGTTCGGCCATTGCGAGGCGCCGAACGGGTTACCGGGGTTCACCCTGGATATGCAGTGGAATGAAACCAGTGAACAGGACAGCGCCAATACCTGGTTTCGTGAGCAGGTGGTGAAGGTGTGCGCGGATCAGGGCCTGCTGTAAGCCCTAGCCAATGGCGACTTTGCTGTAGGAATCACGATCCATGTCAACCAGCAGGACACTGAGTTGAACCTGCACATCCGCCGGCCAGTCGCTCGTGTCCTGCAACGCCGCCAACAGACTCTGTGACAGCTCCTGCTTGACCTGCGGCGAGCGCCCACTGAGCAGCGACAGCTTCACTGCGATAAAACCGCGCGGGCTTAGGGAAGTGCCGACCTGAAAGGTCTCGATTTTCACCGCGCGGCTTTTGATATCGAACTCGGAACCGAACTGCCCGGACGCCATCAGCACGTTGTTGAGCCGCAACAGGGTTTTCTCGACGGCGAGGTTGGTCAGGTTGGCGGTGTATTCCAGGTGCAGGTGCGGCATGGTTGGCTCCGAGTTAGTCGTAGGAAGGTTCGTAGATATATCACGGAAAAAGCTTCAAGCCTTGGTCCCAAGCCCTCGATCACTCATGAAGGCTTCCAGTCGCGACCGCACCCAGCGCTCGGCCGGGTCGGTGTCTACATGGCTGAGCCAGACCATGGACAAATCCAGGGTCGGCGTCTCGAACGGAAACGGCTCACAGAACAGATTGCCCGAGACCGCCATGGCTTCGGCGGTGTAGTCCGGCAGGCTGGCGATCAGGTCGGTGCCGGCAAGCAAGGCCGGCAACGCGCTGTATTGCGGCACCGACAACACCACATGGCGCTTGCGGCCGATTTCGGCCAGCCACTCATCGGCAAACCCCGACACGTTGGCGGTGTGGGACACCAGCACATGGGGGCGTGAGCAATATTCATCGAGGGTCAGCGGTGTGTCGGACGCATCCGCGCGCAACAGGCGCGGGCGGATATGGCGCAACAGCTTGCGTTTGGCATTCGCTGGCAGGCCACGCGTCTGGGTGATGCCCACGGTGATATCGCCGGACGCCAGCAGATCGGGAATCCGCCAGTAGTCGACATGCTGCACCACAAATACCACCTGCGGCGCTTCCTGGCGCAGGGCGCGCAGCAACGGCGGCAACAGGCCGAATTCGACGTCATCGGACAGGCCGATGCGAAAGGTCATGGTGCTGATGGACGGGTCGAAATCGTGGGTCAGGCTCAAGGCCGACGACAACGAATCCAGGGCCGGCGACAAGTGCTGAATGATTTCTTCGGCCCGCGCGGTGGGCTCCATGCGGTGGCCGACGCGAATAAACAACGGGTCGTTGAACAAGGTGCGCAAACGGTTGAGGGCCGAGCTGATGGTCGGCTGGCCGAGAAACAGCTTCTCTGCCACCCGCGTTACGTTGCGCTCCAGCATCAGTGCTTCGAAGACCACCATCAGGTTGATGTCGGCCTTGCGTAATTCATTGCGATTCATCGGCGCCTGCCCCTTCCCCAAGACAAGCCGCAGTTTAGAAAGCCCCGGGGGCTGCGTCTATGTGCGCACTGTTCATCTTCGGCCATTGGGACTATAAATCAGCTCTTTAAGGTCTCAGGAACACCATCGTGCTGGTCATTCTCGCCTTGGCCATTGTCGTGGCCGGGTTCTGCCTCTGGGTCATCCGTTTTGTCGCCCACCCCACCGCCCGCACGTTGTTGCGGGTGTTTGTCGGCTTGTGCCTGGCGGCAGTAGTGGCGTTTCTGGTATTGGCGTCGGGGTTTCCGACGTCGTTGCTGGTGTGACCCCGTGGAAGCTGGTTTGCCCGCTTCCACAGATTGATCGTCATGCCGGGGTTAATCAGGGTTTGAGCGGTCGCTCCTGATCCCGCTCGGAAAGCTCCGTACCATCGTCCGGATGTTTCCAGGTCTGCGGTTTTTCCTCTTCGCGTTGCCGGGGCTGCTCACGCTCCGGCTCATCGCCGCGCTTTTGTTCGTTGCCCATCGCCACCTCCTGTTCGTCAGCATTGGTCACACCTTTCAAGCATAGAACAGGGCAGGATTTTTGACCGGCACGCCGATTGATAACCAATGAACATCAATCTATCCAAATTTGTCACTTATCATTTCTAAATGTGTCAGCCACTATTCCAGGTCTTAGGCGAAACAAGCACTTTAAAAAGAACGCTGGAGACACAAAACCATGACTAGCCCTACCCGGCCCGACTCTGCCCGTTCGAAAGTTGGTGCGGTATTCCGCGTTACTTCGGGCAACTTCCTCGAACAGTTCGACTTCTTTCTGTTCGGTTTCTACGCCACCTATATCGCTGCCGCATTCTTCCCCGCCGCTAATGAGTTTGCGTCATTAATGATGACCTTCGCCGTGTTCGGTGCGGGCTTCCTGATGCGACCGCTGGGCGCAATCATCCTGGGTGCCTATATCGACGATGTGGGTCGCCGCAAAGGGTTGATCGTGACCCTGTCGATCATGGCCAGCGGCACCCTGCTGATCGTGCTGGTGCCCGGTTATCACACCATTGGCCTGTGGGCGCCGTTGCTGGTGCTGCTCGGCCGCTTGCTGCAAGGCTTCTCGGCCGGTGCGGAACTGGGCGGTGTGTCGGTTTACCTGTCTGAAATGGCCACGCCGGGCCGCAAAGGCTTCTACACCAGCTGGCAGTCGGGCAGCCAACAGATCTCCATCGTGGTCGCCGCCGCACTGGGCTATGGCCTGAACGTGTGGATGGAACCTGCAGTGGTTGCCGACTGGGGCTGGCGCATTCCGTTCGCCATCGGCTGCGTGATCATCCCGTTCATCTTCATCCTGCGTCGCAACCTGCAGGAAACCGAAGAGTTCGCCAACCGCAAATACCGTCCGACCATGCGCGAAGTGCTGGCGACCCTGGTGAAAAACTGGACCGTGGTGATCGGCGGCATGCTGATGGTGGCCATGACCACCACCGCGTTCTACCTGATTACCGTGTACGCACCGACCTTCGGCAAGACCGTGCTGCAACTGAGCACCTCCGACGCCCTGCTGGTGACCTTGCTGGTGGCCGTGTCGAACTTTGTCTGGCTGCCGATCGGCGGCACCTTGAGTGACCGCTTTGGCCGCAAGCCGGTATTGATCGCCATGACGGTGCTGACCGTTCTCACGGCTTATCCAGCGCTGTCCTACGTGGTAAACGCACCGAGCTTCGCCCATATGCTGGAAACCCTGCTGTGGTTCTCCTTCCTCTATGGCATGTACAACGGCGCGATGATCCCGGCGCTGACTGAAATCATGCCGGTGGAAGTGCGCGTTGCAGGTTTCTCCCTGGCCTACAGCCTGGCGACCGCGATCTTCGGTGGTTTTACCCCGGCGATTTCCACTTGGTTCATCCACATCACCGGAGACAAGGCCTCGCCGGCCTATTGGATGATGTTTGCTGCGCTGTGCGCGCTGTGCTCCACACTGGCGCTGTATCGCCGCGCCAACAGTCGTGGGCAGGTGATGCAGGGGGCGGCGTGATGAAGCCACTGCTCAAGACCCTGACGGCGCTGGCCCTCGGCGCCCTGGCGCTGACGGCCCAGGCCGAACAGCTCAAGGTGATGACCTCCGGTGGCTTCACCGCCGCGTATAAATTGCTGGGCCCGCAGTATGCCCAGCACAGCGGCGACAGCCTCGACACCATCCTCGGCCCCTCGATGGGCAAGGCGCCGGAAGCGATTCCCAACCGCCTGGCCCGTGGCGAGCATGCCGATGTGGTGATCATGGTCGGCTACGCCCTGGATGATTTGATCAAACAGGGCAAGGTCGACCCCGCCTCCCGCGTGGAGCTGGCGGACTCACGCATCGGCATGGTGGTAAAGGCCGGCGCAGCCAAGCCGGCGATCGGTACTGATGCCGAGCTGAAGGCGGTGCTGAGCAAGGCCAAGTCGGTGGCGTATTCGGACAGCGCCAGCGGCGTGTATGTCGAGAAAGAGTTGTTCAAGAAACTCGGCATGCCGGCCAAGGGCACCATGATCGAACGCCTGCCGGTGGCCGAACAGGTGGCCAAGGGTGACTACGAAGTAGGCCTGCAACAGGTGGCGGAATTGTTACCTGTGCCGGGGGTGACTTATGTAGGCAAGATCCCGGAGGACGTGCAGTCCGTTACCCGGTTTGCCGCAGGCATTCCGGTGAACGCCGAGCACCCTGCGCAGGCCAAGGCGCTATTGCAGTACCTGGCCTCGCCCGAGGCGCAACCGGTGGTGCAATCCACCGGCCTGGACTCGGTGTCACGCTGACCGGAACGGCATCTCCCGTACCAACCGTTCCAACTCCAGCGCCGCTGGCGGCAATGTCCGCCCGCGGCGTTTGATCAAGCCCACATTGCGCATCACCTGCGGCTCCACCAACGGCACACTCACCAGAATCGGGTGTTCCAGGGCCGGCATGGCAATCGACGGCACCATCGCCACACCCAGCCCCGCCTCGACCAAGCCGATCATCGTGGTCACGTGGTGCGTCTCGCAGATACTCGGTTTTTTTACCCGCACGCCACGCAAGGCCTGATCCAGCAGGAAGCGATTGCCTGAGGTCTTGTCCACGGTGATGTAGTCGTGCTCATAGGCCTCGGCCCAGGTCACGCTCTCGCGCGTGGCCAACGGGTGATCACGCCGGCACGCCAGCACGTAGCGTTCCTGCAACAGCAGTTCGAACTCCACCTCATCGGCCAGGCTGCCACTGAAGCTCACGCCGAAATCCGCCTCGCCACTTTCCACCGCGTTGCACACCTCACCAGCACTCGCATCCAGTACCCGCAGGCGAATTTTCGGATACAGCTTGTGGAATTCGGAGATCACGTGAGGCATGAAGTAGTACGCGGTGGACGGCACACAGGCGATGGTCACGTTGCCCATGCGTGTGGACGCGACGTTGCTGATGCCCATCAGGGCGACGTCGAGGTCATCGAGCATGCGCTCGACCTGCGGCAGGAACGCGCGGCCCACCATGGTCAGGCTGACGCGCCGCGTGGTGCGCTCGAACAGCTTCACGTCGAGGGCAGACTCAAGCTTTTCGATACGCCGGCTGAGGGCCGGCTGCGAGATACGAATGGCCTCGGCGGCGCCGCGAAAACTGCCCTTGTCTACCACGGCGCGGAAGGCTTGGAGGTCGTTGAGGTCGAAGTTGATGATCACGGGAAGCAGCCAGGGTGGTCGAGGTAGAGGGCATTATCGTACGCGAGAGTTTGAGGCGCCATGCGTGCTGATAGCAGTTTGGCGTAATACCCCTGCTACAAATATGAAGTCATACATATCAGTGGCTTATTTGCCGACTGGCGTCACGCACTCGCCAATTAGGGTCAATACTTCGGGCCTCACAACACCACTGGAGAGACACCCACCATGGAAACCAGCCACTTCTGGATAGACGACGAGACTCTGCAGATCAGCATCGATCAGTTGCTTCTTGCATCACGCCAATGGTCGAGTAGGATTGAATCCTACTCATCGTCGGCGGACTTCGAAATGCGCTCAACCCAGCAAATGAGCATTACCTTGCCAATCGAAATGGCTGCACTGGTCAAAGCCAAGGTCGCTGCGGGTGAATATGCCACTGAGAGCGAAGTCATACGTGACGGCCTGAGGGCCTTGCTGGCACGTGACCGGGCGATGGATGAATGGCTGCGCGACGAGGTCATTTCAACCGCAGCCGCGCTCGAGGCCGAGCCAGACCGGGCACTGTCCCCCGAGCAGGTTCGCGAGCACATGGCGGCCAAACGTCAACGAAAAGGCACTGAGCCACGGTGAGTCGCTCGGTAGCCTTTTCGCCTGAAGCATTGGTTCAACTTGACGCCCTTGAAGACTACATCAGCGATGCCGGCTCCTCACGTGCAGCAGCACGTTTTATCGACAACATCATCAGCTACTGCGAAAGTCTTGCGCTGTTTCCGTTGCGCGGCATCTGCCGTGACGACCTGCTGGCCGGCCTGCGCATCACCCACTATCGACACACCACCGTCATCGCGTTCAGGGTGGCTCCTGATAACGACACGGTGTCGATCCTGGGTGTGTTTTATGGCGGGCAGGATTACACGGCGATGGCAATCAGCCCCCGACCACAAGAGTGACCAATGAACAACACCGCTGGAAAAGTACACAGCCGTCCGCGCTATGGGGCACTGAAACCGGGGCTATGGGCAATCTCCCTGCTGTGCGTCGCCACCCTTGGCTTCTTCGCCTGGCAAAGCTATTACCCTGTCAGTGCGGCCACCGGCTGGAGCGTTCAGGTGCTGCACCGCGACGTGCCCAAAGCCGCCTCGCTGATGCCACTGGCGGACGGCTCGTTGATGGTCAGCCAGGAACTCGACAAGGCCAAGGGCAGCATCGTACGCATCCGCCCCGACGGCACACGTGAGGTGGTGGTGGGCAACCTGTCCAAACCCGACGGCATGGTCGCCACCCGTGGCGGTTGGGTGTTCAGCCAGGAATCCACCGATTTGCCCGTCAGCTTTTTCAAGGACGGCGTCGTCACCGAACTGTTCAAAGGCGAAAGCGTGCAAGGGCTGTGGGACGACGGTGAGTACCTTTACGCCATCGAAGACCGCAAGCCGGCAGGGCGGCTGCTGCGCTATCGCTGGAGCGACCGGTCCCTGAGCGTGCTGCGCGACCAGCTCCAGGAAGGCGAGTCCATCGTGCGCTGCACGGACGGGCGCATGCTCTATACGGAGAAACAAAAAGGCGTGGTGCGTGAACTGACCGACGACGGCAGCGACCCGGTAGTGTTGAGCAAGCTCAACCAGCCGACGTTCCTGATGTGCGATGCGCGCGGGTTGTGGATCAATGAAGACGCAACCCATCGGGCGCGGCTGTTGCTCATTGACAAGCAGGGGCGCCAGCAGACGATCCTGTCATTTCTCAAGGCGCCGCAATCGATCGTGCCGACGGGCCATGGAACGTATCTGCTGGCCGAAGGCGGGAGGGATCGGGTGCTGGAATTGACGCCAGACTCGCCAATGCCCTCCCCCTGAACCGACTACAGCTGGAACCTTGCCACCGCTTCATTGAGCGCAACCGCCAGGCGTGTCAGCTCCTGGCTGGAACCGTTGATCTGCCCCGCGCCGGAAGACGACTGCGCCGACAGGTCACGGATATTGACGATGTTGCGGTCGACTTCCTTGGCCACCTGGGCCTGCTCCTCGGCGGCGCTGGCGATCACCAGGTTGCGCTGGTGGATCTGGTCGATGGACTGGGTAATCTGGCTCAGCGCGCCACCGGCGCCTTCGGCCAGGGTCAAGGTCTCGGTGGCACGCTGGGTGCTCGACTGCATCGACGTCAACGCATCGTTGGAGCCGGTACGCATGGCGGTCACCATCTGGTCGATTTCCAGGGTCGATTGCTGGGTGCGATGGGCCAGCGCGCGCACCTCGTCTGCCACCACCGCAAAGCCACGCCCCGACTCACCGGCACGCGCCGCCTCGATGGCGGCGTTGAGTGCCAGCAGGTTGGTCTGCTCGGCGATTGAGCGAATCACGTCGAGCACCTTGCCGATATCCCGCGATTGCTCGGCCAGGTTCTGCACCAGGGTCGAGGTTTCACCGATATTGCCGCTCAGGGCTTGAATCGCGCTGACCGTTTCACCGACGCGGTGCTGGCCTTCGCGGGCGGTTTCATTGGAGAGGCGCGTGGATTCGGAAGTCGAGACCGCGTTGCGTGCCACCTCTTCGGCGGCCGAGGTCATTTCGTTGACCGCTGTCGCTGCCTGCTCGATTTCAGCCGTCTGCTGTTGCAGGCTGCGGCTGCTTTGATCGGTAATGCCATTGAGATCGGTGGCGGACGCCGCCATTTGTGCCGCCGACTGGCGGATCAGCTGCAGGGTATTGCGCAGGCTGCCTTGCATGGATTGCAGCGCCACCAGCAGGCGAGTCACCTCGTCATTCCCGCTGATTTCCACGGTTTGGGTCAGGTCACCCCGGGCGACGTTTTCCGCAGCGCGCATCGCTTGCCCCAACGGGCCGACAATACTGCGCGTGAGTAACCAGGCCAGCGCCACCGTACTCAGGCCCGCCAGAATCACAAAGCCGAACACCATGGTGCGCGACTGGCCGTACTGCGACTCGGCGGTCTGGCCCTGCTGGTTGATCTGGGTGTTGTAGTAATCGGCGAGCGCGTTGAGCTGGGCGCCGGAGCCATCGACCACGGTTTTCATGTCCACCAGCAGCAACTTGTTCAGTTCGGCGCCCTGCTGCTTATCAGCGAGGATGAACGACTGAGCCAGCCCCTGCTGGTATTGACGCAGCGATACCTGGAACTGGTCATAAAGCGCGCGCACCTCGGGGGTGTCGATCACCTTATCGAGGTCGGCCAAGCGTTTTGTCAGATCCTGGCTGCGCGTGTCCATCTGGCTGCGGTACTGCGGGATGCTGGCGGGGTTGGGGTCCAGCGCCATGCGCAAGGAGATTGTGCGAATGCGCAGCATGATTTCACGAATGTCGGCCACCAGCCGCATCTTGGGCACCAGCCCGCTTTCAACCTGTACCGCACTCGCACGGATGCTTGCCATGTTCGAGAGCGCAAAAAAACCCAACAGGGCCACAAGCAAAGCAATCAAGGCAAAACCCAGACCCGCACGGCGGGCGATGGACAGGCTGCGAAGGGACATTTAGGGGGGCACTCTTATTAGGGATACGACATCGTATGAGAGCATTTCGGCCGCACAGATGAGGACTTTAGGGCGCCCCGCCCTAATAGACAAAAAGCCTGCTGAACAGTGGGCTCAGCAGGCTTTTTGCGTTTCTTACAAACGTTGACGCGCGACTGCGGTGATCTTCTCGATCAATGGGTTACTGACACGTTCCACCCTTGTGATGCGAACCCGTTCCGCCAACCGGATGCGTACCTTTCGGGCAACCCATTGCAAACATCGGGCTCACGGCCAATACCACGAGCAACACCACCCCCGACAGCTTCTTCATAACATCCTCCGTGACCATCACCATGCGTGATAGCACAAAGATATCACGCATGAGATTCAATGAGGCCCAACATGCTACGAACGCTGCTGGCCATGCTCTGCAAATCTTCGAACGGGTTTCTACCGATCAGCATGAACGCATGGGGTGGATCGGCCCAATAAACCACGTTCATCCCTCGACGTTGCTCAGTGGCAAAGGGTTGCGCGCCCTTTCTGTCGGCCGTAATGCAGAGTGCCAAGGGGCCGTGTCGCGGGTCCAGGTAGGTCAACTGGCCGATCAATACGCCGTCATAGTCAAGGACCTGCGCACGTCGGAACTCGGCGCCCGGCAGGCTCACAGCGGCTGGGGACAACGCCAGGCTCAATTGTGCACCCACTGAACTGAGCTGGGCGGCATGCGAAGCCGGATCAGCGCTGAGGTGTTCCAGGGTCTGGGGTGTATACAAGGCCATGTATTCGGCGACGGAGGCACGCCAGCCTTGGCCGGACTCGGCGTGGGGCCAGCTCATGAACAAGCGGTCGGCGGCCACGCCAGCCCCGGCAAAACCGGCCGCCATCGCGAGGAATCGACGGCGACTGAGGGCGGCGGTTTGTGCCGGCGGCAAGGCGTTGAGCATGGCATGCAGACGCTCGGCGGGAGCTTGCTCCAACAGCGAATCGAAGGCGGCCTTAAAGGGCAAGTCGGCGCACTGCAACGCCTCCAGACGCGAAGCAAGCACCGGGTCATTGGGAATCTGATCAGCGATCAGTCGACGCTGTGCGTCATCCAATTCGCCATCCAGAAACGCCACCAACAGCTCATCGGACGGTGGGTTCGTGTGAGTCATCGCCGTTCTCCGCTCGATTTATCCGGCTGGACGTTTGAGGGCCGGGGCTCGGCAAGTTTCCCGCGCGCCGCAGCCAACCGACTCATCACCGTGCCCACAGGGATATGCAATACCTCGGCAATTTCCTTGTATGAAAGCCCTTCCACATACGCCAGAAAAACCGTTTCGCGCTGCGCCTCAGGCAACCTGTTTACCCGCTTGATCACTTGCGCGGCCAATACCTGTTCCTGCGCCTGGTGTTCACCATCGAACGACAGCTCCTGCTCCGCGTCGACAAACCCCTGCCCCTGGCGCACCCGCTGCGAGCGCAGTTCGTTGAGCCAGATTGAATGCATGATCGACAACAACCAGCGATCCAGCCGCGTGCCGGCTGCAAACTGCCCGGCACGCTCCAGCGCTCGCACACAGGTGGCCTGCACGAGATCCTCGGCCAAATGCTTTTGTCGCGACAACACCAACCCGTATCGCCATAAACGTGGCAACAACAGGCCCAACTCTCGCCGAAACTCAGCCTCTGGGATGATGACTGCCCCCTGCGTATTCACTCACCGACTTTACGCCTGTGGCGCAGCGGCGATGGCTTCGGCCAGGTCTTCGTACTCTTCGCAGGTTGTGCTGCACAAGGCTTTGATTTTTACCAGTTGCTCCTGCGCCAGGTCGACGCGGCCCTTGATCACGTAGGCTTCACCCAGGTACTCGCGAACCTGGGCGTAGTTGGGGTCGAGTGCGACTGACTGGAGGTAATAGCCGATGCCTTCATCGGTGCGTCCAAGCTTGCGCGTCGCGTAACCACGATAGTTGAGCGCCTTGGCGGTGTTGGGGTTTTGCAAGGTGTCGAGCAGAGCCAAGGCCTCGTCGTAGCGCCCATCCTTGGCCAGCCGATAGGCGTAATCGGTGCGATCGGCGTCGGAAGTGGCCTTGCTGGTTTGCAGTACACACTTGTCGGTCTTGGTATCCCACACCTGGCCCTTGGGGCAATTGGGTTTGGGCGGCGCCGATTCATCGCCCGAGGCGTGGGCCTGCCCAGCGAGTAAAGCGGCGGCCAGGCAGGCGCCGTACAGGAGTGCGCTGCGGTAACCAACCGCGTGTTCGTGGCGATTTTTCATGGTGGTCATGCTCCGTAACAATAGGGACGTACAACAACAAACATCACTTTTGAAACGCATTGCGCGGGCCGGGCAGCATCCGCCGCAGCGTCCCGTCGCCCATCACATAGTGGTGCCAGAGCGCGGCAGCGGCGTGCAGCCCCGCCAGCAGGATAATCGCCCACGCCACCGTGTCATGCAGGCCGCCCAACGTGCCACGCCATGCGTGATCAATCATCAGGGGCGCCGGGACAGGGAACAGTCCGAAAAAGCTGAACGGCTCGCCTTGAGCCCAGCGAAACAGAAAGCCCAAGACGATCTGCGCCAGCAGCAACAGGTACAGGCAACCATGCGCCATTTTCGCCAACAGGTTAAGCGCCGCGTGATTACTGGCCTGAAGGCGATTGCCGCCGAACAGGCGCCACACAATCCTCACGGCGATCAACACCGCCATGGCAATACCAAGGGAGATATGCACCGACTGAAGGCCCTTGCGCAGCGGCGTGCCTTTCGCCAGGTTTTCCCAGATATGTGCACTGGCAAACATGAAGATCACCACGGCAGCAGTCATCCAATGGAAGAGCCGGGTCAGGCGGTCGTAACGATCGGAAGGCGTATTCATGGGTGTTCCCTGAGTGGTCTGTAGGGTGAACACCGCAGCGCAGGAAGTTATTCGGCAAGGTGCAAATAATTTATGCCGTACCGGCGCCAGACACGAAAAAAGCCCCGTAACGCATGCGTCGACGGGGCTTGTTCTAACTGGCGCTATTTAACGCTCTTTGTTGGCTTGGGAGAGCACCGAGGCAGCCAGGGATTTAGTGTCCTCACTGTATTTACCGCTCTGAAGCGCCTTCCCGGCTTTCTCTTCCATCTCTGCACTGGTCTGCTTGTCGGTACCACATTGCGCCAACGCCGAAGCAGCCAGACTCTTGGCAATGGCAGAAGCGTTTGGGTTATTGAGCGTTTCTGCGGCCAACGTGGCCAGCTTGTCGGAGGTTTTTTTCGTATTCGTGCTCATGGTGCATTTCCTTTGCCGTTTGTGGATGACTACGCGACTGAAAGATCGTCGCCATCGAAAGATAAGACGCTGGGCAGAGGGCCGCAACGCGCTACCCGTAGGGCGCGTTGGGTAAACGTGTACGAAATGCGCATTTGTTTTGTAGTAACGGCGAGAGCAGCGCCAGACCCTATAAACAGCAGAAACGAAAAAGCCCCGTAGCTTGTTCAGCTACGGGGCTTTTTCTGTGTAATGGCGGAGAGATAGGGATTCGAACCCTAGGTACCGGTGAAGGTACAACGGATTTCGAATCCGTCCCATTCGGCCACTCTGGCATCTCTCCAACGGCGCGCATCATAACAGTGTGTATCGCGAAAGCAAACCGAAAAGGCGATTTTTTTCCGTGCTATCAGATGCTTGCGTCGATTAAAGCGGTACGCCGAGACGATTGGCGACTTCTTCGTAGGCTTCGATGACGTCACCGAGGCCCTGGCGGAAGCGGTCTTTGTCCATCTTCTTCTTGGT
>Ga0302347_1001364_pt1 | contig 29746 bp, 30 predicted proteins | sample PhyWR1_FD_202178 | JGI IMG/M metagenome (GOLD analysis project Ga0302347, IMG submission 202178) | Leaf surface microbial communities from wheat plants in UC Gill Tract Community Farm, Albany, California, United States - DLSL W.R1 (v2)... | ecosystem: Host-associated > Plants > Phyllosphere >...
CCGGCCGAGCGCCCGGTGACCAAATTCGAACGCCGTGGCGAACGTCTTGGCCATGGCGTGTGGGATTTGAAGTTCGAGAAGTTGGCGTAAAAAACGCAATCCTCTGTAGGAGCGAGCTTGCCTCGCTATCTTTTAAAAGATCAAAAGATCGCGAGGCAAGCTCGCTCCTACAGGGGGGGGCGGGGTTATCCGCGGCGATCTGCGACTACGCCGATCAACACCAGTACTACCAACAACACCGGCGCAAGGCTGTAGTTGTTGAATTGGCTCAGGCCGCGCTCAACCCATGGGGTGGCGTAGATCAGGGCGGCGCCGCTGCCGATCAGGCACAGCAGGGCCATCAAGGGAACGCGCAAGGCACCGGCGATGCTGCCCAGACGCTGTTCGACCCACCCTTTAAAGTCCGCACCAAACAGCACCAGCAGGCAGCCAATCAGGGCCAGGGATATCTCGGAGAGGTGGCTGCGGCTCCAGCGTGACACGGTGGCAAGCAGGTCAAGTACCAAGTCCATTCGCGTTCCTTAGATCAGAAAGTGCTGTAACAAGTCGTTGAGAAACAACTGCCCTCGGGCGGTCGCCGCCAAGCGTGTCGGTTCGACCTGCAATAAGCCGCTTTGTTCTGCCGCCTGCCGTCCCTCATTCAAACTCTGAAGGGGCAAACCGGTGCGCTGCGGGTAGAGCGATGAGTCGACGCCGTCGGTAAGACGCAAGGCGTTCATTAGAAACTCAAAAGGTAGCTCTTCCGCTGTCAGGGTTTTCTCACCGGCTTGAAAGTTTTTGGCTGGATTGAGGTAGTCCTTTGGAAGACGGGTCTTCCAGGTGCGGACGATTCGGCCATCAGGATGGCTCAATTTCCCATGAGCGCCAGCGCCAATACCGATAAAGTCACCAAAGCTCCAGTAGTTCAGGTTGTGCCGCGCCGGGCGACCCGGCTGGGCGTAGGCCGACACTTCGTATTGGGCGTAGCCGTGTTCGGCGAGCAACGCCTGGCCCGCTTCCTGGATGTCCCACAAGGTGTCGTCTTCGGGCAAATCAGGCGGCTTGTTCCAGAACACCGTGTTGGGTTCCAGCGTCAGTTGATACCACGACAGATGTGTCGGTTTGAGGGCAATGGCCTGGCGCAGGTCGCTCAGGGCGTCTTCCAGGCTCTGATCGGGCAAACCGTGCATCAAGTCGAGGTTGAAGTTATCAAAGCCCGCCTGACGCGCCATCCCGGCGGCGCGCACGGCTTCGTCACCGTTGTGGATACGGCCCAGTGCCTGGAGTTTTTCTTGCTGAAAACTCTGGATGCCAATCGACAGGCGATTGATCCCCAGTTGGCGGTAGGCCACAAACTTTTCTTGCTCAAATGTGCCGGGGTTGGCTTCGAGGGTGATTTCGATGTCGCTGGCAAACGGGATGCGCGCTTCGACCCCCTTGAGCAAGCGGCCCAGCGCCTGGGCGCTGAACAGGCTCGGCGTGCCGCCGCCAAAAAAGATCGAGCTCAGCTCGCGGCCATAGACCGCGTGCAGGTCTTGATCGAGGTCGGCCAGCAGCGCGTCGACGTATTCTTCTTCGGGCAGCACCGGGCTTGCAGTGTGCGAGTTGAAGTCGCAGTACGGGCATTTGCGCACGCACCACGGAATATGGATGTACAGCGACAGGGGTGGCAGTTGCGTCAGCGGCGCGCGCGGCGCCTGCTGAGTAAAGCCAGCCGCACCCAGATAGAGCGGCTGTGAAGGGGTGTCATGGGTCATTTCAGGCCCAAACGCTGACGCAGCAAGTCCATGGCGCGGGCGCGGTGGCTCAACTGGTTTTTCTCGGCCGGGCTGAGTTCAGCGCTGGAGCAGTTGCGCTCCGGCACCCAAAACAGCGGGTCGTAACCAAAACCGTGCTCGCCGCTGGCCGCGTGCAGGATGCGGCCGTGCCACAAGCCTTCGCAGATGATCGGCAACGGGTCGTCCGCGTGGCGTACCAGCGCCAACACGCACACAAATTGCGCGCCGCGCTCGGCTTCTGGCACGTCTTTCAAGGCGTCGAGCAGCTTGGCGTTGTTTGCCGCATCGCCTTTGCCGTCGGCATAACGGGCCGAGTAGATGCCCGGTGCACCACCGAGAAAATCCACCGCCAGCCCCGAGTCGTCTGCCAGTGCCGGCAAGCCCGAGATACGTGCCGCGTTGCGCGCTTTAAGAATCGCGTTTTCAACGAACGACAAGCCGGTTTCATCCGGCTCGACGCTGCTGAATTCTCCAATCGAGCGCAACTGCACCGACTCGCCGAGCATGGCCTGAAGTTCTTTGAGTTTGCCGGCGTTGTGGCTAGCCAAAACCAGTTGCGTAAGGTTAATCATTGGAGCGGAGCGACCTCTTGGGAAAATTCGATGTCTTTGGTTTCGCCGTTGACCTTAAGCTCAATGGCGAACACATAGACTTTAGCGGGCTGGACCGGGAACTGGGCGAAGTAATCAATCGCCCCCTGGTCATTGATCACCTGTTTGAAGGTGAGCGGTTTAGCTTTTTTATCACCGGTTTCGCGGTAAGTGCCCTTGATCGTGCTGGCTATTTTTTGATCATCTTTGGACAGGTTGAAGTTCAGCGCACCCAGTTGCTCACTGCGTTGCAGGCCATACCTGGCGGTGATCTCAGGGCTCAGGAAGTTGGTCATGAAGGCGTTGTAGTTCACCACGGTGCCGCCCACCTGGGTGGCCCCCGCAGCCATCGCCTGAACGGCGAAGCACATCGACAGCAGCAGTAATCCAATCCGTCCCATAGCCCTTCTCCTTGTGAACCCTGATTTAAACCGCGATTTGATGATCCTGCAGGCCAGGACTGCTGACACGGTAAATGCCAATCTCACCCAACAGGTTAGGCCATAACTTACTCGCCCATCCGTGCCGGTGTTGTTGATCTACAGCAAGGCGGTTGATCACGCGGGCTTCGCGCTCACGGCACAGCTCTTCAAAGTCTTCGAAGGTGCAGAAGTGAATGTTCGGCGTGTTGTACCAGGTGTACGGCAGAAACTCGGAAACAGGCATGCGGCCTTTGCTGGCCAGATACCAGCGGCAACGCCAGTGACCGAAGTTCGGGAAGGTGATGATGCACTGGCGCCCGACGCGCAGCATCTCGTCGAGGATCCGGTCAGGGTAGTGCACCGCTTGCAGCGCTTGGGTCATGACCACGATGTCGAAGCTGTTGCTGGCAAAGTTGCCCAGCCCTTTGTCCAGGTCTTGCTCGATCACGTTGATGCCTTTGGCCACGCACTCGGCAATGTTGTCCGGGTCGTTTTCCAGGCCGTAGCCGGTGACTTGCTTGTTGTCGCGCAGCCAGCTCAGCAGTTCGCCATCACCACAACCGAGGTCGAGTACGCGGCTGCCAGCGGGGATCCAGTCTTGGATGATTTCCAGGTCGGCTCTCATGGCGTTCTCACAGGTCTATTCGGTTCATGTAATTGCTGAAGGCTTGCAGGTAGCGCGGGATCGGAATCAGGAAGGCGTCATGGCCCTGCGGTGCATCGATCTCGAGGTAGCAAACGTCTTTTTTCGCCGCCATCAGCGCATCCACCAGCTCACGCGAGCGCGCCGGCGAGAAGCGCCAGTCGGTGGTGAATGACATCACGCAAAAGCGTGCCTTGGCCCCGGCAAAGGTTTTGGCCAGGTCGTCGTTGTAGTTGGCGGCCGGGTCGAAGTAGTCCAGCGCCTTGGTCATCAACAGGTAGGTATTGGCGTCGAAACGCCCGGAAAACTCCTCGCCCTGATAGCGCAGGTAGCTTTCTACCTGGAACTCGACGCTGTGGAAGTCGTAGTTGAGGTTTTCGTTCTTCAGGCCACGGCCGAATTTCTCGCCCATGGAGTCATCGGACAGGTAAGTGATGTGCCCGACCATGCGCGCCAGCATCAGGCCACGCTTGGGGATCACGCCTTGTTCCTGGAACGAGCCGCCGTGGAACTCAGGGTCGGTGAGGATGGCCTGACGCGCCACTTCGTTGAACGCGATGTTCTGCGCGGACAATTTGGGCGCCGAGGCAATGGCCAGGCAATGGCGCAGGCGATCCGGGTAGCTGATGCTCCACTGCAACGCCTGCATGCCGCCCAGGCTGCCACCGATTACGGCGGCCCACTGGTTGATGCCCAAACGGTCGGCCAGACGGGCCTGGCTGTGCACCCAGTCTTCCACTGTCAGCACCGGGAAATCAGCGCCAAACGGGCGGCCGGTTTCGGGGTTGAGGCTGCTTGGGCCGGTAGAGCCATTGCAGCCTCCAAGGTTGTTGAGGCTGACCACGAAGAACTTGTTGGTATCGATCGGCTTGCCGGGGCCGATGCAGCTGTCCCACCAGCCGGGCTTGCGCTCGTCGGCACTGTGGTAACCGGCGGCATGGTGATGCCCGGAAAGCGCGTGGCAGATCAGCACGGCATTGCTGGCCGTGGCATTGAGCTGGCCATAGGTTTCGTAAATCAGATCATAGGCAGGCAGTGAACGGCCACAGGCTAACGCCAGCGGTTCGCTGAAGTGCGCGATTTGCGGCACGACCAGACCAACGGAATCGGGGGGAAAGGCAGCTGGCATTGACCCTGCTCTCATTCAAATGAGGCGTAAGTCTAATGAGCGGGGGGCAGAGCGGCAAGCAATGCTCAAACCTCTGTAGGAGCGAGCTTGTCTCGCGATCTTTTGATGTTTTAAAAGATCGCGAGGCAAGCTCGCTCCTACAGGTTTTTTCGTTAGATCAGGCCGAACAGCACGACCGGCATGCCGACGTACATCGCCAAAGGCGGGATGACGTAGCTTTGCAGCAACTGGATGACCATGAACGCCAGAATCGGCGAGATATCCAGGCCGCCCATGCTCGGCAGAATACGGCGGAACGGAGCCAGGGCGGGCTCGGTGATCTGGTTAACCAGCTCAGCGGCCGGGCTGGCGCCGCCCGGTGCAACCCACGAGAGGATCACGCTGATGATGATGGCGAAGAAGAACACCTTCAAAAACAGCGTAAATACGCCGATCAACGCCCAGGCCAGCAGCCCGAGGATGTTGAAGGACATGTAGCTCAGCGTCAGGACCACGGCGAAGATCACCATCTGCACCAGAATGGCCAGCACCAGCGATGACATGTCCAGCCCGAACAGGCTCGGGATCACCCGGCGCATCGGCTTGAGCAGCGGTTGCGTGGCGCGCACGGTGAACTGGCACAGCGGGTTGTAGAAGTTGGCGCGGACCAGTTGCAGGATAAAACGCAGCAGCACGATCAGCAGGTAGAGGCTACCCAGGGTTTGAATCACAAAAATGGCAGCGCCATTAAGTCCAGACATCATGTGCTCCTTTATTGACCCAATTGTTCGGCCATTTCGGCCGAGCGGTGCGCGGCGGCACTCAATGCTTTTTCGACGATGGCTTCAAAGCCGTCTGCCTGGAACGACTTGATCGCCGCTTCGGTGGTGCCCGCGGGCGAAGTCACCCGGCGGCGCAGCTCAGCCGCGTCGATGCCGCTGGACACGGCCATGTGGGCAGCTCCCAGCGAGGTGTGTTGCGCCAGTTGCTCAGCCACTTCACGGGGCAGGCCGAGCTTGACGCCAGCGGCGGTCATGGCTTCGATCAGCAGGAAGAAATACGCCGGGCCGCTGCCCGACACAGCGGTCACGGCGTCGATCTGTGCTTCAGTGTCGACCCATACCACGATGCCCACGGCAGACAGCAGTTCGTCGGCTTGCTGACGCTGTTCGGCGGTCACTGACTCAGTGGCGAACAGGCCGCTCACGCCTTTGCCCAGCAAGGCCGGGGTGTTCGGCATGCAGCGAACCAGCGGCTGTGCGCCGACCCAGTTCAGCAGGCTGGCGCTGGTGATGCCGGCGGCTACCGACACCAACAATTGATGCGGCTTGAGGTGCGGGCGCAGGTCCAGGCACACGGCCTTCATGGCTTGCGGTTTGACCGCAATTACAATCACGTCAGCGTCTTGCACGGCCTGCGCGTTGTCGGCGAATACCTCAATGCCGTGCTCGGCCGCGACCTTGGCCCGGGTCTCGGCGCCGGGATCGCAGGCGCGGATCTGTGCAGCATCCAGACCTTTGGCCCGCAGGCCGCCGATCAGGCTGGAAGCCATGTTGCCGGCCCCGATAAAGGCAATACGCGTTTTGCTCATAACCGATCCTTATAAAAGTTGGGCGAGTGTCTCAAGCCTGGCCGTAATCGCGGGCGCCAAACAACGCGGTGCCGATACGCACCCACGTCGCGCCTTGGGCAATGGCCGACTCCAGGTCGTGGCTCATGCCCATGGAGAGTGTATCGAGCCCCATGTTCAGGCTTTGTTGCAATGATCGTACCTTGGCAAACGCGGCGTCTTGCTCGGCGCGCACCTCGGTGGGTTCCGGAATCGCCATCAAACCGCGCAACGTCAAACGTGGCAACGCCTGGATTGCCGCCGCCAGGGCTGGCAGGTCCTCGGGCGTGCAGCCTGACTTGCTGGCCTCACCGCTGACATTGACCTGAATGCAGATATTGAGCGGCGGTAAGTCGGCCGGGCGTTGTTCCGAAAGGCGCTGGGCAATCTTCAAGCGGTCTACGGAATGCACCCACGCAAAATGCTCGGCGATCTCACGCGTCTTGTTCGATTGAATGGGGCCGATGAAGTGCCAACTCAAGGGCAGGTCGGTTAATTCGACCTGTTTGGCACGGGCCTCTTGCAGATAATTCTCGCCAAAATCGCGAATGCCGGCGGCGTACGCCTCGCGCAAGGCGGCTGCGGGTTTGGTCTTGCTGACCGCGAGTAAGTGAATGCTCGTTACATCACGTTGCACAGCCTCTGCCGCTGCACGGATACGCGCCTCAACCTGAGCAATGTTGCCTGCTATCGTGGACATTCAATTAAGCCCGCCGTTGTAAAAGTCTGCGGCATTCTACTGGAATTGGGAGGGGGTATGGATATCGCCGACCTGTTGGCGTTCAGCGTCAAACACGGGGCATCAGACCTGCACTTGTCAGCGGGCGTCGCGCCCATGCTGCGCGTGGACGGTGACATACAGCGTAGCGACCTGCCGGTGCTGGCCCCGGCCGCGGTGCGTGAACTTATCCACAGCGTGATGAATAGCGCACAGCGTTCAGCCTTTGAATCCGCCCACGAAGCTGATTTTTCATACGCAGTGCCCGGACTGGGACGCTTTCGGGTCAATGCCTTTGAGCAGCAGCGCGGAGCCGGGGCGGTGTTTCGCAGCATTACGTCGCAAGTCCCCAGCCTGGAAGGATTGGGGCTGGGTGAGGTGTTTAAAGGGCTCTGTGGCCTGTCACAGGGGCTGGTGCTGGTCACCGGCGCGACGGGCTCGGGCAAGAGCACCACCCTGGCCGCAATGATTGATCATATCAACGCAACCCGCCAACAGCACATCCTTACCATCGAAGACCCGATTGAGTACCTGCACGCGCCCCGCCAGTGCCTGATCAATCAGCGCGAAGTGCAACGCGACACCCACAGCGTGGCGGCGGCGCTACGGTCGGCGCTGCGTGAAGACCCGGACGTGATCATGCTCGGAGAACTGCGCGACCTGGAGACCATCCGCCTGGCGCTGACGGCAGCAGAAACCGGGCACCTGGTGCTGGCGACGTTGCACACCGCATCAGCGGCCAAAGCCGTCGACCGCATCATTGACGTGTTCGCCGCCGATGAAAAGGCCATGGTGCGCACGATGCTGTCTGAGTCACTGCAAGGGGTGATTGCGCAAACACTGGTCAAGCGGGTGGGCGGAGGCCGGGTCGCGGCGCACGATATCATGCTGGCTACGCCTGCGATTCGTAACCTGATCCGGGAAAACAAAGTGGCGCAGATGGTCTCGGCGATCCAGACCGGCGCAGCGGCAGGGATGCAGACACTGGAGATGAGCCTGAAGCGGCTGAAGGAAAACGGCTTGATATAACCCTGTAGGAGCGAGCTTGCCTCGCGATCTTTTAAACAGTCAAAAGATCGCGAGGCAAGCTCGCTCCTACAGGGTAGGTGTGGAAATTAGCGCTGAGCGACCCGCAGGGTCTCTTTAGGCAACACGCGCTTGGCAACCACGTAGTGGCTCTGCCAGTAAGGCTTTTTCAGGGTGTCGATGGTCACCGACTTGCCGCGACGCGGCGCGTGGATAAACCGGTCGTTACCCAGATAAATGGCGACGTGGTTGACCGTGCGGCTCTTGATGTTGAAAAACAGCAAGTCGCCGGGCTTCAAATCCTTGCGATCAACTTTTTGCCCATGGCCGCTGGCCATTTCGCTGGAACTGCGCGGCAAATTAACGGCTTTAACGTCGTTAAACGCATATTTCACCAAACCGCTGCAATCAAACCCTTTACTTGGGCTGCTACCACCCCAACGATAAGGAGTACCCAACACGTTCACGGCGCGGCTCAGTACGGCACTGCTTTGCTTGTTGGCGGCTGCCAAAGAAGCAGTGGCAATTTTGCCGGGGGCCTTGCGGTGGGCTTTACTCGCTGTTGGGCGTGATACAGCCTTGGTTTTGCTGTTAGTGGCAACATAAGGCGCACTCGCAGATGACTTTGCGGTGTAGCCAGTGAAGCCGGACGGAAGATGTTGCTCACGGTTGGTGGCGTGGGCGGCCAGTGGCATTAAAAGGCAAATGGTTAGCCATGTCTTGAATAAAGGACGCATTCGGCAGGGCTCAATGGTTATTAGCGCGAAACTTTATAACAGCTTTTTTGTCCTTTCTCAGGCCGTTTGTCGACTCGACTTGAGGGTCAAAAGGGCGTAGGACGGTGACAAATTGTCACAGGAAAACGGTACAGGTCAGGTAGGACAAGGCTTTGAGCGTTTTTTTGTAAGACACTTTTACCTGTTACGAGACAGTAAAAAAGTCACAAAAAAAATCAGAAATTTTTTCTATCACTGGCAAAGAGGGCATTTATGAGCGGCTATCGAGACGCAACACAGCATGATACCCACAGCAAGGTGCTGGGTTATTTGCTCTGGATTTTTGGTTTTCTGGGGGCGCACCGCTTCTATTACGGCAAGCCGGTGACCGGGACGATCTGGTTTTTCACGTTTGGTTTGTTGGGGATCGGCTGGCTGATCGACTTGTTCCTGATCCCGAGCATGGACCGTGAAGCCGACCTGCGGTTTACCGCGGGGAGCACGGACTACAACGTGGCGTGGATCCTGCTGACGTTCCTGGGTGTGTTTGGCGTGCACCGCATGTACATGGGCAAGTGGATCACCGGGACCCTCTACCTGCTGACGGGCGGTTTCTTCCTGATTGGCGTGCTGTATGACTTCTGGACCTTGAACGACCAGATCTCGATTGAGAACGCTGATCGTCGTTAAGCCAACGCCAAAACCTGTAGGAGCGAGCTTGCCTCGCGATCTTTTAAACAATCAAAAGATCGCGAGACGAGCTCGCTCCTACAACGGTCAGAGGGTGGCTTAGCCCTCGTAACTGATCCGCCCATCCACCAGCGTGTAACGCACGGCGCCCGGCAGGCAGTGGCCGAGGAACGCGCAGTTGTCGCCCTTGGAATACCACTTCTCACCGGCCACGGTCGACGCTGTAGGGTCGAACAGTACCAGGTCAGCCGGTGCACCCACCGTCAAGCTGCCAGCGGGCAGGCGCAAAGCCTGGGCCGGGCCCGCGCTAAGGCGTGCGAGCAAGGTGGGCAAGTCCAGCAAACCGTCTTCTACCAACGTCATTGCCAATGGCAGCAGCAGTTCAACGCTGCTCATGCCCGGTTCAGTCGCGCCAAACGGTGCCAGTTTGGCGTCACGCTCGTGTGGCTGGTGATGGCTGGAAATCGCCTGCACCACGCCCGACTTCACTGCTGCACGCAAACCGTCGCGGTCTGCGCGGGTGCGCAGCGGCGGTTGCACGTGGTACACGCTGGAGAAATCCACCAGCGCCTCATCCGTCAAAATCAGCTGATACAGCGCCACATCGGCGGTCACTTTCAAGCCGCGTGCCTGCGCCTGAGCAATCAGCGCCACACCGCGTGCACTGGTCAGCTGGCTGAAGTGCGCACGTACGCCGCTTTGTTCAACCAGCAACAGGTCGCGGGCCAGGGCCACGGTCTCGGCGGTTTCCGGGATGCCCGGCAAACCACGGAAAGCCGCCATCGGGCCGTCATGGGCGATGCCGCCTTCTGCCAGGTCACGGTCCTGGGAGTGGAAGATCACCGTCAGGTCGAACGTCGCCGCGTATTCCAGCGCCCGGCACAGGGTGCGGGTGTTGCTGAAGCTGTTGAGGCCGTTGCCGAAGGCTACGCAACCGGCGTCACGCAGGGCAATCAGCTCGGCCAGTTGCTCGCCGTCGAGGCCTTTGCTCAGGGCGCCAATCGGGAACACTTTGCAGTTGCCGGCTTCGCGGGCGCGATCGAGGATCAGTTCAGCCACAGCCGAGGTGTCGAGCACCGGCTTGGTCTGCGGCGGGCAGCACAGGCTGGTCACGCCACCGGCCGCAGCGGCACGGGTTTCGCTGGCGATGGTGCCTTTGCGGCTGTAACCGGGCTCGCGCAGGGCGACGTTCAGGTCAACCAGCCCCGGTGCGGCTACCAGGCCTTTGGCGTCGAGGGTCTGGCTTGGGGTGAAGCCGGCAGGTGCGGCGCCAATGGCGACGATTTTGCCGGCTTCCAGGTGCAGATCGGTGATTTGATCCAGCTGGCTGGCAGGATCGATGACGCGGGCGCCGAGAATGCTGAGTTTCACTGGGCCTTCTCCTGTTCGATTTGGCGCTGGGCGGTTTGCCCGCTCATGGTCATGGACAACACCGCCATGCGCACCGCGATGCCGTAAGTCACCTGGTTGAGGATCACCGAGTGCGGGCCGTCGGCCACCGCCGACTCAATCTCCACGCCACGGTTGATCGGGCCAGGGTGCATGACGATGGCGTCCGGCTTGGCGCCTGCCAGGCGTGCCGTGGTCAGGCCGAACAGGCGGTAGAACTCGCCCTCGCTCGGCAGCAGGCCACCTGACATGCGCTCGCGCTGCAGACGCAACATGATCACCACGTCGACGTCTTTCAGGCCTTCGTTCATGTCGGTGTACACCTTCACGCCGTATTGCTCGATTCCGATCGGCAACAGGGTTTTCGGTGCGATCACGCGGATGTCCTTACAGCCCAGGGTTTTCAGGGCGATCATGTTCGAGCGCGCCACCCGTGAGTGCAGAATGTCGCCAACAATGGCCACCGAGAGGTTTTCAAAGCCGCCTTTGTGTCGACGAATCGTGAGCATGTCGAGCATGCCCTGGGTCGGGTGCGCGTGGCGGCCGTCGCCGCCGTTGATGATCGCGACCTGCGGGCACACGTGCTCGGCAATAAAGTGCGCGGCGCCGGAGTCACCGTGGCGCACCACGAACATGTCAGCGGCCATGGCTTCCAGGTTGCGCAGGGTGTCGAGCAGGGTTTCGCCCTTGCTCGCCGACGAGGTCGACACGTTCAGCGTGATCACGTCAGCCGAGAGGCGCTGGGCGGCCATTTCGAACGTGGTGCGGGTGCGGGTCGAGTTTTCAAAGAACACGTTGCACACGGTCTTGCCGCGCAGCAGCGGGACTTTTTTAACCGCTCGGGCGCCGACTTCAAGGAATGAGTCTGCGGTGTCGAGGATTTCAGTCAGCAACTCGCGGCTTAACCCGTCGAGCGACAGGAAGTGGCGCAGCTGGCCCTGATCATTGAGCTGTAGCGGGCGCTTGGCGTCTGGAGGCGTCATCGCAATGGTCTCTTAAAGGGCGGGTTCTAGAGATGAATCTTGAAGTTCGAGGGTCAGCGGCGCCGGGCCGGACAATTTCACCCGCTCGGTGGGCTTGAGTGACAAGGTCGCGCCGACCACGTTCGGGCGGATCGGCAGCTCGGCGGCATTCAGGTCCAGCAGGCTGACCAGGGTCACGCTGGCCGGGCGGCCGTAGTCGAACAGCTCGTTGAGCGCGGCGCGGATGGTGCGGCCACTCATCAGCACGTCATCGATCAGCACCAGGTGCTGGCCTTCGATTTCGAATGGCAGGTCCGAGGGGCGCACTTGCGGGTGCAGGCCGTTCTGGCTGAAGTCGTCGCGGTAGAACGACACGTCCAGCGTGCCCAGCGGCGAGTCGCTGCCCAGCGCGCGCAGCAGCGCCTGAGCAACCCAGATACCGCCCGTGCGAATGCCGATAAAACGCGGCTCGGTGATGCCGCGACGTTCCAGATGAGACTTGAGGTCAACGGCCATCTGGGAGATCAGTTCAGCGGGGACAGGCAATATCATGGTGGCTCCTTAACAGGCCCGCGTGGCAAAGCGTGCGGCGGCGGGCGCAAACAATGGGGCGCGTCAGTGAGGCAAACGCAGCGTCAGGCTTGAGGTGGTGCCGGGTGTTCGTCGAGCCAGCCTTGCAGCACCAGTTTGGCGGCGATGGCATCGACGGGGTTGTCGCGATAACTGCCACGCTGGCCGCCCTGAGAACGACGTTCGCCCTTGGCTTCGAAGGTTGTCAGGCGTTCATCGTGGGTAAACACGGGCAGATTGAAGCGGCCATTGAGGCGATTGGCAAATTTTTGCGCGCGGGCACAGAACTCGCTCGGGGTGCCGTCCATGTTCAGCGGCATGCCGACCACCATGGCGTCGGGCTGCCACTCTTTGATCAGCTTTTCGATTTCTTCCCACTTGGGAATGCCGTTTTCGGCTTTGAGGTTGCACAACTCGCGGGCCTGGCCGGTGACCATCTGGCCCACGGCGACACCGATGGAGCGGGTGCCGTAGTCGAAACCCAGCAATAAACGAAGGCTGGCCATCAGGAGTGGCCTGCTTGACTGGTTAACAAATTGAGGTTTACTCCCAGGTGTTTGGCGGCCGCGTCTAGGCGCAGTTCGCTGGAGGTTGCAAACAGAATGTCGCTCGAATACGGGCAGGTCAGCCAGGCGTTGTCGGCCAGTTCGGCCTCCAGTTGGCCGGCGTCCCACCCGGCGTAGCCCAGGCAGATCAGGCTGCGCTGCGGGCCGCGACCGTCAGCAATGCTGAACAGGATGTCGACCGAAGTGGTCAGGGCCAACCCGTCCTGCAGCTCGACCGTGGCGTCAAAGTTCATCGTGGCGGGGTGCAAGACAAAACCGCGATCAACCATCACCGGGCCGCCACCGTAGACCGGAATGTGCTGGCACAAAGGCGACGAAAGCACGTCGGGGCGCAACTGCTCAAGAATGTCCGCCAGATTCAGATCCATCGGGCGGTTGATCACCAGCCCCATGGCCCCATTGGCCGTGTGTTCGACGATATACGTCAACGTGTGGGCAAAGTTAGGGTCGGCCATATGTGGCATGGCCATCAGCAATTGGTGCTTGAGGTACGTTGGCGTGTGCTTTTTCATGGGCGTAAGTGTGGCGCTGACAAGGTGAACTGACAAGTTGGCGGATGATAAAAGCCTTTGTAGTCGCTGCCGAAGGCTGCGATGGGGCGCGCAGCGGCCCTCTGCTTTTGAATCAACAACGAAGCTCCTGCGGACCTTATCGCAGCCTGCGTCAGCGACTACAGAGTTCTGCCAAGGTTAATTACTCGACAACTGATCCCCCGGGCCGAAGCGCCAGGTACGAATGATCTCCAAACGGTCGATATCGGCCAGGTCGCCGGTAAACGGTGCAAAAGGCGCTGCCAGCCGCACGATGCGTTGCGCGGCCTGATCCAGCAGCGGTTGCCCGGAGGACTCAAGCACCAGCACCTCATGCAACGAGCCGTCGCGGTTGATCGACACCAGCAAGCGCAGCTTGCCGTAGATTTTTTCGCGGCGGGCCTGCTCGGGGTAATTGAGGTTGCCCACGCGCTCGATTTTCTTGCGCCAGTCTTCTTTGTACCAGGCGCCTTTATCGCGCATGGTCGAGGCCGCGCTCATGCGATAGATCTTAGGGCGCTTGGCATACAACTGCTGCTCGTTCGCCAGTTCGGCTTCGAGGCTGGAAATCTCGCTGGACAGCTGCGAGCTGTCGAACGTCGGAATATTGGCCTTGGGCGCCGCCTCAGTCTTGGTTTTTTGCGGCTCGCTCGGGGCTTTTTTAGGCTTGGGCGCCACGGTGGTCGCAGCTGCTTTGGGCGCGGCCTTGGGTTGCTCCGGCTTGGCGGCCGGGGGCGGGGTGACCTTTTTGACGGTGTTGTCCTGGAACGGCGCCACTTCAGTGGTCTTTGGCACGGCTTTTTTGTCCAGCGTGCCGCTGCCTTGCTGATTGTCCTGCGCTAGAAAGTCAGCTTTCTCCGGGGCTTTTTCGCTCTTGAACGTCGAGAGGGTAATTTCCAGGGTTTTGCTGATTTGCTTGGGCTCGCTGGCGCTGAAGCCCACGCCCACAATCACCGCGATATGCAGCAGGGCTGCGATAAACAGGGCAAAACCCAGGCGATCAGCTGCGCGCACGCCGGTGTTGCGCAGTTCGGGGGGCAGGTCGCTGGGGAGTGTCATAAAAAACCAACATCGCGGGTTTTGCGGTTCGGCATGATACCGCAATGTTGGTTTTTAGCTGCAAGGGGCAAGCTACAAGCGGCAAGTTAAAGCCGGTCCGCTTTAAACTTGCGGCTTGTGGCTTGCAGCTTCAAGCTTGCGCTCAATCGCGTCCATCAACAGTGCGCCGATGTTGGTACCAAAGGCGTTGTCGATTTCCCGGATGCAGGTCGGGCTGGTGACGTTGATTTCGGTCAGGTGCTCACCGATAACGTCCAATCCTACAAACAACAGGCCCTTTTCACGCAGGGTTGGGCCGACCTGGGCTGCAATCCAACGGTCCTTTTCGCTCAGCGGGCGGGCTTCGCCACGGCCGCCAGCGGCCAGGTTGCCACGGGTTTCGCCTTGTGCCGGGATCCGCGCCAGGCAATAAGGCACGGGCTCGCCGTCGATCATCAGGATGCGCTTGTCGCCGTCCTTGATGCCCGGCAAGTAGCCTTGCGCCATGATTTGCTGGGTGCCGTTGGCAGTCAGGGTTTCGAGGATCACCGACAGGTTGGGATCACCGACCCGGTGGCGGAAGATCGAGGTGCCGCCCATGCCGTCCAGCGGCTTGAGGATCACATCGCCGTACTGCGCCGCGAATTCACGCAACACGTCGGCGCGACGGCTGACCACGGTTGGTGGCGTGCACTGGGTGAATTGTGTGGCGAACAGCTTTTCGTTGCAGTCACGCAGGCTCTGCGGCTTGTTGACGATCAGCACACCGTCGCGCTCGGCTTGTTCGAGCAGATAGGTGGTGTACACAAACTCCATGTCGAAGGGCGGGTCCTTGCGCATCAGGATCACGTCCAGATCGCTCAGGGCAGTGTCGGCCTCGGCCTCAAGCTCAAACCACTTTTCAGGGTTGGCGAACACTTTCAGCGGCTTCATGCGCGCGCGGGCCTTGCCTTCGGTCAGGTAAAGGTCTTGCTGCTCCATATAAAACAGGGTCCAGCCACGTGCCTGTGCGGCCAGCAGCATGGCCAGCGAGCTGTCCTTTTTATAGGAGATGTCCGCAATGGGGTCCATGACAATCCCGACTCGAACGCTCATGGCAAATTCCTCGATTAAATAGTGGGCAAAAGGCGTAGAAAAGTGGCGCCAGAGTGGCGCTGAGCAGGGGCTTGGTCAAGCGACATAGTGTCGATTGCTGGCCAAAAACCGCGTAGGAGCTGCCGAAGGCTGCGATCTTTTGATCTGCCAACATCAAAAGATCGCAGCCTTCGGCAGCTCCTACGATGTGTTTCAGCGATCAGTGAGAGGTGTGTATTGCAGGTCGCGACTGTGCTAAAAAGGCTCGCACAGTGCTTACAGCCCTTGTCCTTCAAGGATTTGCGGTTTTAGGCGACACAGTTGTAACAAAACGGGTCGCCGTGGCGATGGTAGGGCACATATGGACACGCATTCCAGCGCCTTGAAGGTGATGGTGATCGATGACTCGAAAACCATTCGCCGGACCGCTGAAACCTTGCTGAAAAACGTGGGCTGCGAGGTCATTACGGCCATCGACGGTTTTGATGCGTTGGCCAAGATTGTTGATCATCATCCACACATTATTTTTGTCGACATCATGATGCCGCGCCTGGATGGCTATCAGACGTGCGCCCTGATCAAGAACAACCGGGCGTTCAAAATGACCCCGGTGATCATGTTGTCCTCCAAGGACGGTTTGTTTGATAAGGCCAAGGGACGCATTGTCGGCTCTGATCAATTTTTGACCAAGCCCTTCAGCAGAGATGAACTGCTGAATGCCATCAAGGCCCATGTACCGGGTTTTGATATCGTCCCGAACGTTCAATGACGCTCGGCCCCGAGGGCCGATTACCTTTTAGATGGGGAACACCATGGCTCGCATTCTGATCGTCGATGACTCGCCGACCGAAATGTTCAAACTGACCGGCATGTTGGAAAAACATGGTCATGTCGTGCTGAAGGCTGAAAACGGCGCAGATGGCGTGGCTCTGGCCCGTCAGGAAAAACCCGATGCGGTGCTGATGGACATCGTGATGCCCGGCCTTAATGGGTTTCAGGCCACGCGCCAACTGAGCAAAGACCCGGAAACCAACCATATTCCGGTCATCATGGTGACCACCAAAGACCAGGAAACCGACATGGTCTGGGCAACGCGTCAGGGCGCCAAGGCTTACATCACCAAACCGGTGGACGAACAAAAGCTGATCCTGACGCTCAAGAACGTGCTGGCTGACAGCCGCCCTCAATGACGGCCTGCCAATGCCTGACTCACTGACCGCCTTCGAACTGCTGTTTGAGATAGACCAACGCTGCCGCGCTTTGGCAGCAGGTTTGGCGCCGGTGCAGGCACAGGCCGGGAGTTGGAGCGGCATCGGTTTTCGGATGGGCGAGCATTGTTTTGTGGCGCCCATGGGCGAAATCGCCGAGATCCTCCACGAGCCACGGTTTACCTTGCTGCCTGGGGTAAAGCCGTGGGTTAAAGGGGTGGCCAACCTGCGTGGGCAATTGCTGCCGATCATTGATCTGTGCAGCTTTTTCGGGCTTGAGCCGTCGCCCCTGCGCAAGCAACGGCGGGTGATGGTGCTGGAATACAAAGACGTGTTTGTTGGCTTGCAGGTGGATGAAGTGCTGGGCATGCAGCACTTTGACCAAACTGAGCTGGACACCCACGTGCAGGCGTTACCCAACCTGATGTTGGTGCCTTTTATCCTAGGACGCTTTGCCGGCCAGCCAGAGTGGTGGGTGTTCAGCCCGTTCGTGCTGGCCCAGGCGCCCCAGTTCTGGGCCGTCGCGGTGTGAGTGGGGCACGCGTTTTACCTTTTGCTTTACTACGGGATGCCAAGGCCTGACTGATGAGCACAGCCAATACCGCTAAACCACTGGAAGGGTCGCGCAGTCGTTCGCAGATCATCGTGCTTTTCATCGCCCTGATCGTGTTCATCATGCTGTTGTTCGCCAACTTTGCTTACCTCAACACCCAGTCCAACTACGACAAGCAATACATCAGCCACGCGGGCGAGCTGCGCGTGCTGTCCCAGCGCATCGCCAAAAACGCCACCGAAGCTGCCGCTGGCAAAGCCGCCGCGTTCAAGTTGCTGGGCGATGCGCGCAACGACTTCAGCCAGCGTTGGGAGTACTTGCAAAAAGGTGACCCCAGCACCGGCTTGCCGCCTGCACCGGTAGCGGTGCGCAAAGAAATGCAGTCGGTTCAGCGCGACTGGGACCAACTGCTGGGCAGCACCAACGCGATTCTGGCCAGCGAGCAAACCGTGCTGTCGTTGCACCAAGTGGCGGCTACCTTGGCCGAGACCGTGCCGCAGCTACAGGTTGAGTACGAAAAAGTTGTCGAAATTTTGTTGCAGCGCGGCGCCCCGGCCAGCCAGGTGGCATTGGCCCAGCGTCAGTCGTTGCTGGCCGAGCGCATATTAGGCGCGGTCAACACGGTGCTGGCGGGCGATGAAACGGCGGCGCAGGCGGCCGATGCGTTTGGTCGTGATGCCAATCGTTTCGGCCAAGTGCTTAATGCCATGCTCGAAGGCAATGACGGGCTGCGCATTCCTAAAGTCGAAGACAAGGACGCCCGCGCCCGCCTGCTGGAGATTTCCGAGCTGTTCCAGTTTGTCTCGGGCTCGGTGGATGAAATTCTCGAAACCTCGCCCCAGTTGTTCCACGTGCGTGAAGCCGCCAACACCATTTTCAGCCTGTCGCAGACCCTGCTCGATGAAGCCTCAACCCTGGCCAACGGTTTTGAAAACCTGGCCAACGGTCGCTCGCTGGACATCATCGGGGGCTACGTTCTGGGCCTGCTGGCGCTGGCGTCGATCATCCTGATCGGGCTGGTGATGGTGCGCGAGACCAATCGCCAACTGCGTGAAACCGCTGAAAAGAACGAGCGCAATCAGAACGCGATCATGCGGCTGCTCGACGAAATCGAAGACCTGGCCGACGGCGACCTGACCGTGACCGCCTCGGTTACAGAAGACTTCACCGGGGCGATTGCCGACTCCATCAACTATTCCATCGACCAACTGCGCGAACTGGTGGCTACCATCAACCTGACAGCAGGCCAGGTGGCGGCCGCCGTGCAGGAAACCCAGGCCTCGGCCATGCAACTGGCGGAGTCTTCGGAGCATCAGGCGCAGCAGATCGCCGAGGCGTCCGGGTCGGTGCAGCATATGGCGCAGTCGATTGATCAGGTGTCGGCCAACGCCTCTGAATCCTCGGCGGTGGCCGAGCGTTCGGTGGCGATTGCCAACAAAGGCAACGAAGTGGTGCACAACACCATTCGCGGCATGGACAACATTCGCGACCAGATCCAGGACACGGCCAAGCGCATCAAACGGTTGGGCGAGTCTTCGCAGGAAATCGGCGACATTGTCAGCCTGATTGATGACATTGCCGACCAAACCAACATTCTGGCGTTGAACGCCGCTATTCAGGCGTCCATGGCCGGTGATGCCGGGCGCGGGTTTGCCGTGGTGGCGGACGAAGTGCAGCGTCTGGCTGAGCGCTCGTCGGCGGCGACCCGGCAAATCGAGACGCTGGTGCGGGCCATTCAGGCCGACACCAATGAAGCGGTGATTTCCATGGAGCAAACCACCACCGAAGTGGTGCGCGGTGCGCGCTTGGCCCACGACGCCGGGGTGGCGCTGGAAGAGATTGAAGGAGTGTCGCAAAACCTCGCTGACCTCATTCAGCGCATCTCCAACGCCGCGCAAGAGCAAACCAGCTCGGCTGCGCAGATCTCCCTGACCATGAACGTGATTCAGCAAATCACCCATCAAACTTCGTCCGGCTCGAGCGCCACCGCTGACAGCATTGGCAACCTGGCCAAGATGGCCAGCCAACTGCGCCGCTCGGTGTCCGGTTTCACCTTGCCCGCCTCGCCAAAACCCCGAGAGCCGCAGTAGTGCGACATTCAGACTGGAGTTGTTATGGTTGACCGGCGCGACTACGTAGCCCTCGAATGGGTTAAAGACGAGATTGCCGACACCTTGAAACAGGCGCGCACGGCGCTGGAGGACTATGTCTTGCAGCCCGCTGCCGAGGCGCTGGAGCAGTGCCTGGCGTGTATTCACCAGGTGCACGGCAGCCTGCTGATGGTGGAGTTTTATGGCGCCGCCCTGCTGGCCGAAGAAACCGAACACTTAGTCGTCGCCCTGCAGGAGGGCCGGGTCAGCCAGAGCGAAGAAGCCCTGCGCCTGTTGATGCAAGCCTTCAACCAGTTGCCGCTGTACCTGGACCGCGTTCACACGGCCCGGCGTGACTGGCCGCTGGTGGTGCTGCCGTTAATCAACGATTTACGCACCGCCCGTGGCGAAAGCCTGCTGTCAGAAACCAGCCTGTTCAGCCCCGATTTACAGACATTGCCGACACTGGACCAAGCCGCCCTCGCGCACTTGATCCCCGCCGAATGGCCGCGCCAGATCATGACCCTGCGCCACGCCCTGCAAGCCGCGTTGAACGGTTTGCAGGGTGAGGAAGACGTGCGCGGCAATCTGGAGCGCCTGGCCAACGTTTTCAGCCAACTTGAAAGCCTGTGCCAGGGCGCGCCCATCAATGCGTTGTGGAAAGTCGCCTCGGCCTTGCTGGACGGCATGTTGCGCGGCCGTGTGGCCAATAGCCCGGCGTTGCGCAGCTTGCTCAATGAGTCCGACAAAGAACTCAATCGCTTGCTGGCGCAAGGTATTGAGGGCGTCAACCAATCAGCGCCGGATGAGCTGCTCACCAGCTTGCTGTTTTACATCGCCAAGGCCGAACAGCCGACCACCAAGATGCTCGCGCTGAAAAACCGTTACGAGCTGGATGAAGCCATGCCCGATGCGGCCATGGTCGACGAAGAGCGGGCGCGGCTGGCGGGGCCTGACCGTGACGCCATGCGCTCGGTGGTGTCGGCCTTGTGCGAAGAGCTGGTGCGGGTCAAGGAACGCCTCGACCTGTTTGTGCGCAGTGACCGTTTGCACGTGTCCGAGTTGAGCAGCCTCATGGCGCCTTTGCGCCAGATCGCCGACACCTTGGCGGTGCTCGGTTTTGGCCAGCCGCGAAAAGTCATCATCGATCAATTGGCGGTGGTTCAGGGCATCGCCCAAGGGCAGCGCGAGCCGACAGACGCGGTGTTGATGGATGTGGCCGCCGCCTTGCTGTACGTCGAAGCCACGCTGGCCGGGATGGTCGGCAATGTCGAGCCGTCTTCGCGAGAAGAAAGCCGCCTGCCCACCACGGACCTGATTCAGATTCACCAACTGGTGATCAAAGAGGCGCGCATTGGCCTTGAAGAGGTCAAAGACCTGATCACTGATTTTCTGTCTGACGGCCACGACCGCCAGCACCTGCAACCGTTGCTGGGCTTGCTGACGCAGATCCGTGGCGCGCTGGCGATGATCCCGCTGCGCCGGGTTGCTGGCTTGCTCAACAGCTGCCACGACTTTGTCGAAGAGCATTTGTTGGCGGGCCCGCTGCCCGCCGACGCGCAGCTTGATCAACTGGCGGATGCGTTGATCAGCATCGAGTACTACCTGGAACGTTTGGCGCTGGACCCCGGCGCCGCGAGCGAGAAGGTGCTGGAGCGCGCAGAAAAGAGCCTGACAGCGCTGGGGTACGCGCCCGCCAAGCGCAATGTGCTGGTGCTCGATGAGTCGCTGAGTTTGCCTGCCGCCAAGGCCAAGCCTGCGGTGCAGACCCCGCAAGACCCGCAGGTGATGCAAAACCTGGCGCAGGTATTGGCCGGTCCGCTGCCGTTGAATCCCCCCGCGCAGCACATCCCGCAGAGCTTGTTGCCGCCGCCGGTAGACGAAGAACCGGTGGACGAAGAACTGCTGGAAGTCTTTCTGGAAGAGACTGACGAAGTCTTGATTGCCCTGCACGACGCCTTGCCGCAATGGGTCGCCAACCCGGCAGACAGCGCTGCGCTGGCCGAACTGCGGCGTGCCTTCCATACGCTCAAAGGCAGCGGGCGCATGGTGCGTGCGCTGGTGCTGGCGGAACTGGCCTGGGCGGTTGAGAACTTGCTCAACCGGGTGATCGAACGCAAGGTCGCGCCGTCCCCTGCGATTGATCAATTGCTGGAAGAGGCACTGGTGCTCCTGCCGCAATTGATCCAGGAATTTGCCGACCACAGCCAGCGTCAGCATCACGATGTCGATCAACTCGCGGCCCGTGCCCACAGCCTGTCCAAGGGGCGCCCGCAGCCGCTCCAGATCGAGCAGCAGAGCGCCAGTTTTGATCCGCAATTGCTGGATATCTTCCGCCAGGAAGCGCAAACCCACCTCAACAGCCTCAACCACTTTCTGGACCTGGCCAGCGAGCACGTACCGCTGTACGCCACTGACGATTTGCAGTTGGCCATGCACACCCTCAAAGGCAGCGCGCACATGGCGGGCGTGCTGAGAATGGCCGAGCTGGCGGCGCCGCTGGATTACCTGGTGCGTGAGTACAAGGCCCATCACCTTGAGCTGGACGTCGAAGAAATCGACTTGCTGCTTGAGGCCGACAGCCTGCTGCATCGCGGCCTCAAGCAACTGGACCTCGACCCGCTGGCCGAGATCCGAGGCGCCCGGGCCTTGATCGAACGCACCGGGCAATGGGTCAGCAAACGCCTGGACATGGCCCTGAATGCGCCTTCGGGCACGTTGACGGCCCCGCGGGACCCGCAGCGTATCAGCGAGTTTTTGGGCCAGAGCATGGACATTCTGTTCGAGGCCGAAACCCTGTTGCGCCACTGGCGGCAACACCCCCATGAGCGCGACGGCCTCCAGCGTCTGCTGGACCAACTGACCGACTTGGGCGAGTCGGCCTTTTTGCTCGACCTGCAACCCGTCGATGCGCTGTGCGAAGCCTTGCTCGACCTGTACGGCGCGGTAGAAGAAAGCAGCCTGGTGGTCAGCGAGCGGTTCTTTCAAGAGGCCGACGAGGCCCAGGAAGCGCTGATCAACATGCTCGACCAATTGGCCGCCGGGCAAGAGATCACCCCGCAACCGCAACGCATCGACGCGCTACAGGCGCTGCTGCATGAAGGCTTGGCGCCGGACGCCACCGGCTTGATCCGCCGTGAAGGCAACCAGACCCTGGACATCACAGAACTGGGCGCCGCCACGGCGCAGCTGGACGCCGAGCAGGACGACGCGCAGGACGATGAAATCGTCGCCATCTTTATCGAAGAGGCGGTGGATATCCTCGACAGCACCAGCCATGCGTTGCGGCGCTGGATCAATGAGCCTGACAACCTGGCGCCGTTGTCCTCGCTGCAACGCGACTTGCACACGCTCAAGGGCGGCGCGCGCATGGCCGGTATCGTACCGATTGGCGACCTGGCCCACGAGCTGGAGCACTTATATGAAGGGCTGCTGGACCGCCGCTTGAGCGAGAGCCCGACGCTGGCGCGCCTGCTGGAACTCTGCCATGCGCAACTGCTGGTGATGCTCGAACAACTGCGTCACCACACGCCTCTGGACGAACCCACTGAACTGATCGAGGCCATTCGTACCCTTCGGCACAGCAGCGCGGCCTCTGTAGAGCCGAGTAACGCCACGCTAGCGGCAACGCCTGCCGGGCCGCAAAACGGCATCGACCCGGAGCTGCTGGATATCTTTCTGGAAGAGGCGTTTGACCTGCTGGAAAGCTCCGGTGCGGCCTTGGTGCGTTGGCAGGCCGAGCCGCAAAACACCGTTGAAGACGAAAACCTGCTGCGCGACCTGCACACCCTTAAAGGCGGGGCGCGGATGGTCGAAATCAGCGCCATTGGGGATTTTGCCCACGAGTTGGAAACCCTGGTTGAAGACATTTCGTTGGGTTTTCTGTCGCCCAGCGCTGAATTGTTTACCTTGCTACAACGCAGCCACGACCAGTTGGCGCAAATGCTCGACGCCTTGCGCAGCGGCCAGCCGGTGCCGTCGCCGCAGGTGTTGATCGAGCATATCCAGCGGGTTGAGCGCAGCGTCCGGCAAGCCGTGCAGAGCCCGGCGGTGAACAAGCCTGACCCCGCCGCCGGGTTGCTTCCCGAAGCCGAGCGCACGGGGCTGGACATGCTCAAGGTCCCGGCCGAACTGCTCGAAGACCTGGTCAACCTGGCGGGCGAAACCTCGATGATTCGCGGGCGTCTGGAGCAGCAGGTCAATGACGGCAAAATCGCCCTCAACGAAATGCAGACTACCCTTGAGCGCATGCACGACCAGTTGCGTCGGCTCGACACCGAGACCCAAAGCCGCATTCACAGCCGTCAGCACGCCGAAGTCGATGGCCTGGCTTACGACGAGTTTGACCCGCTGGAAATGGACCGCCATTCCCAACTGCAACAACTGTCGCGGGCGCTGTTTGAGTCGGCCTCGGACTTGCTCGACCTCAAGGCCACCCTGGCGGCGCGCAATCAGGACGCCTACAGCCTGTTGCAGAAACAGGGGCGGGTGAACACCCAATTGCAGGAAGGCCTGATGGGCACCCGCATGGTGCCGTTCGAACGGGTGTTGCCGCGCCTCAAACGTGTGGTGCGCCAAGTGGCCTCCGAGCTGGGCAAGCAGGTCGAGTTCAGCGTGATCAACGCCGAAGCTGAAATCGACCGCAATGTACTGGAACGCATGGTAGCGCCGCTCGAACACATGCTGCGCAATGCCGTGGACCACGGGCTTGAGCCTACCGACGTCCGCGAGGCCAGCGGCAAGCCGGCGCAGGGGCTGATTACCCTGGAGCTGTCCAACGAAGGCGGCGACGTGGTGTTCGACATTCGCGATGATGGCGCCGGGGTGCCGCTCGAAGCGGTGCGGCGTAAGGCCATCCTGCGCGGTTTGTTGGACCCGCAAATGATGCTCAGCGACCGTGATGTGTTGCAGTTCATCTTGCAGCCGGGCTTCTCTACCGCTGAAAAAATCACCCAGATTTCCGGGCGCGGCGTCGGCATGGACGTGGTTCACGAAGAAGTGCGCCAACTGGGCGGCAACATGACCATCGACTCGGTGCCGGGCCAAGGGGTGCACTTTCAGATCCGCCTGCCGTTCAGCGTGTCACTCAACCGTGCCTTGATGGTGCAGTGCAGCGACGAGCAATACGCCATCGCGCTTAACACTGTTGAGGGCCTGGTGCGCGTGATGCCCAACGAGCTTGAAGACTATTACCAGCTCGACCCGCCCATGTACCACTACGCGGGCCAGGATTACGACCTGCGTTACCTGGGCGAACTGCTGCAAACCGTGGGCAAGCCCCAACTGATCGGGCAAAACCATTCGCAGCCGGTGTTGCTGGTGCATTGCAATGACCAGCGGGTGGCCTTGCACGTGGATGCGCTGGCGGGCTCGCGTGAAATCGTGGTCAAAAGCCTTGGGCCGCAATTTACCGGGGTGCAAGGTGTGTCAGGGGCGACCATTTTGGGCGACGGCCGCGTGGTGCTGATCCTTGACCTGCTCGCCTACCTGCGTGCGCATCAGGCGCGTCAGCCCTTGCAGCAGGCGATCAATGAAGCCAACGGCGTACTGGAATTCACCCCGGCGGTGCGCCCGCCGCTGGTTTTGGTGGTCGACGACTCAGTGACCGTACGCAAGGTGACCAGCCGTTTGCTGGAGCGCAATGGCATGAACGTCATCACGGCCAAAGACGGCGTCGACGCCATGAGCGTGCTCGAAGACCACATCCCGGACCTGATGCTGCTGGACATCGAAATGCCGCGCATGGACGGCTTTGAAGTGGCCACCCACGTGCGCAACAGCCCGCGTCTCAAAGACCTGCCGATCATCATGATCACCTCGCGTACCGGGCAAAAGCACCAGAACCGCGCGATGGCGATTGGCGTCAACGACTACCTGGGCAAGCCGTATCAAGAGTCGGTGTTGCTGGAGCGCATTGCCTACTGGAGCAACTTCCATGCTTGATCACCGCGTCGGCAGCCTGACCTGCTTGCTCTTGCCGTTGGCCGACCGCTACCTGCTCCTGCCCAACGTGGCGATTGCCGAACTGATCGACTGGCAGCGTGGCGAGCCGAGCATCGACTCACCGTCCTGGCACGTCCGGCAAATCAACTGGCGCGACCGCGAACTGCCCCTGATCAGCTTCGAAGCGGCCTGCGGCGGCCCCTTGGTCATCGGCGAGCGTGCGCGCATCGTCATCCTCAACACCCTGAGCGGCGACCCGCGCCTCAAATTCATCGGCCTGGTGGTGCAAGGCATCCCGCGCTCCTATCGTCTCGACAGCCAACTGAGCTTCGTCGACGTGCCCCTCAGCCCGTTCGAGCGGGCGGCGGTGCAAGTGGGCGAGAGCGTGGCAAAAATCCCGGATTTACTGGGATTGGAGAGGCTGGTGCTGTCGGGTAGCGAGCCCGAAACGCCGGACCCTCTGTAGGAGCGAGCTTGCCTCGCGATCTTTTGATCGTTGAAAAGATCGCGAGGCAAGCTCGCTCCTACAGGGGGCTGTGCAGTCTTTAAACCATAAGTGGCGACTTGATAAGTCCCAAAAAGGGACCTATCGTTCCCTTTTTGGGACTTATTGTGGGTTGTAACCATGTTGTCTCTAAGCGATGCGCTGTTTACTAATACGCAACAGAAAGTATTGGGCTTGCTGTTTGGCAAGCCTGACCAGAGTTTTTATGTGAATGAAATAGCGCGTTGGGCGCAGGTAGGAAAAGGCAGCTTGATGCGTGAACTAACACGTCTTGAGCAGTCAGGAATCCTTACGGTCACCCGACGAGGAAACCAGGCTCACTATCAGGCAAATGCCTTGTGCCCCATCTTCAATGAGTTGCTAAGCATTCTGCGCAAGACTGCCGGGCTCTCTGATCCGTTGCGTGCAGCCCTTGAGCCCTTTTTCGAGCGACTGCAATGGGCATTTGTGTATGGCTCGATTGCCAAGGACCAGGCCCATGCGGCCAGCGATATTGACCTCATGCTCATTGGTGAAGACCTGCACTACAGTGACGTTATGGAGTGCCTGATGCCGCTTGAAGAAGCGCTCGGTCGCACCATCAATCCTACGCTTTACAGCGCGCAAGACTGGGCCGCCAAAATGGCTGCGGGGAACAGTTTTGTACAGCGGGTAGGGCAGCAGGAAAAAATCACGCTGATAGGTCGAGATCCACTGGAGCCCAAGGATGGAGAAAAATGACAGTCTGGAAAATCTCGTACGCAGTGGAGGGCTGAAAGCTGAACCACCCGACGGCAAAGAGTGCGAAGGGCTGATGCGTTCTGCAATTGATCGCCTGAAAGATGCAAGCAATGCACAACTGTCGTTTTCCAGCCGCTTTGACCTTGCGTACAACGCAGCCCATGGCATTGCGCTCACCGCTTTGCGCCTCTGTGGCTATCGGTCAGACCGACGTTATTTAGTCTTTCAAAGCCTCATTCACACCGCAGGCACAGACAAAGTGCAGGTCCGGCTTTTTGCGTTGTGCCATGAAAGGCGCAATCTCGCTGAATACGAAGGCTACATGGATGAAGATGAGGCATTGCTGCAAGGTTTGATCAGCAGCACCCAACACCTGCTTGAACGGGTCAAGGGGTTAAAGAGTCAGACTTTTGGTAGTTAGACTTATTGACGGTGATCGTTCAATCGCTCAAAAGCCTGGCCTGCGGGCCAGTTAAGTGGCGCCCGTTCAGGTGTGGCGCCTGAGGATCACCCCTTGCCCTTTAAGGTCGCGACGTTGGCCCTTATGTTGTAACCAGTGGCACAGTCGCACTATCGGCTATTGAGGATGTTGCACATGTATCACGGGGAAAAGCTCAACGCCTGGACCCATTTGGTGGGGGCTGTGGCGGCTGCGGCAGGCAGTATCTGGTTGTTGGTGGTGGCGTGTCTGGACGGGAGTCCGCAAAAAATTGTCAGCGCGGCCATTTATGGCGTGACGCTGGTGCTGCTGTACAGCGTGTCGACGGTTTACCACAGCGTGCGTGGGCGTTCGAAGGTGATCATGCAGAAGTTTGATCACCTGTCGATTTACTTGTTGATTGCCGGCAGTTACACGCCGTTTTGCCTGGTGACGCTGCACGGACCGTGGGGCTGGTCGTTGTTCGGGATTGTCTGGGGCATGGCGGTGATCGGCATGCTGCAAGAGATCAAGCCGCGTTCTGAAGCGCGCATTTTGTCGATCGTCATTTACGCGGTGATGGGCTGGATTGTGCTGGTGGCGGTCAAGCCTTTGCTGGCTGCACTAGGGACCGCGGGTTTTATCTGGCTGGCCACGGGCGGGGTGATGTACACCGTGGGGATTATCTTTTTTGCCCTCGATCACCGCCTGCGGCATGCCCACGGCATTTGGCACCTGTTCGTCATCTGCGGCAGCCTGCTGCACTTTGTGGCCATCGCGCATTACGTGATCTAGGCGACTGTAGGCGCTCACTGGTCTTGCGAACTTTTAAAAAGATCAAAAGATCGCGAGACAAGCTCGCTCCTACAGATTTGCGTTGCTGCGATCGGGCGCGCAGCGGCCGTAAACCCGCTCAATAGCCAAGATCAAAAGGCCGTATTACGCTTTTTTCAGCGGCTTTTTGGTGTCGCTGCGGATTTGCGCGTGGCTGATCAGGGCGAAGATAAAACTGCCGCCGATGATGTTGCCAGCCAGTGTCGGGCCGGCAAAGATCAGCCAGAAGTCTTTCCACGGTAATTCACCCGCAAAGACCAGATAGGACACCTCAGCGGTGCCGACCACGATGTGGGTAAAGTCACCGAGCGCCATCAGGTAGGTGATGAGGATGATGATCCACATCTTGGCGCTCTCCATGGACGGGATCATCCAGACCATGGTTGCAATCATCCAGCCCGAGACAATGCCTTTGGCGAACATTTGGCTGACGTCGTTTTCCATGACCTTGCGCCCGATTTCCAGAAAGGCCTCGTCGGTCGGGGTATCGAAAATCGGTAAATGCAGCATCACGTAGGCCACCAGAAAAGTACCCATCAGGTTGCCGATCAGCACCACGGACCAGAGCCGGAACAACCGCCCGAAGTTATTCAGAGTGGGTTTGCTCATGATCGGCAATACCGCCGTCAGGGTGTTTTCAGTGAACAATTGCTGGCGAGCGAGAATGACCGCCAAGAAACCCGCGCAATAACCAAAGCTGGCGATGACCTTGAACCCTTCGGCGTCGGGCAGGCGAGAGTTGAGCAAGCCCATGGCCATCAATGACAAGCCCATGGTCAAGCCCGCCGCCAGGGCTGACCAAAACAGGGCGGCAATGCTGCGCTCCAGTTCCTGATCACCTTGCAGGCGAATGATTTCGTGCAGGACAGCGGCACGCGGGGGCTGGTTTTTGCTGATGTCGTGCTTTTCATCAGGCGACAGATTGGGCGTTTTACCGCTGTTTTCAGTGTTCATGAGCGCATGACCGGTGGCGTGTATAAGCGTACGACACGCGCCATCGGTAGCTGTTCACTGAAAACCTGTAATCGCTGCCGCAGCCCGCGGCAGCGGGGACAAGATCAAAGGTAATCAGGCCTGATTTTCATCCTGGAACTGGTCTTTGACGTACTTGATCTCGGTGCGGCCGTGCGGTGCTGGCAGGCCGTCTTCACCGAGGTTGACGAAGACCATTTTGTCGACCGTCAGGATGCTTTTGCGGGTGATCTTGTTGCGCACTTCACAGGTCAGGGTGATCGAGGTGCGACCAAACTCGGTGGCGGTGATGCCCAGCTCGATGATGTCGCCCTGGCGCGAGGCGCTGACAAAGTTTATTTCGGAGATGTACTTGGTCACGACGCGCTGGTTGCCCAACTGAACAATGGCGTAGATCGCCGCTTCTTCGTCGATCCAGCGCAGTAGGCTGCCACCGAACAGGGTGCCGTTGGGGTTGAGGTCTTCGGGTTTAACCCATTTGCGGGTGTGAAAATTCATGTTCGCTCCTGACCGTCTTGCCTTAGATGCCGGCCATGATGTCAGACCTCGGCGCTCAGCTCTATTAACCTTGGACTATGGTCTCGATTAAGCAAATAAAAAAGCCTTGGATAAACCCTTGGGAACACAGGCGCGGATGGCTATAATCTCCCTCGCTTCAAAAACGGTCATGTTCACCCGGTACCGTTTTCCCGCCACCTGTCCGAGGGGCGCTGCAGCAGGTTTAACCTGTCAGGCTCGGATGGGGCGTTGTTTGTTCAGGGTTCCCTGGGCAAGCACTAAACGCACAACGGCGCCCATTCGCGATTAAACGAATGGAGGCTCTTAATGAGCGCTGTAAACACGCCTGCAGGTTTTACCGACTATAAAGTCGCTGATATGTCCCTCGCCCAATGGGGCCGTCGCGAAACCTTCATCGCTGAATCCGAAATGCCGGCCCTGATGGGTCTGCGTCGTCGGTATGCCGCAGAACAACCGCTCAAGGGCGCGAAGATTCTGGGCTGCATCCACATGACCATCCAGACTGCCGTGCTGATCGAAACCCTGGTTGCCCTGGGTGCCGAAGTGCGTTGGTCGTCGTGCAACATCTTCTCGACT
>Ga0302347_1001369_pt1 | contig 29701 bp, 17 predicted proteins | sample PhyWR1_FD_202178 | JGI IMG/M metagenome (GOLD analysis project Ga0302347, IMG submission 202178) | Leaf surface microbial communities from wheat plants in UC Gill Tract Community Farm, Albany, California, United States - DLSL W.R1 (v2)... | ecosystem: Host-associated > Plants > Phyllosphere >...
AGCGGCCCATTTGCGAAAAATTGAGCAGGTTGTCCACCAGGCTGCCGGCGAACTGTGCGGCTTCGCCGATATGGTGCAAGAAGCGCCTGCCACGCTCGCTCAGCCCCTGGCCTTCGATCTCGCCCAGTAGTTCGGTGTAGCCGGCAATGTGCCGCAACGGCGCACGCAGATCGTGGGACACGCTGTAGGAGAACGCTTCGAGTTCTTTGTTCGAGCGGCGCAGTTCGCCGGCCAGCTGGGCCAGCTCCTCGGCTTTGCGCAGGACGATGCCGAGCACGGCGGTGCGCAGTTCCTGCACGCCTTCGACGACCAGTGGGTGCCAGGGTTCGCAGTAGCCGTGCAGTTGTTCCTGCCAGCGCTCGAAACTGTGCCGGGGGTCGAGCTGGCCCTGCGGGCCGGCCTGTTTGATTGGCTGGCCGGCCCAGTTCACCGTGCGCACCTGCTCGGGGCGGAACCACAGCAGGTAGTGCGAGTGGATCTGCGAGATGGCCACCGCCAGCACGCCGCCGGCATGCCGCGCGAGCTCGGGGAGCTCGTCGATGTCGCGGCGCAGGTTGTCGCTCTGAAACACGCCTTCTTCGCCACGCTGGCCCAGCCAGTGCACCAGTGCCGTCACCTGCGCAGCGGGCGGGGTCTTGCCGAACAGGTCGCAACGCTCGGCCGAGATCACCGCAGCACCTTGGGCGCCAGCGAAGGCCAGCAGCACGTCGGGCAGCTCGCGCAGGCCGTCGCCGACGCTGTCGTGGTCGGCCATGGACGAGATCATGCGCACGATGTGCTGGCGCAGGTCCAGCAGCTTGCGTGTGCTGGCGTGGGCTTCTCGCGATTCGATCTGCAACGAAAGCACGCTGGCCAGCAGTTCGCTGGCGGTGCGCGTGCGCAAGTCCACGGTGCGCGGCTGCTGGTGGTGGCACGACACCAGCCCCCACAGCTTGCCGTCGACCACGATCGACAGCGACATCGAAGCCAGGGTGCCCATGTTGCGCATGTACTGCAGGTGCACCGGCGACACGCTGCGCAGTGCGGCAAAGCTCATGTCCAGGGCCTTGCCGGTACGCGGGTTGGCGGCGGGCAGCAGTGGGGAAGGCTGATAGTTGGCATCCTCGATTACGCGGATGCGGTTGACCCGGTACAGCTCGCGCGCCTGGCGCGGGATGTCCGAGGCCGGGAAGCACAGGCCCAGATAGCTGGGGTAGCCTGGGTCGGCCACTTCGGCCAGCACCTGGCCGTTGCCCTCGGCATCGAAGCGGTAGGCCTTGACCCGGCCGAAGCCGGTGATGCGCTTCAGTTGCACCACCGTCTGCTGCAGCAGTTCTTCGAGGCTGCCCGCCAGGTGCACGGTGCTGACAAAGCTGCGCACCACCGGGTAGTAGTCACCTTGCCCGGCCAGGTCTGCCGGCAGGCGCGGGGGTTCGAATTCGGTAATCAGGACCTGGTCGTGACGGTGCGCCAGCAGATGCAGCGGGGCGCTGAATGGCGCGCCCTGGCGCAGGTGCACGTCGCCGATATGGAACGGGAACGCTTCGTCTTCCGGTAGCCGCGCAAGGTGCCCGCGCAGGTCGAAGGCGTCGCTGACCAGATCGGCGAAGCGGTAGCCGATCAGTTCCCTGGCGGGTATGCCCAACCACTGTTCGACGTTCTCGCTGGCCTGCAGCACGCGCAAATCGGTTTCGTCCAGCACCAGCAGGAAGCCATGCGGCTGGACGCTGCCTGGCACCTGGATCGGTTCCAGGGCACAACGCTCCACGGCTTGGGCAAGCGTGCTGTCTGCGGTCATCAATGAAAACGCTCCTGTCATGTCGGTCCATGCTTGCCGCATGAGTCTGAGGCAGGATGATGGTGATACACCCTACCAGAATATCCACGCGGACACCGGCCTTTGGCTATTGGAGGCACGAGGAGGCAGAGGGGTTCGGCGCGTTGCGGTTTTTTTTTCGAAGGGGCTATTGCTTTGTTGCTAGCACAAAAAAACGGCTTGGCGCCGCCGCAATACTGGCATCTCGCTGCTACGCTCAAATTCAGCATAAAGTGATAAGGATAACAAGGTGACGGAACGCTTCCTGGCCGCGCTGTTGGGCCTGTTGTTGAGCGGCAGTGCCATGGCGGCAGACTTCCTGGTGGAAGTACGGGTACTGGTGCAGCGCGGCTGCATGCTGGTCAACCAGACTCGCGATGCCGGTGCGCAGGCGCTGGGGCAGATCGACCTGGGCGCCGCCGCACGGCTGGATGGCCCGGATGCGCCGCTTGCGGGTGCGTTGCTTGGTCAGCGCCCGCCGCGCCTGGAATGCAACCCCGACACCCCCTACCAAGTGCGCGTCGACGGCGGCCAGCATGGCGGTGTCGGTGAGGTACGCTTCCTGGCCAGCGATGACGCCAAGGCCCGGCCGATCCCCTATCGCCTGTACCGTGACGCCGCCTGGCGCGAGCCCTTGGCGGTGAACGTGGCGCAGTCGGCGCGGGTTCCGGACAGCGGCTCGGTCGAGCTGCCGCTGTATGCCCGTATCGACAAGCTGGCCTGGGTGCCGAACGCCGGCCGGTATGCCGACCTGCTCAAAGTCACGGTCACCTGGTAGGGACGTCACCATGCACAAGGATGCGACGCCATGAATCGTACCTCGATCCTGCTGCTTACCCTCGGCCCGCTGCTGGTCCCCGGCGGTGCGGCGCATGGCACCAGCACCGGGTTCATCCAGGCGCGGCTGGTGATCAGCGCGGCTTGCCAGATCAGCAGCAACGAGACGCAACCGGCCACCCTGGGCAACCCTGGCCTGCTGGACTTTGGCGAGCGTGGCCCGAACTGGGATCAGCCCTTGCGCAGCCGGGTCGATGAAGTGAGTGGGGAGGGCAGCCTGCAGATCAGCTGCACGCCTGAGGTGCGGGCTTTCAATGTGCGCATCAATGGCGGCCAGAATGGCGACGATGGCGTCCGCCGCCTGAGCAATGGTCGTGAACTGATCCCCTACCAATTGGCGGTCGACCCCGGCGGCAACAGCCGCTACGGCATCGGCCAGGCACGTGCCTTCACCATCAACAGCACCCAGCAGATACCGATCCCCATCTACGGTGTGGTAGTGGCGCAACCGCGCGCGCTGCCGGCCGGGCTGTACCGCGACACCCTCAGGGTGACTCTGGACTGGTAACAACGCAAGGAGACTCCGATGCGAACGAACCTCTCACGCTGCATCCTCGCCGGTCTGGGCCTGGCCCTGGCCTCTCAGGCCCAGGCCGCCACGGTGACCGGGACTATCAGCTCGACGCTGACCTTGATTGCAGCGTGTCAGGTCAATGGCAGCTCGGGTACCTCGGGGCTGAATTTCGGTAGCTTGAACTTCGGTACCCAGGACGCCTTGTTCGGCACTGCCGACGCCCAGGTGCTGGGCGGTACCGGCGCGGCGATGAGCATTCTGTGCTCGGCCGGCACGATACCGGCGATTCGCGTGCGCGCCGGGGCCCACGATGGCCAGTCGACCGGCGGCACCCGCGCGCTGGCAGATGGCGCCGGCAACTTCGTGCCGTACGACTTCTACACCGACTCCGGGCACACGCAGGTGCTGAATATTGACGCCACCATCACCCTACCGACCAGCACCGGTGTGGCGCAGCCCGTCAACCTGTACGGCCAGGCACGGGGCAAGGCGGGGCTGCCGGCCGGGGTCTACACCGACACGGTAGCCGTCGAGCTGTCCTTCTGAGCCATGCGTGCCTGGCTGGCAGGTGGCCTGACCGGCCTTGGCGTACTGCTGGCCGCGCCCTTGGACGCGGCAACCACCAGCACCTTCACGGTGACGGCGCAGATTGCCGCCGGCTGCCTGGTGGTCGGCGGTGTGACCAGTTACGGGGTGCTCAACTACGGCTCGCAGTCGGCGCTGTCCACCGGCATTCTCAGCACCGCCCTGGGCGGCAGCATGGTGACCTTCCAGTGCACGCCGGGCGTGGCCATGAGCATGAGCGTGGACGGTGGCCAGAACAGCGCGAGCGGCACGCGCAACCTCAAACGCTCCAGCGGTACCCAGGTGCTGGCGTACCAGTTGTACCGGGACGCGGCCTACAGCCAGACCCTGGGCATAGGGCAGAGCGTGGCCGTGGGCTATTCCGACCCGACGGCCATCAGGCTGCCGGTGTACGGGCGGGTTCAACTGACGGGCACGCTGCCGGCAGGGACCTACACCGATGTGGTGCAAGTGACGGTGACCTGGTGAATCCAGCGCCACCAATGACAAGAGTCTAAGGAGAGCTTCATGGGGGCAGGCGCGAAGTGGGCGCGTGGATTGATCGGTTTGTTGTGGCTGGCAAGCCTGCCAGCCGGGGCGGCTACCTCGGTGCTGATCTGGCCGATCGACCCGGTGCTGGAGGCCGACCAGAAAGCCGGGGCCCTGTGGCTGGAAAATCGCGGCACCGCGCCGGCCAACTTGCAGGTGCGGGTGTTCGCCTGGCGCCAGGGTGATTACCAGGAACAGTTCCAGGCACAGCGCGAGATCATCGGCAGCCCCCCGGTGGCCAACATCGCCCCCGGGCAGAAGCAGCTGATCCGCCTGACCCGCACCGGCCCTTCGCCGGCCGGTCAGGAGCAGGCCTACCGGATCATCATCGACGAAATCCCGCCCGCCATCCCGGTCGACAAGGCCGAGCCTGGCACCACCGCCGCCATTCGCCTGCAGATGCGCTATTCGGTGCCGCTGTTCGTCTATGGCGAGGGTTTGTGGGGCAAGGCCGACCCCGAGGGCAAACGCAATGCCGAAGGCGTGGGCAAGCCGCAGCTCAGCTGGCAGCCGGTGACGGTGCAGGGCAAGCCTTATGTGGAATTGCGCAATACCGGCCCGGTGCATGCGCGCCTGACCGATGTAGTGGTGCAGCAGGGCAGCCAGGCCAAGCCGCTGGCCGAGGGGCTGCTGGGCTACGTGCTGCCGGGTGCCAGCATGCGCTGGCCTGCACCGGTGGCCCCGAACAGTGGCAGCGTGCTCAAAGGGCGGGTGAACGGGCAAAGCAACGCGGACGCGATCCGCCAAGGCCAATGAGCCAGCGACTGAATGCAGCGCATGGGCCAGGGAGGACCCGGCAATGGTTGGAAACCGTGTGTGAAATGGCTGACGGCGACGACGCGCCGCTGGTGCCTGGGGCTGGCCATGGTTGGCCCGGGGCTGGCGCTGGCCGACGACCTGCCCCCACCGCCCACGGAGATCTCCGCCATCGCCGACGCCACCCTGTACCTCGACCTGCTGGTGAACCAGATGCCCAAGGCTGAGCTGGTACCGGTGCAGCAACGCGCCGGGCAGCTGTACCTGGACAGCGAAGTGCTGCGCGCTGCCGGCGTGTCGGTGCCGGGCAACCCCCTTGGCGAAGTGGCCCTCGATGGCATCCCCGGGTTGCACACCGACTACGACAGCCAGAACCAGCGCCTGCTGCTGCAGGTGCCGCCGGCCTGGCTGCCCGATCAGCAAGTGGGTGACCGCAGCCTTTACCCGCCCAGCGAGGCGCGCAGCAGCTTCGGTGCGCTGTTCAACTACGACCTGTACCTGAACGATACCGATGAGGGTGGCACCTACCTTGCGGCCTGGAACGAACTGCGCCTGTTCGACAGCTGGGGCACGTTCTCCAGCACCGGGCAGTGGCGCCAATCGTTCAACGGTGCGCAGGCCGCCGAAACGCGGCAGGGGTTCCTGCGTTACGACAGCACCTGGCGGTTTACCGACGAGCAGCGCCTGCTGACCTACGAAGCCGGTGACTTCGTGACCGGTGCCTTGCCCTGGACCAGCTCGGTGCGGGTGGGGGGCCTGCAGCTGTCACGCGACTTTGCGGCACGGCCGGACCTGGTCACCTACCCATTGCCGGCATTTGCCGGCGAAGCAGCGGTACCGACCTCTCTCGACTTGTTCATCAACGGCTACAAGTCCAGCACTACCGAGCTGCAACCAGGCCCTTACACGTTGACCAACGTGCCGTTCATCAATGGTGCAGGGGAGGCGGTGGTGGTCACCACCGATGCCCTGGGCCGGCAGGTGTCGACCACATTACCGTTCTACGTCACCAGCAGCCTGCTGCAGAAAGGCCTTTCGGACTATTCGCTGGCGGCGGGCAGCCTGCGCCGTGACTACGGCGTGCGCGATTTCGCCTATGGCCCGGGCGTAGCCTCGGGCAACCTGCGCTATGGGTTGAGCGACACCTTTACCCTGGAGACCCATGCCGAAACCGCCGAATCGCTGATGTTGGGTGGCTTGGGCGGCAACATGCGCCTGGGCAACTTCGGCGTGCTCAACGCGGCCTTGGCGCACAGTCAGTTCGATGGCGAGAAGGGCCACCAGGTCGCCCTGGGCTATCAGTACAACAGCCAGCGTATCGGCTTCAGTTATCAGCGCCTGCAACGCCACGGTGAATACGCCGACCTGACCCGGGTCGATACCCCGGACATTCAGCTGAGCAAAAGCAGCGAGCAGGTCACCGTCAGCGTCAACCTCAACGAGTACGGCAATCTTGGCGCCGGTTACTTCGACGTACGTGCCGGTGATGGCACCCGCACCCGGTTGATCAACCTGAGCTACAGCCGGCCGCTGTGGGGCAACAGCAGCGTCTACCTGTCGGCCAACCGCGAAGTCGGCGACAGCCAGTGGGCGGTGCAGGCGCAACTGGTGATCCCGTTCGACCTGCACGGCACACTTGCCCTGGGCATCGAGCGCAGCAAGGAAGGCCAGAGCTTGCAGCGCGTCAACTACAGCCGTGCGGTGCCGGTGGGTACCGGCGTGGGTTACAACCTGGGCTATGCAACGGGCAGCGATCGCGATGCCTATCGCCAGGCGGATGCCACGTGGCGGCTGCAGTCGGTGCAGTTGCAGGCCGGGGTGTATGGCAGCAGCGGCGAGATGACCCGCTGGGCCGATGCCAGCGGGTCGCTGGTGTGGATGGATGCCGGGCTGTTCGCCGCCAACCGTATCGATGACGCGTTCGTGGTGGTCAGCACCGAAGGCTACGGCGATATACCGGTTCGCTACGAAAACCAGGAGGTCGGCCGCACCGATGCTGACGGGCACCTGCTGGTGCCGTACAGCAGTGGTTATTACCGCGGCAAGTATGAGATCGACCCGATGGACCTGCCGCCGGATATCCTCGCACCGGAGGTGGAGCAGCGGGTAGCGGTACGCCGGGGCAGCGGCTATCTGCTGGAGTTTCCGCTCAAGCGCGTGCTGGCGGCCAGCATCGAACTGGTCGACACCAGCCAGCACGTGCTCAAGCTGGGCAGCCGTGTGACCCACGAACAGTCCGGGAGCCAGGCCGTCGTCGGCTGGGACGGGCTGGTGTACCTGGAAAACCTCTCGCCCCACAACCGCCTGCAGGTGGAGCTTGAAGGGGGCGGCCAATGCCAAGTGGAATTCGACCTGCCCAAGGCTGAAGGTTCGATCCCCCTGGTTGGCCCGTTGGTGTGCAAATGAAGACCTGGTGGGGCGGGGTGTGGGCGTGTGTCTTGCTGTTGTCGGCGGGCTCGACCTGGGCCAAGTGCCTGGCGGTGCCGACCCTGCCTGTGGCATTTGGCACACTCAACTCGACTCAGGTGCGCACTGTGTCCCAGACGGCGTCTACCACCAATGCAGGCTTGCAGTGTAACGGTACGATACTGAGCGTGCTCAGTAGCGGCGACTCGTTCAAGTTGACCGTGGCGCCGACAACCGGTGGATTGGTCGGGCCCACCGGCGATGTCATCCCTTACACGCTGTATGCCGACGCCACCACCAACTTTCCGATTACCCGCGGCGTAGCCTTTGAATTTGGTCGCACTGGTATCCTCGACCTGCTTGGGCTGCTCAATGGCACACCCAAGGCGGTGCCGCTGTATATGCGCACCCAGATAGGCAGTAACGTCGCTGCCGGGGTGTACTCGGAAACATTGACGATGAGCTGGGCGTGGAATTATTGCGAAGGGATTGCCATCGGCGGGCTGTGCATCGGGCGTGACAACAGTTCAGGGTCACAACCCCTTACGGTAAGCCTGACGGTGACCAACGACTGTCAGATCACTACGCCCAATATCAGCTTCGGCAGCGCGCCGGTGGTGGCAGGTTTTGCCACGGTCAACCAGAGCCTGAGCGTTTCGTGTACCAAGGGCAGCAACTATACGGTGGGGCTGGATGACGGCCAGAACGTCAGCGCTGGGCGCAGGCGAATGAAGTCGGCGGCCAGCAATTACCTGGCCTATGACATATTCAAGAGTGCCGGGACGGTGCGCTGGGGGGCGTCAGGGGCGGCGCGACGCGCGAGCACGGATGCCGATGTCAATCCGGGGCTGGGTACCGGCACGGGCAGCCAGGTATTCAACTACAACGCCAAGGTCTACACCGACCAGGCTACGCCGCCGGCGGCGAGCTATACCGACAGCGTGATTCTGGATGTGCAGTTCTGAACAGCGTTCACCGCGGGCTCGCAACGACCGCGCCAGGCAGGCTCAGCGCAAATCGCCAACCATCTTCGCCAAGGTCTCCAGCACCGCACCGGCCAGTGCCCTGGAGCGTGCTCCGGACCAACCGGCAACCGCATCAGGCGCATCATCATGGTCCTTGAACGGCATTTCCAGGGTCAATGACAGGCAGTCATGAGCCATCCCCACCGCGTTGCAGGCCAGGGTCGTATTAGCCTGCCCCGGCTGATCGCGGGTGTAGCCATGCACGGTCTGGAAGTCGCGGGTCAGGCTGCAGAGGGTGCTGCGGAACTGCTCCTCCAGCTTTGCCAGCCGCGGCGTGTAACCCGGGTTGCCCTCGCAGGCGGCGGTGAACACATGGGGGATTTCTTCGTCGCCATGCACGTCGATGAACGCATCCACGCCGTATTGCTTCATCTGCGCCTGGGCGAAGAACACCTCCGGGCTGAGCTCGACGCTGGCGTCCTGCCAGGCGCGGTTGAGGTCCTTGCCCTTGAAGTTGGTGCGCAGGTGGCCGAGGAAGGCGCCATCGGGGTTCATGTTGGGGATCAGGTACAGGTCGGCCTTGGCCAGCAGACCCTGGATCAGCGGATCGTTGGCTTGCAGGCGGTCGATCACGCCCTCCATGAACCATTCGGCCATGTGTTCGCCCGGGTGCTGCTGGGCAATCAGCCACAGCTTGCGCTTGCCTGCAGCGCCGTCGCCGGCGCGTAGCAGCGGGATGTCGCGACCCTGGACGCTACGGCCGCTGGCCAGCAACTCGACCCCTGGCAACTGGCATGCACGTTCGATCAGCTGGTTGTGACGGGCGCGTGGGTAGGGTTCGAAGTAGGCGAACCAGATCTGCGGCTGTTCTGCCGTTACCTCGAACGACAGGGCGTTGCCGTCGAACTGGCTTGGCACGCGGAACCAGCGCTGTTGGTCGTAGCTGGCCACGGCGTTGTAGCCGCTCCAGGCGTTCTTGTAGGAAGAGCCGGAGGCATTGTCGAGGCTGAAGCGATGGACCTGCCCCGGTGTGAGCCCGCTGACCTTGAAGTGGAACCACTGGTAGTGGCCGCTGTGCGTGTCCGGGCGGATGTTCAGGTGCACATCAGCCGGGTTGCTGGCATCCAGCACCTGGATATTGCCAGAGTCGAAATCGCAGTCGATCTGCAGGGGGGACAGCGTCACGGTCATGTGCCGGGCTCCTTTGCGGGCGTTGTTGTAGGGGTACTGTACACCGATTGGCAGGGTTGCTGTGCCTGTGCGTTTTTCTGGATGCGTGCCCGGTGGGAATAGGTGCGCAGACGTATCTACCGCCGCAGTCCTGCCTGGCAGGGTGTGATGGTGCCTTTGCCAAAAACAGAGGCCGAGCATGCCAACCCCCGTACGCCCTACACATTCCGAAGCTTCCATCGACAACCTGATCGCCAGCCGACTGCCCGTGTGGCTGAAGCAGGCATCAGCCACCCGCCTGCTCGAACTGCATGACTGCCTGCATGAGCAGCAGATCGTGCAGCAACGGGTAAAGGCGCTATTTGCCGGCCTGACGCCGCTGGACGCATTTGCGGCGCCCTTGCTCGAGAAAGCGCTTCTCGGGCAGATTTCGCGGGCACTGGATGTACGCAAGGCCACGCTGCAGTTTCAACTGATCGAGCATGTTCCTGCCGCCCGCCCGGAAGCACCGGGTACCGTCCAAAGGCGCACGCTGCGACACAGCTTGCTGGCCGCCGCGCTGCACAACTTCAGCGATGGCGAAGCCAGGTCGCTGGGTGTAACAGACCAATCGATACTGCTGGGCGCCGACGGCAAAGCCCTGCCCATGACGACCAGGGCCTTTGCCGAGCTCTGCCGCACACTTGACCTTGGCGGTCACTACCAGGCCTATCTCAAGGCGCACTTGAAGGCGCCGGGGGGCGGCGTTGCGACGCTGCTGGAGCGAGGCCAGCGTCATGCATTTGAAGCGGCCCTGCGCCTGGCAGCCCTGAAGGGCGAGATCCACGAGGAAGCGTTGGTGCAATGCCTGGCGATGATCACTGCTGCGTCAGGGACGGTCTCGCGCATGCGCCCGGCAGCGCTGCGTGTGCTTGGCAAGCGTGTGCGTGGCGCAGCGGCCTTCGAACTGCACCGCGACGGCCTGGGCCTGGGGCGTCTTGAGGGCGTGTTGTGCTGGCTGCCCGACGACCCACACGGCCCGATAAGCTGGCACCCTTCCTGGGACGGGCTGTTCCAGACCCTGAGCCAGCGCTATCGATCGCCAGGCTACCCCGGGTATTTTCAGCGCTTCATCAGCGAGCGTGACCGTGCGAGCTACACCGTGGCATTGAACAGGGCCCTGGCGCAGGGGGCCGTGGAGCTTGATGGGCGTCACGAGGTCATCAGCGAGCCGTTATTCCTGTTCCTGCGCAAGACCCAGCTCGACACCCTGTTCGACGATGCGCAGGTGCTGGCTGTGCCGACGGCGGTGCAGGACAGCGCCGAGCGTGATCGGCGCCTGCATTTCTATGCCGACACCGGTCTGGACCTGCTGGGGCTGGCCAGTTTCTTCGTGCCCGGCCTGGGCCTGCCGCTGCTGGGCATCGCCGCGCTGCAGGTGGTGGATGACGTCTATGAAGGGTATCTCGACTGGCGCTTGGGAGATCGTCAAGGCGCCTTGGAACATGCCTTCAGCGTTGCGGTGAATGTGGCGCAAGCGGCGCTGGCTGCCGGCACTGGCGCAGCTTCGGAGCGCCTGCTGCGCCGCGCGTTGTTTGTCGATGGGTTGGCGCCTGTGCAAACCGCAGAGGGCCACTATCAATTGTTCGATCCCGGCCTCTCGGCCTATGCGCTGAGCGATGAACACACCGCCGTTGGCCAGTACGCCAGGGTCGACGGCCAGGCCCGATTGCGCACGCATCAGGCCGCTTTTCAGGTGATCGGCGACGCGTTCGAGGACCAGTTGCATATCCGGCATCCCCAGCGTGAAGGGGCTTATGCGCCCAGGCTGCGACACTTGGGTGATGGAGCCTGGCGCCATGAACTGGACACGCCGCAGGCCTGGCAGGGCGTCGAGTTGCTCAGGCGTTTTGCCGGTGACCTGGCGGAGGTGGATGAGCAGGCGGCTCACGATGTACTGCAGGCGACGGGCTACGATGACGATCGCCTGCGCCGTTTGCACCTGGAAGAGAGTGCGGCGCCGGCACGTTTGCGCGATGCCCTGCAGCGCCGCCAGCTGCACGCACGATACCCCAGGCTGCAAGGGGCGGCGTTCGAACAGCATTTCATCGAAAAGCAGCGGGTGCTGTCGCCTGGCGCACAGCTGTTGCAGCGTGATTTTCCCGGTCTGACGGCCCGTGGGGCAACGGAAATCGTGCAGCAGGCTGACGAGTTGCTGGTGCAGCGCATGATCGACCGGCAACGGGTACCACTGGGCTTGGCCGAGCAAGCGCGCTGGCTGTTGAGGGACAGCCGACTGGACCGAGCATGTGCCGGCCTGACCATGGCCGTGGCGATCAACGCCGACAGCGAGCGCCTGGCATTCGCGTTGTTGGGGCAATCGGTGAGCTGGCCCGATACCTTACGGGTTGAACTGCACGACGCCGCGCGAGGAGGGCCACTCCTGGCGCAGGTGGGCAGTCCCTGCGCCACTGATGTGCGTGTCATCGTCAAGGGCCAACTCGGTTACCAGGCGTTGGACAATCCTGCGGCGCCGCTGGAGGAGGCGAACAAGCATGGCAGCTTGATGGCGGCGTTACTGCAGCAATTGAGCGACACGCAGCGGCAGGCGCTGGGTGCTGCGGGGCAATCGGCCGGTGAACTGGCGCAGGCGTTGGCCCAGCGAGCCTTCACACGGCGTGATGAGCTGGCCAGTTTGCTGGGCATGGCGCCCGTTCCTAGCCGCGTCCGCCCGCCCGTACGTTTGGGCGATGGCCGGCTTGGATACCCGCTCAATGGCCGTGGAGAAAGCAGCACCGAGTCGCTGCGCCAGGCAATCAGGCGCGTGCTACCCACATTCACCGATGACGATGTCGAGGAGTTCATGGCGTCAGCGGGCCGCCATGGCATGACGCCCTGGGGGCGGTATTTCCACGTGCATGACCAGCTGCGCTTGCTGGAGAACGCCTTGCACGCCTGGCGTCGCGAGTCTGCCAGCCCGGTTCAGGCGGTGCGGCGTGCCTGGGTGGCAAGGGTCATTCGACGCGCCTGGCAGCGGCAGAATCGGGACGCCCACGGCAACCTCCAGCTATTCATCCATGGCTGGCGGATCGGCGCGCTACCGCGTTTGCCTGACGCGGTCGACTTCAGCCACATTGCACGCTTGAGCCTGCGCAACATGAGCCTGCTGGATATCGAGCCTGGTTTCCTGCAGCGCTTCGGTCGGGTGCAGGGCCTGGACTTGCGTGGCAACCTGCTGACCGCAATACCACCCGGCATCGAGCAACTGGTCGAGTTGGTGGAACTCAACCTCTCCGACAACCATATCGCCCTGACCCGTGAGGGGAGCCAGCGCATCGCTGCGTTGCAGCGCCTGCAGTCACTGGACTTGCATCGCAATCTGCTTGGCCAGGCCCCGGACGTTCGTACGCTGCGCCGCCTGCGCAGCCTGAACCTGCGCATGACGGGGTTGCAGGCACTGCCCCAGGCGTTACTGGAGTCGCCCATGCTTGTGGTTCTCGACCTGCGCGAAAACGCCATCAGTGAACTATCGGAGCCGGTGCTCGACCTGTTGGAAACCCACATTGGCTTGGTCCATCTGCATGGCAATCCGTTGTCCCCACAAGCCTCGATGCAGTTGCACGCGCGACTCGCACGACGGGCGACAGATGTGATGCCGGCCCGTGATCATGAAGACGTGCTGGAAGATGAGCGCCTGCGTTGGCTCTACGGGGTCAGCCCGGCAGACCAGCCGATTCGTATGGCACAGTGGAGCCGTCTGGCGGAGGAAGAGGGCGCACAGGACCTGTTCCGTTTTTTCGCCGACTTTTCACGCTCCAACGATTTCCAGCGCCAACCTCATGAAATGTGCCGCAGGGTGTGGGGCATCATCGAAGCCTGCGAGTTGAACGGGGAAGTACGTGAAGCCGTGTTTCGCCAAGCCGCAGGCCCGCGTACCTGCGCGGACCAGATGCTGTTGATCCTCAGTACCCTCGAGGTGCGCACGCTGGCCGCCCAGCGTACCGCGGGGTTGCAGGGCGCCTACGCGATGCGGCCTTTGCTGCAGCTGGGGCGGGAGCTGTTCCGTCTGGATCAGGTCGATCGCATTGCCAGCCGGCATATCCAGCAGGCGCGCACGCGCAGTCCAGCCACGCAGGTTGATGATGTAGAGGTGCATCTGGCCTACCGGGTCGGCCTGTCGATACCCCTCGGCCTACCGGGGCAGCCCTCGGAAATGAACTACGTACACGCCAGCGGCGTGAGCAAAGTTGACCTGGAGCTGGCCGAGCGTGAAGTCTGGGCCGCCGAAAGCCGAGGAGCCCTAAGCCGTTCGCTGGCTGAGCGTGAATTCTGGCAACAGTACCTGCAAACCCTGCATGCCGACTGGTTCGAGTCCATGAACGCGCCATTTCATGAGCGGCTGGCGCTTCTTTTCGAGCAGTCCGAACAGTTGACCGACCGGGTGTTCACCGAAGCGATCGAGGCGGTGAGAACCGATCAGTCGGCGGCTGAGCGGGCGTTGTACCTGGAACTGACCCGGCAAGCCTATGACCGGCACCCGAACTGAAGGCGCCCTCACCGAAATGGCGCAATCCGGGAGCAGGCTCGCCCGCGAAATGGCCGGCTAACCCGTGCTCACAGGAAAAAGGGCTATCAATCCCAGGCAGGCGCCAGGCCGTCTGGGCTGACTTCACGGCCATTACGCTCCAGCGTGGCAATACGTGCCATGTCGTCGGCATCCAGCTTCAGGTCCCGGGCAAGCAGGTTGCTGGCCAGGTTTTCGCGCTTGGTCGATGACGGGATTACCGCATAACCCAGCTGCAAGGCCCAGGCCAGGGCAACCTGGGCGACCGTGGCCTTGTGCTTGGCGGCGATCTCGGCCAGTACCGGGTCTTTCAAGACCTTGCCGTACGCCAGGGTCATGTATGAGGTGACGGTGATGCCTTGTTCCTTGAGGAACGCGCTCAGCTTGGCATTTTGCAGGTAAGGGCTGAGTTCGATCTGGTTGGTGGCGATTTCGCCTTTGCCGACCACGTCGATGGCTTGGCGCGTAAGCTCGATAGTGAAGTTGGAAACACCGATTTGACGGGTCAGCCCCAACTGCTTGGCTTCGGCCAGGGCTGCCATGTATTCAGGCAGGTCCACACCGTTGCCTGGCGCTGGCCAGTGGATCAGCAGCAGGTCGACATGGTCGGTGCGCAGCTTTTGCAAGCTGTCACGCAAGCTGGGCACCAGCTTGTCGGCCGCATAATTGTCGACCCAGATCTTCGTGGTAATGAACAGCTCGCTGCGCGGCACGCCGCTTTCGGCGATGGCCTGGCCAACTTCGGCTTCGTTCTTGTAGATCTGCGCGGTGTCGATGACCCGGTAGCCCAGCGCCAGGGCCGACTTGACCGAATCGATGACGGCCTGGCCGGTGAGGCGGAAGGTGCCTAAGCCGAACGATGGAATGCTCATGGAAGTGCTCCTGCTGGTTGGCTGAGAATAAACCGCACTCAGGTGTAGCCCGGTGCCAGTTCGAATGACGGCCAGTGTGCGGGTTTTATCGGGATTGATTAAGGCGAGTGGCGCGCAAGGTCTTTTGACCTGAAGACAAAGGTCGAAGCCGGTAAGCTAAAAGCAGCCGGCCGGGTGGTGCAATACCTATCCAGTTCTCAGGCCTCTGGAGTGGTGCAATCGCTGCTTTCGCCGAGAACAGCCAGCGATGCCCAATTCGACATTTTCCCCACACTCTGCCGATGCCCTGATCGCCAGAGGCCTGCCAGCCTGGCTGACCAATGCCTCGCTTGAGCGCCTTGGCACACTGCATGAGAGCCAGCAACGGCAACAGCAGCTACAGCAACGTCTGCACGACAGCCTGGCGCGCATCACCCCGGTGGCGGCGTTTGCCCAGCCATTGCTGCAGCAGGCACTGCAAGCACAACATCAGTTCAACCTGGACGTGCGCCAGGCCCAGTTGCGACGCAGCGTCCTGCAGCGCTTTCCTTCCTATATCGCGCATATTCCAGATGCGCTCAGAAGGCAGGTCTACCAGCACAGCCTGTTGCAATCGGCGCTGCACAACTTTACCGAAGCTGACACCTTCGCCAGCGGGCTAGTGCCAAGGGCTGACGTGCTGGATGGTGACGGTAAGGTGTGTGCCATTTCAGCGTCGGCATTTTTCAAGTTGTGTCGGTCACTCGACGTGGGTGGCCAGTACCAGCGGTACCTGCAGGCACATCTGGTGCCGGGAGGCGAGGCCGACTCGCTGATTGCGCAAGCTGCCCGGACGAACCTTGAAGCGGCGTTGCGGCTGTCGCTCGTCAACGGTGAAATCGCAGAACATGCCCATGGTCATTGTGCGCCGTTGCTTGCCCTGTGCGCGACGGGCGCTGCTTTGCCCGCTTGGGTCCGCCCAATGCAGCTGCGGGTATTCGGCCAGAAGGTGCGCGGCGCAGTAGCGTTTGAAATAGCCCATCAGCCAGCAGACGGTGAACGTTGCGAAGGGGTCCTGTGCTGGATCCCCGATGACCCTGAAGGCCCATTGACCTGGTACGCGTCCTGGGGTGTGTTGTACCAGACCCTGGGCAAACAGTTCCGTTTGCCCGGCTATGTCGAATTCTTCCAGCGCTTCATCGGCGAGCGGGACCGGGAGGCCTACACGCGTGCCTTGGCCAATGCGTTGAGCAAGCTCGCGGCGGATGCGCCAGTGATGCTGGATGGGCGTCATGAACCTATTGCAACGCCGTTGTTCGAGCACTTGCGGCAACAGCAGGTGGATACCCTGCTGGACAACGCCAAGGTACACGCGGTGCCTACCGCCGAGGTAGACGCGCAGGTGCGTGAAAAGCGCCTGCATTTCTACCTGAGCTTTGCTTTGGACGCCTTGGGCCTGGCGAGCTTTGCCTTGCCGGTACTGGCCTTGCCCTTGCTGGGGATCACCGCATTGCAGGTAGCGGAGGAAGTGTATGAAGGCTATGCCGACTGGCAGCTGGGCGACCGTCAGGCGGCGCTGGAACACTTGTACGCAGTGGCGCAGACCGTGATCATGACGGCTGTCAATGGAGGGGGCGGGGCCGCCGTGAACAGGCTGGCCCGTGCAGTCCATGTTGATGAGCTGGTACCGGTGCACACGGCTCCCGGCAAATTGAAACTGTGTGACCCTGCGCTGCCAGGCTATAGCGTCGAGCACCGGGGGGAGATCGGCCAGCTCGTCAACACGCAGGAGGGCGACTATGTGCGCACGCAGGTGGCGAGCTACCTGACATCGCTGGCCCCCGACACTCAACAGCGGCGCATTCGCCATCCGGTGCGCTCCGATGCCTTCACGCCACTTCTGGAGGATAACCAGGCAGGTGGCTGGCGGCATGAACTTGAGCGCCCGCAACACTGGGAGGGCAGCGTAGAACTGTTTCAGGGGCTGGGGCACGATTGGGCGCAACTTGACCCGCAGGCGGTGGCTGAGGTGCTGCGCACCACCGGCCTTGGTGAGGATCAGCTTCGCCGCTTGCACGTCGACCATGCCCCGCCCCCGGCGCGCCTGCAGGATGCCGTGCAGCGGCATCAGCTGCATGCCCGCTCGCCCGGGTTACGCGGTGAGGCCTTCGAGCGACAGTTGCAGGCATTGCAGCCAGCGGCGACCGAGGCCGAAGCCTTGTTGCTTCGGGACTTCCCCGGCCTGTCGGTAAACGGCGCCCGCGAAATCATCGGGCAATCCCCCGAGGCCCTGGTCGATACCCTGCATGCGCAGCAACGCGTGCCGCTGTCCCTGGCCGAGCAGGCCCGCTGGTACCTGCGCGATGCGCGACTGGATCGCGCCTGTGCAGGGCTGGTGCAAGTCGCGGCGATCAACAGCGACACCGAGCAACTGGCCTTGGGCCTGATCGCTGCCAGGGCGCCTTGGCGAAACGTTCGGATCGAACTGCGCAGCGAGTCTGTCAGGGGCGAGATGAGGGCATCGGCCGGCGCACAGTCAGCCGGTGAGGTGCGTACCCTGCTGAAAACCGCCGTGGGTTATCAAGCTCTGGATGCTCATGGGCAGGCGTTGCCCGGTGCCCAGGCCCAGGACAGTCTGTTCAGGGCGCTGCAGCTGCAGCTGGACCCTTGGCAGCAGCGCGTGTTGGGCGAGGCTGGTGAAGACCCTGAAGCGCTCGCTGATGCTTTGGCTGGGTGGGCTCGCGAGCAGCGCGACAGGCTCCCCGCGCTATTGGGTATGGCGCCCGTAGGCCTCGGCTTCAGGCCGCCGCTGCGGCTAGGTGATGGTCGCCTGGGCTATCCCCTGAGCGGCCGCGCAGAGAGCAGCAACGCTGCGCTGCGCCGGGGGCTTCAGCGGTTGTTCCCGCATGACGAAATCGATGTGGACCACTTCGCTGATGCTGCCCGTGGGCTGGGGCTTACGCCCTGGAACCGCTACTTGCAGCTCTGCGAGCAGTTGCAGGCGCTGGACCAGGCGCTGGGGCGCTGGCGGCGCCAGTCGACAGGGCCGCTGCAACTGATCCGGCGGGCGCGCATGGCCCGGCGCATTCGCCAGGCGTGGCAGCGCCGCATTGCCGATGCAAGCGGCGAGTGCGAACTGGTGCTGGATGGCTCAAGGTCAGGGTCGCTGCCAGCACTGCCCGAGACGGTGAGTTTCGACCATGTAACCCGGTTGACACTGCGTGACCTGGGCCTGGCGACAGTCAGCGAGCGCTTCCTGGGTCGGTTTCCAAATGTGCTGCGGCTGGATTTGTCGGGCAACCACTTGACGGCGGCCCCCGACACCTCACACATGGCCGTGCTCGGGCTGACCGACCTGAGCAACAACCGTATCGTCGAGGTGACCGAAGCGCAGGCCAGGCGGATACGCGCCAACCCTGCCTCGGTGCGCTTGCAAGGCAACCCGCTGTCACCGGTTGCGCTTGAGCGATTGGCTGTCGAAGCCTTGCCACCTGCCGAGCCCCGGGCGATGGCGGGTGACCCCTGGTTCGAAGATATGGCTGAACAGTTCGTCGCAGACTGCAGGACCGAGTGGCAGGTGCTTCAGCTGGAGGGCGGCGGCAGCGGTTTCTTTGCCTTCCTCGAGGAGCTGCGCGGGTCAGAAACATTCGCCCGCAACCCGCGGGATATTCGGCGCCAGGTCAATGAGTTGCTCTGGGGCATGTATCGCCATGAGATTGTTCGGCAGACGTTGTTCGAGCTGGCGACCATGCCGCGCCGCATCACCAGCCTCGATGAAATGATCGTCGGCATGAAGCTGGCTTTGCGAACAGCGGGGCTGCGTGGAAGGCCCCTGGAACGTGAACTACGTGACCTTGGGCGTGAGCTGTTCAGGCTCGAACAGGTCGATCGATATGCTGCCGCTCACATCGAGCGCCTGCGCCAGCGGGCTGAGCAATTTGATGAAAACGAGGTATACCTGGCCTTCAGGACGGCGCTTGCCAAACCGTTAGGGCTGTTCGGCCAGCCCGAATACATGAACCTGGAGCATGTCCAGAGCGTGACGTCGGCCGAACTGATCGAGGCCGAAGCTGCAGTCTACGAGGCGGAGACGGCCGAAGTACTCGGCGGGTTTCTGGCCCGGCAACAGTTCTGGCAGGACCACGTGCGAAGCGCGTATGCCGATCGGTTTGCGGGTATGAGCCAGCTCGATCCAGCTCGGCGCAGCGCTGAGGAGCAGGCGTTGACGCTGAGCCTGGCCCGCGGCAACTACTGGACCTGGTATCGACTGCAACCCCCTTATGGCCCTGGGATCCGTGCTTTCGCTCATCTGTCGCGGGCGCTGGAGCAGAGCCTTGAAGCGTGGCACGGGCAGCCTGGGAACCCTGAGTATGCAGGGCGAAAACATCTCGCTGACCTGCTCCGCCAGTTATGGCAGTCGCATTATCACGATAATGCCGCGCCACTTGATACCAGTATCGAAGGGGTACTGCTAAGTACCCTGCCAGAACTGCCAGCGGGCATCATGTTCGATCGGCTGCGTGCCTTCTCGTTATGTAACCAGCAGCTGTCGGTCATCGAAGCGGACTTCCTGCGGCGTTTTCCCAACATGGAAGACCTGGATTTGTCCGGCAACTGCCTGGCCGAACTGGACGGGCTCGAGCATCTGCCGCAGCTGCGCCGCCTGAACCTGGGCGGCAATCAGCTAGGGAGCCTGGCGGGCCTGCAGCATCTGAACCTGCTGACGGACCTGGACCTCAGTGGCAATCAGCTCGGTGAGCTGCCTGCCGCAGTCGAGCAGTTGGCGCAACTGAGCAACCTGGACCTGTCCTTCAACCGGATATCGGTGCTGGACGACCGCATCGCGCAGCTGTCAAACCTGGAGAGCCTGCACCTGCGCGGCAACGTGCTGGTCAGCCTGCCGGGTAGCCTTGGCCAGCTTACCGGCTTGCGAACGCTCGACCTTGGGGGCAACCGTCTGACAACGGTACCGGCCAACCTGAATCAACTGGGCAGGCTGACCCAGCTGTCACTTTACGACAACCTCATCACCCTGGACGCTGAAGGGCAATCACGGCTGGAGTGGTTTTCCCGTCTGGAAGTCCTTGGCCTGGGCCGCAACCCGCTGGGTGCCGCGCCGCAGTTGCGCTTCAATGTGCACCTGCGCTTTGTGTCGTTGCGCGCCACCGGCCTGCGCAGGGTTCCGCTTCGCCTACTGCAAAGTTACCCCGACATGATCGTGGATTTGCGGGAGAACCGGATCGCGACCCTGAGCGCAGAAGCCATGGAGTGGATCGAGGCGCACCCGTGGGCAGCCGACCTTGCTCAGAATCACCTGAGCGAGGCGACCATGGCGCGCATCCATGAGGCTTTGATGCGGTTACGTGAGGAGCAGGCCAGAGAAGACCAGCAGCCAGAGCCAAGCATGAAATCCCCGAGCAGGGGCGGTTGATACGGGCGGCAGTGACGCCTGCAAGAGAGCAGGCTGGCCCACCGGGCGGTGGGCCAGTCGGGTAACGATCAGCGGCGGCGGAACAGCGGCAGCGGCTCGTCGGTGGCGGCCTGGTAGGTCACCGAGAAGTCCTTCAGGCTTTGCAGCGCGTCTTCCGGGTCCTTGTCGGCACGGATGGCGAATGCATCGAAGCCGCAACGTGCCATGAAGAACAGCTGGTCGCGCAGCACGTCGCCAATGGCGCGCAGCTCGCCCTTGAACTTGTAGCGGTCCCGCAGCAGGCGCGCATTGGAGTAGCTGCGCCCGTCTGTGAAGGCCGGGAAGTTTAGCGCGATGACCTGGAAGTGCTGCACGTCCTCGCCGATTTCTTCCGCTTCCTGGTCGCTGTCCAGCCACACGCCCAGGCCGCCGTCGCGGACCTTGAGCACGTGGGCATGGTCGCGCCACATTTGCAGCGGGACGATGTAGTCGTCGCAGTTGGTCAACTCGTCGAACGAGGTTTCCTTTGGCAGGAGGTGCCAGGTTTCGTCGACGATCTGGTTGTTCTTAATGATTCGCTGCATAGACGCGTTCCTTGAAGGGGTCGATGCCGATACGCTGGTAGGTGTCGATGAAACGCTCTTCCTCGGTACGTTGCTCGACGTACACGGCTATCAGCTTCTCGATCACATCGGCCATGGCATCCTGGGCGAAGGACGGGCCCAGGATCTTGCCCAGGCTCGCGCCGCGTGCGGCGTTGCCGCCCAGCGACACCTGGTAGAACTCCTCACCCTTCTTGTCCACGCCGAGGATGCCGATGTGACCCACGTGGTGGTGGCCGCAGGCGTTCATGCAGCCGGAGATGTTGAGGTCGATTTCACCGATGTCGAACAGGTAGTCCAGGTCGTCGAAACGGCGCTGGATGGACTCGGCGATCGGGATCGACTTGGCGTTGGCCAGCGAGCAGTAGTCACCGCCCGGGCAGCAGATGATGTCGGTCAGCAGGCCGATGTTCGGCGTGGCGAAGCCGCTCTCGCGCAGTTCCATCCACAGCGCGTGCAACTGGCGCTGCTCGACGTCGGCGAGGATGATGTTCTGCTCGTGCGAGGTGCGCAGGAAGCCGAAGCTGTAGCGCTCGGCCAGGTCCGCTACGGCGTCCAGCTGCTTGTCGGTGAGGTCGCCCGGCGCAACGCCGGTAGGTTTCAGCGACAGGGTCACGGCGACGTAGCCAGGGCGCTTGTGGGCGCGGGTGTTGCGCGAGCGCCAGCGGGCGAAGCCTGGAGTCTCGGCGTCCTGCGCAGCGTAGTCGATGTTTTCGAGCGCCAGGTATTCCGGGTCGACGAAGTGGCGCGACACGCGCTGTACTTCAGCCTCGGTCAGGGTGGTGTCGCCGCCACGCAGGTGGACCATTTCGGCCTCGACCTTTTCGGCAAACACTTCTGGGGTAAGGGCCTTGACCAGGATCTTGATCCGCGCCTTGTACTTGTTGTCACGGCGACCGTAACGGTTGTACACGCGCAGGATCGCGTCCAGGTAGCTGATCAGGTCCTGCCACGGCAGGAACTCGTTGATGAACGAGCCCACCACCGGGGTACGGCCCAGGCCGCCGCCGACCAGAACACGGAAGCCCAGCTCGCCGGCAGCGTTGCGCACCGGCTCCAGGCCGATGTCGTGCACTTCGATGGCGGCGCGGTCTTCCTGCGAGCCGTTGATGGCGATCTTGAACTTGCGCGGCAGGTAGGCGAATTCCGGGTGGAAGGTGGTCCACTGGCGGACGATCTCGCACCATGGGCGCGGGTCGATGATTTCGTCTGCGGCGACACCGGCGAACTGGTCGGTGGTGGTGTTGCGCAGGCAGTTGCCGCTGGTCTGGATGGCGTGCATCTGCACGGTGGCCAGCTCGGCGAGGATGTCCGGAATGTCTTCCAGCGCCGGCCAGTTGTACTGCACGTTCTGGCGGGTGGAAATGTGGGCGTAGCCCTTGTCGTAGTCGCGAGCGATCTTGGCCAGGGTGCGGACCTGGGTGGCGTTCAGCTGGCCGTACGGCACGGCGACACGCAGCATCGGCGCGAAACGTTGGATGTAAAGGCCGTTCTGCAGGCGCAGAGGGCGGAATTCTTCTTCGCTCAGCTCACCGGCCAGGTAGCGGCGGGTCTGATCCCGGAACTGCTTGACGCGGTCCTCGATGATCCGCTGATCGTACTCGTCGTATACGTACATAAAAGTCCTGTCTCAGGCATGCAGCTATTCGCGCGCACGGCCGCGCACTCCGGTACGGAGCGGGGGAAAGATAGCAGGTTGCGGTTATGCGCTAAAGTGATGTTTTAGCATATGAAAAGAACCAAATGGACTATGTGAGACTGACTGCCATTTGTGCGCCAGGCCAGCCCTGGCGGTTATAATCTGGCGTTTGCTTCGCAGAGATGTCAGCCCATGCTCAAGGCCTTGTGCCAAAGCTTTTGCCTTGCCGTGCCATTGGCGGCAAGCGCGCAGCCATCGGTGGTTTTCCTTAACCCGGGGCTGTCGAATGAAACGTTCTGGACCAGTTATGCCAGCTTCATGCAGGCGGCAGCGGATGAGCTGGGCATGACCCTGCGGATAGAATACAGCGAGCGCCGTGCCGACCTGGCCCTGACCCAGGCCAGGGCAATCCTGCAAGGCCCACAACGGCCAGACTATCTGGTGCTGGTCAATGAACAGTACGTGGCGCCCGAGATCATTCGCCTGTCGCGGGGCAGCGGGGTCAAGCTGTTTCTGGTCAACAACGGCCTGACCTCCAGCCAGGCGCGCAGTATCGAGGCCCAGCCCGGCAAGTACGCCGAGCTGCTGGGGTCCTTGACCGCCAACGACGAGCAGGCGGGCTTCCAGATGTTGCAGCAGATGGCCAGGCAGTTGCCGCGCGACAGCGGGCCGGTGGACCTGGTGGCGTTTGCCGGGGTCAAGACCACACCGGCCTCGCAGCTGCGCGAGGAGGGCATGCGTCGCGCCCTGGCCGACTTCCCCCAAGTGCGCCTGCGTCAGGTGGTCTACGGCGGCTGGAGCCGCCGGCGTGCCTACGAGCAGGCGCAGCAGTTGCTGGAGCGTTACCCGGCTACCCGGCTGGTATGGTCGGCCAACGACGAGATGGCCTTCGGGGCCATGCAGGCGTTCGAGGAGGCGGGGCGCAAGCCCGGCGGCGATGTGCTGTTCAGCGCCGTCAACAGCTCGCCCGAGGCCTTGCGTGCGCGCCTCGATGGCCGCCTGAGTGCGCTGATGGGCGGGCATTTCACCCTCGGCGGCTGGGCCATGGTGATGCTCCACGATGACGCCCTGGGGTTGGCGGTGAACCGCGACGGCCTGCGCGAGCACCGAGTGCCAGTGTTGCAGGCAATCGACCCGGCCAAGGCCAGACGCTGGTTGAAGCTGCTTGAACGGGCCGACTATGGCGTCGACTTCCAGCATTACAGCGCTGAAGGGCGGCCAGCGAGCTATCGGTATCCGTTTCTTGCGTCACCTGTCGAATATTGAAAGACCCTGCTTGAGGGAAGGGCATTGCTCGTCTTAACTGCTGGTGGTGAAGTGCATTCCCATAACCACTACAAGAGGCAATGCAATGGGAAACTCAACCAAGGTCCGCAAAGCTGACAGCAGTGTCGATGCCTGGGCGATCCTCTGTCTGATCGTTCTGGTTGTAGTGACCGCTGTGTATTGGGTCAGCCACCAGTGACTTGAAACTCAAGACCGTGATGCAGCCAAAGCGCCTGCGGGAGGGAATCTCGCGGGCGCTTTTATTTTGCCTGTCAGGGCCTCGTCGCCGGCAAGCCAGCTCCCAAAACTGTGGTGGGCCTGTGGGAGCTGGCTTGCCGGCGATGAGGCCCTTGCAGGCTAACGGGTAAGGTGCAGGGCAAGTTGCACCAGGCCGATCAGCACGGCAATGAACACCAGGGTGAACAGCGTCCCCAGCGCAATGAAATGGCTGGCCTTGCCGTGGGTAAAGTCGCGGGCGCGGTTCTTGCCGCTTTGCACGCCGAAGGCGGCGGCGAGGATGCTGTGCAGCATCTGCCAGAAGGTCGGGGGTTTGCCCTGGCTGGAATCGTCCATGGTGGCTCCTGAGGGAATCAGAGGCAATCAGGGACAGTGTAGGCAATTGACATGAGGTTGCCTGTGCCGGCCTATTCGCGGGTGAACCCGCTCCCACAGGGACCGCATTGCCCTTGAGGCCTGCGCCGTACCTGTGGGAGCGGGTTTACCCGCGAAGAAGCCAGCACGGTCTTAGTTGTCGTAACCCAGGTTAGGCGCCAACCAGCGCTCGCTGACGCTGATGTCCTGCCCTTTACGCGCGCTGTAGCGCTCGATCTGGTCCTTGTCGACCTTGCCCACGGCAAAGTACTGCGCCTGCGGGTGGGCAAAATACCAGCCACTGACCGCCGCCGCCGGGAACATCGCAAAGTGCTCGGTAAGGAACACGCCGCTCGGGCCGGTCTCGCCGATGCCGGTGCCGTCCAGCAGGCGGAACAGGGTTTCCTTCTCGGTGTGGTCGGGGCAGGCCGGGTAGCCAGGGGCAGGGCGGATACCGCTGTACTGCTCCTTGATCAGCGCCTCGTTGTCCAGGTGCTCGTCGCGGGCGTAGCCCCAGTGCTCTTTGCGCACCTGCTCGTGCAGCCACTCTGCGCAGGCTTCGGCCAGGCGGTCGGCCAGGGCCTTGACCATGATCGAACTGTAGTCGTCGCCCTTGTCCTGGTAGGCCTTGGCCACTTCCTCGGCGCCGATGCCGGCGGTGGTGATGAACCCGCCCACGTAGTCGGTCACACCGCTGTCCTTTGGCGCGACAAAGTCGGCCAACGACCAGTTCGGTTTGCTGTCCGGCTTGATGGTCTGCTGGCGCAGGTGGTGCAGGGTGGCCAGCGCCTGGCCGTCCTCGCCATACACCTCGATGTCGTCATCAGCGACCTGGTTGGCCGGCCAGAAGCCGAACACTGCGCGGGCGCTGATCAGTTTTTCATTGATCAGCTTGTCGAGCATTTCACGGGCGTCCTGGTACAGCGCCGTGGCCGCCTCGCCGACCACTTCGTCGGTGAGGATGCGCGGGAACTTGCCGGCCAGGTCCCAGGAGATGAAGAACGGGGTCCAGTCGATGTACTCGGCCAGGGTGCGCAGGTCGATGTCTTCCAGCACCTTGACGCCGGTGAAGGAGGGCACCGCAGGCTGGTAGCCGGCCCAGTCGTACTTCGGTTTGGCGGCGATGGCCTGGGCGTAGCTCAGGCGCTCGGTGCGGGCGCTGCGGTTGGCGGTGCGCTCGCGAACTTCGACATAGTCCTGGCGGGTCTTTTCGACAAAGCCGGGCTTCAGCTCCCTGGACAGCAACTGGGTGGCAACGCCTACGGCGCGTGAAGCGTCGGTAACGTAGATGACCGCATCGTTGCTGTACTTGGGTTCGATCTTGACCGCCGTGTGCGCCTTGGAAGTGGTGGCGCCACCGATCATCAGCGGCAGCTGGAAGCCCTGGCGCTGCATTTCGCGGGCCACGTGAACCATCTCGTCCAGCGACGGGGTAATCAGGCCTGAAAGGCCGATGATGTCGCACTTTTCGTCGCGGGCGGTTTGCAGGATCTTCTCGGCGGGCACCATCACGCCCAGGTCGACGATGTCGTAGCCGTTGCAGCCCAGCACCACGCCGACGATGTTCTTGCCGATGTCGTGCACGTCACCTTTTACCGTGGCCATCAGGATCTTGCCCTTGGCTTCCGGCTTGTCGCCTTTTTCGGCCTCGATGAACGGGATCAGGTGGGCCACGGCCTGCTTCATCACGCGGGCCGACTTGACCACCTGCGGCAGGAACATCTTGCCGGCGCCGAACAGGTCGCCGACCACGTTCATGCCGCTCATCAGCGGGCCTTCGATGACCTCGATGGGGCGCGCGCATTGCTGGCGGCACTCCTCGGTGTCTTCGACGATATGCGCGGTGATGCCCTTGACCAGCGCGTGTTCCAGGCGCTTGCCGACCGGCAGCGAGCGCCAGGCTTCGTTCTCGACTTCCTTGGTGGCGCCGCCGCCCCGGTAGTCTTCGGCGATGGCCAGCAAGGCGTCGGTGCCTTCCGGGGTGCGGTTGAGCACCACGTCCTCGACCTTCTCGCGCAGTTGGGCCGGGATCTCGTCGTAGATCTCCAGTTGGCCGGCGTTGACGATACCCATGGTCAGGCCGTTCTGGATCGCGTGGTAGAGGAACACCGAGTGGATCGCCTCGCGCACCGGGTTGTTGCCACGGAACGAGAACGATACGTTGGACACACCGCCCGAGCTCAGGGCGTGGGGCAGATGATCGCGGATGTAGGCACAGGCTTCGATGAAATCGACGGCGTAGTTGTTGTGCTCCTCGATGCCAGTGGCGACGGCGAAGATGTTCGGGTCGAAGATGATGTCTTCTGGCGGGAAGCCCACTTCGTTGACCAGGATGTCATAGCTGCGCTGGCAGATTTCCTTCTTGCGCGCGGCGGTGTCGGCCTGGCCAAGCTCGTCGAAGGCCATCACCACCACGGCGGCGCCGTAGCGCTTGCACAGGCGGGCGTGGTGCTTGAACTGCTCGACGCCTTCCTTCATGGAGATGGAGTTGACGATGCCCTTGCCCTGGATGCACTTCAGGCCCGCTTCGATCACCTCCCATTTCGAGGAGTCGATCATGATCGGTACGCGGGAGATGTCCGGCTCACCGGCGATCATGTTCAGGAAACGCACCATGGCCGCCTGGGAGTCGAGCATCCCTTCGTCCATGTTGATGTCGATCACCTGGGCGCCGGCCTCGACCTGCTGCAGGGCGACTTCCAGGGCTTCGGTGTAGTTCTCTTCACGGATCAGCCGGGCGAACTTGGCGGAGCCGGTGATGTTGGTTCGCTCGCCGACGTTGACGAACAGCGACTGGCGGTCGATGGTGAATGGTTCCAGGCCCGAGAGGCGGCAGGCCTTGGCGATTTCCGGGATCTCGCGGGGCTTGTACCTGGCCACGGCCTCGGCAATCGCCTGGATGTGCCCAGGGGTGGTGCCGCAGCAACCGCCGATGATGTTGAGGAAGCCGCTGGCGGCGAATTCTTCTACTACGGCGGCCATTTCTGCCGGGGTTTCGTCGTACTCGCCAAAGGCGTTTGGCAGGCCGGCGTTGGGGTGGGCCGAAACGTGGGTGTCGGCCTTGGTCGACAGCTCTTCCAGGTAGGGGCGCAGGTCCTTGGCGCCGAGGGCGCAGTTCAGGCCCACCGAAATCGGCTTGGCGTGGCGCACCGAGTTCCAGAACGCTTCGGTGGTCTGGCCCGACAGGGTACGGCCGGAGGCGTCGGTGATGGTGCCGGAGATCATGATCGGCAGTTCGACGTTGTCGTCCTCGAACACCTGTTGCACGGCGAAGATCGCGGCCTTGGCGTTGAGGGTGTCGAAGATGGTCTCGATCAGGATCAGGTCGGCGCCGCCCTCGATCAGGCCACGGGTGGCCTCGATGTAGTTTTCCACCAGTTCGTCGAAGGTGACGTTGCGGTAGCTGGGGTCGTTGACGTCCGGGGAGATCGAGCAGGTGCGGCTGGTAGGGCCGAGCACGCCGGCGACGAAGCGCGGCTTGTCGGGGGTTTCCAGAGTCTTGGCGTCGGCCACCTGGCGGGCGATGCGCGCACCCTCGACGTTCAGCTCGTAGACCAGCGACTCCATGCCGTAGTCAGCCTGGGAAATCTGCGTGGCGTTGAAGGTGTTGGTTTCGAGAATATCCGCGCCGGCATCCAGGTAGGCCTTCTCGATGGCGGCGATCACGTCGGGGCGGCTGAGCAGCAGCAAGTCGTTGTTGCCCTTGACATCGCTTGGCCAATCGGCGAAGCGCGTGCCACGATAGTCGTGTTCCTCGAGCCGGTAGCTTTGGATCATAGTACCCATGCCGCCGTCGAGGATCAGGATGCGCTCATTGAGTGCGTGCTGGAGTGCTTGGAGACGAGCGCTGCGGTCGGACATAGGAACTACCTGGTCGGGCAAATTTCAGAAGGTGCCGAATCATAACAAAGCTGCGCGGTTTTTAGGCGCATAGGCCATTTGCATGAAAACTGCTCATGTTGGTTTCATGCTGGCAAGAGCACCAGGGACGACCAGATAAATCGTGATTGCTTTCAAGAACCAGGACATTTCGCACATGGTGCATCGTTTTCTTGCTGGCGCCTTCGCCCTGTTGATCAGTGGCCTGGCGTTCGGGCAAGCCCCCCAGTCGAGCCCGGCCATTTCCTACACCCGGGACATTCAACCAATCTTCACCGAGAAGTGCGTGGCCTGCCACGCCTGCAACGACGCTGCCTGCCAGCTGAAGCTGGAAAGCCCCGAGGGTGCGCTGCGCGGTGCAACCAAGGTACCTGTGTACCAGGGTGAACGGAGCAAGGCGGTGCCCACCACGCGGCTGTTCTACGATGCCCACAGCGAAGGGGAATGGCGCAAGAAAGGCTTCTATTCGGTGCTCGACAACCAGGGCAGCCAGGCCGCCCTGATGGCGCGCATGCTGGAGCTTGGGCACAAGACCCCGCTTACGCCCAACGCCAAGCTGCCCGAGGACATCGTCCTGGGCCTGAACCGCAACAACATGTGCCCCTTGCCCCACGAATTCGACGCCTACGCTGGCGCCCACCCCAAGGAAGGCATGCCACTGGCGGTTACCGGGTTGACCGACCAGGAATACGACACCATGCGCCGCTGGCTGGCGGCCGGCGCGCCGGTGGAATATCAGCCGATCAAACCGAACGCGGCCGAGGCCCGGCAGATTGCCGATTGGGAGGAGCTGCTCAACCGCCCGGGTTCCACCGAGGCGCTGGTTGGCCGCTGGCTGTACGAGCACCTGTTCCTTGCGCACATCTATTTCGTGGGTGGCGAGCAGGGCCACTTCTTCCAGTGGGTGCGCTCGCGCACGCCGAGCGGCAAGGCGGTCGACCTGATCGCCACGCGCCGGCCCAACGACCCGCCAGGCACCGACTTCTATTACCGGCTGATCCCGGTGCAGGGGGTGATCGTGCACAAGACGCACATCACCTACCCGATGGGGCCGCAGAAGCTCAAGCGGGTCAAGCAACTGTTCTACGCCGGCGACTGGCATGCTGCTGCATTGCCGGGCTATGGCCCGCGTCACCGGGCCAACCCGTTCGAAACCTTCGAGGCGATCCCGGCAGTGGCGCGCTACCAGTTCATGCTGGATAACGCTGAATACTTCGTGCGCACCTTCATCCGTGGCCCGGTGTGCCGTGGGCAGATTGCCACGGACGTGATCCGCGACAACTTCTGGGCGCTGTTCCAGGAACCGGCGCATGACCGCTACATCACCGATGCCAAGTACCGGGGCGAGGCCACGCCGTTGCTGGCCATGCCCGGGCAGATCGATG
>Ga0302347_1001370_pt1 | contig 29675 bp, 29 predicted proteins | sample PhyWR1_FD_202178 | JGI IMG/M metagenome (GOLD analysis project Ga0302347, IMG submission 202178) | Leaf surface microbial communities from wheat plants in UC Gill Tract Community Farm, Albany, California, United States - DLSL W.R1 (v2)... | ecosystem: Host-associated > Plants > Phyllosphere >...
GATTGCACTTTATCCTTCTCTTGGCGTATTTGAGGCAACTAGCGTCAATAGTGGGCGTGGATCGGATCATCCTTTTGAACAACTGGGCTTTCCTGATAAACGCTTTTACGTCGATACTTGTTATACCGTCGACCCTAATCAGGCAAAAGCTGGCTGGCCTCAGGCCGGTAAAGAGGTCTGCGGGCAGCGTCTTAATAGTGATTCTATCCCAGGTCTCAAACCGAGTATCGCGCTGTTTGTTGACTGGTGGTATCAGATGGTCAATGCAGGTTATGCACCTGTACTGGCAGACGGGAAAGAAGCTCAGTACCTTAAACATCAGGATGAGGCTTTCTTAATACGTCCTACCTGGTTAGCTAAAGTGACCGGTGATCGCTCTCTTGAAACTATCTTGCTTGAAGCGACTAAGCAACATTGGTCAAAAGAGCAAGCGATTAAACAAGTTGAAGCTAACTGGGCGAAGGCTTCAGAACCTTACCGTCAGATGCGAGAGAGCTATCTACTGTACCCATAACAGGCGCCAGTTCATGCCGTGTTACAGCTGTCCCTGTAGCACGGCATGAGCCTGACAGTATCTACTTTATACCCAATCGTTTTGCCAGCCGATGAAGATTACCAGCATCAAGATCCAGTGCTCGTGCGCAGGCTGACCAATTCATCTTATTCTGCTGTAGTGTTTTGCTAATTAATTGACGTTGGAACTCTGTCGTTGCCTGCTGGAGACTGTGTGAAGACGGATAATCATCAGTGCTGATGGTTATCAGGTTTTCATCTGATATATCGGCTATATCGGCTATCGCCAGATTAAATAACTCACGATATAACTTAACTTCAGAAGTATTCTGCGATGCACGCGCCAGTACCGCAGCTCGTTCAATAGCATGCTTCATTTCACGCACATTACCCGGCCACTGATAGTTTTGTAACATCATTAAAGTATCTGCAGGAATACTCAATTGTTTTAAACCCAGCTTATTTCTTATCTGTTCAACAAAAAATCCAGCTAATAGCACAATGTCGTCACGGCGCTCTCTCAAGGGGGGAACCGAAAGCGGAAAAACGCTCAAACGGTGGAACAGATCCATACGAAAAGTCCCATCTAGCACCGCTTTTTTTAAGTCACAATTGGTGGCCGCCAGAATACGGACATTTACCCGTTTAGTATTATCATCACCAACGCGTTGCAGATCGCCATACTGGATCACTCGCAGTAATTTTGCTTGTAGCACTAATGATAGTTCACCGATTTCATCAAGGAACAAGGTGCCGTTATCTGCCATTTCAAACTTACCCATACGATGATGTATCGCACCGGTAAATGCCCCTTTTACATGACCAAACAGTTCACTTTCAGCGACATTTTCAGGTAGCGCTGCACAGTTTAAATAGATTAATGGGTGGGATGCCCGCGCCGATAAATGATGTACCGCATTAGCGACCAACTCTTTGCCGACACCCGTTTCTCCGGTTATCAGTACATTAAGCTCTGAGTTTGCTACCACGCTGATTTCATGTTTCAGTTGTTGCATTGGGGCTGAAAGACCGATCATTTCTTCATCAGTACTGGTGATATGTTGTTTATTCACCAGAGTACGGTTAGTACCGGGTAATGCCTGCTTTTCTAGTGCATCGACCAGTAAGGCATTGCTGAGTGCTGATGATGCCAGAGCGCCAATTAAACGTAACTCTTCATCACTAAAATCATCAAATTGCTGGGGATTCAGGCTATCAAACGTTAAAGCACCGATCAGTTGCTGATCGGTAAAGAGTGGCAGACCGATACAGGCGTGGACCTTCAGTTCATCATGACCAGGGATTAATCCATCATAAGGATCGGGTAACTGGCTATCTGCGGGGAAGCGTACTACATCTCCGGCACGAGCAATCGCTTCAAGACGTGGATGCGCATTGAGAGAGAAACGACGCCCTAGAACATCGGCAGACAGGCCATCAATTGCCAGAGGTCTGAATAGCTGATTTTCATAGCGCAACAAGGCTGAAGCATCACATGCCAGCAGTTCCCGGACACTCGTGATAAGCGTCTGAAAGCGATCCTGACCGGATAAACCATGTTGTAACTCAATGGCAATTTTTGCCAGTGATTGAATGGATAATCGCATATTTGTCATTCCGACAACGTAATTGTCATTATGACTATACTCTGATTATGTCATAATGACTCTTATTATTTTAAACTTCATTTAAATCAAATAGATAAATTATGGCACGCGGTTTGCAACTATCAGTAAAGACAAATAACTTTATTGAGTAAACTGATATGGCGATTAAAGTAAAAAACAATGTTCAATGGGTAGGACAACGTGACTGGGAAGTTCGTAATTTTCATGGTACCGAATACAAAACTCTTAAGGGCAGTAGCTATAATAGCTATTTAATAAAAGAAGGAAAAAACGTTCTCATTGATACTGTTGACCAAAAATTCAGTCTTGAATTTGTGCGTAACTTACAACAAGAAATAGATCTTAATGCTCTCGACTACATCGTGATTAACCACGCGGAGGAAGATCATGCCGGCGCATTAACGGAGTTGATGGCGCTTATTCCGAATACCCCCATTTATTGTACCACCAACGCTATTGACTCCATTAACGGTCACCACCACCACCCTGAGTGGAATTTTCATACCGTGAAAACGGGCGATAGTCTGGATATTGGTAACGGCAAACAACTGATTTTTGTCGAAACACCTATGCTGCACTGGCCTGACAGCATGATGACCTATATGACTGGCGATGCAATATTATTCAGTAACGACGCTTTCGGTCAGCACTATTGTGATGAACATCTTTTTAATGATGAAGTTGACCAAATTGAGCTTTATGAGCAGTGCACTCGTTACTATGCCAATATCCTGACGCCATTCAGTCGTCTGGTAACACCGAAAATCAATGAAATACTTGGCTTCAATTTACCTGTAGACATGATTGCCACTTCGCACGGTGTAGTGTGGCGTGATAATCCGACACAAATTGTCCATAAATATCTTGAATGGGCGAATGATTACCAGGAAGATCGCATCACTATTTTCTACGATACCATGTCATCAAATACCCGAATGATGGCTGATGCGATAGCACAAGGTATTTATGAGACGGACCCTTCTGTGGCGGTGAAAATCTATAACGTCGCACTCCATGATAAGAATGAAATTCTGACCCAGGTATTCCGCTCTAAAGGGGTGCTAGTAGGCTCTTCGACCATGAATAACGTAATGATGCCTAAAGTTGCCGGTATGCTCGAGGAGCTGGCAGGTTTACGTTTTCGTAATAAAAAAGCAGCAGCATTTGGTAGTTTTGGCTGGACAGGTGGCGCAGTTGACCGTATTCAGACTCGGCTAATGGACGCAAGTTTTGATATTTCATTATCGCTGAAAATGAAATGGCGTCCGGACGGTAGCGCGTTGGAAGAGTGCCGGGAACATGGCCGTAAGATTGCCCGTGAATGGGCTCTGCATCCGCTGGAGGAGATCACTGCTACTGATATTTTGACTCCTGAACCAGAGGGAAATACAGCCGAGTCAATGATATGTACGGTCTGTCAGTGGGTTTATGACCCTGCTATTGGCGAGCCGATGCAAGGTGTTGAACCCGGGACGACATGGTCTGATGTACCAGAATCATTCTTGTGCCCTGGTTGTGCTCTGGGTAAATCTGTTTTTGATCCACTGTAATCGGAGTGAATATGACAGAACAGATTGTAATTATTGGCTCTGGTTTTGCTGCTCGTCAGTTAGTGAGCAATATTCGTCGGCAGGACAAACAGATCCCAATTATGTTGATTGCCGCAGATAGCGGTGATCAATACAACAAACCTGATCTTAGCCATGTGTTTAGCCTTAAACAATCGGCTGATGATTTGACACAGATGTCTGCTGCACAATTTGCACAAGACAATAATCTTAAATTACAGATGAATACCCGTGTTACGGCGATTGACTGCCAATTGAAGCAAGTTATTTGTGGTGAACAGCAATTTAGTTATCAGAAACTGGTATTAGCGACAGGAGCGCAGGCGATAGTGCCGTCCATTCCGGGGCGCGAATATATGGTGACATTTAATAGTCAGCAAGAATACCGTAAGCATCAGAGCGTGTTACAAACGGCACAGCGCGTTTTGGTACTTGGCGGCGGACTTATCGGTACTGAGCTGGCGATGGATTTACATCGTGCCGGTAAGCAGGTGACCGTTATCGACAGAGCCCATAGTTTGCTGGCTTCTCTGATGCCTGCTGAACTCAGTTGCCGTTTACAGCATAAACTTAGCCAAATGGGTATTCGGCTCCTTCTGAATAACGAACTGGTCAGTATAGAAAAGAATGACGATGAATTATCGGTAAGTTTGCTTAATGGGCATATCCTTAAGGTTGATACAGTGATTGCTGCTATTGGCATACAATCCGATATCTCGGTGGCCAAGGCAGCAATGCTAGAAACGAGACGTGGAATTTGCGTTAACAGGCAATTACAAACCTCTGATGAGAATATTTATGCACTAGGCGATTGTGCGGAAATCGACGGTAAGGTGATGCCATTTTTGCAACCGATTCAGATGAGTTCGCTGACGCTTGCCAAAAATCTGCTGGGTGCAGAAGAGTCAGTTGTTTTTCCAACGATGCTGTTAAAAGTAAAAACACCTGAGTTACCGCTATTTCTGGCGGGTGAAACTCAGCGTGATGATCTGAGCTGGGAGTTAAGTTTAAGTAATCAAGGGATAGCCGCACGGGGTTTTGATAGTATGAAACAACTACGTGCTTTTATCGTTAGCGAGCAGCATACCCAAAAAGCATTTATGATGTTGCGTGAATTAACAAATTGAAAAATAGGAATAATTTTATGAATGATTTGATGCTTTATAAAAAAATGCCTCAGTGGAATAGCGAGACGCTACCAGAAAGTTTCACACAAAAACATAATACTAAAGCTGGAACTTGGGCAAAACTGACTATTCTTCAAGGCTCTCTCACTTTCGGGTTGATGACTGAAGAAGGGGAAATCACGCAATCATTAATTTTTACCCCTGAAAGTGAAACGCCATTTGTTGAGCCGCAGCAATGGCATCGCATTGTTTCGTTCTCAGATGACCTACAATGTCAGCTAGCCTTCTACTGTACCAAAGAAGACTATTTTGCTAAGAAATACCAATTAACCACAACGCATCCCGATGTTGTTGATGCGGTAAAAATCATCTCGCCAGGAAAAACGTTAGATCTGGGCTGTGGTGGTGGACGTAACTCTTTATATCTGGCCCTGAAAGATTTTGATGTCACAGCCTGGGATGTTAATGAAAACTCTATCGAGAAAATAAAACATTTATCAGCCTTAGAAAACCTGGCTAATATCCATGCTGAGGTAAAGGATCTTAATGGCGTAGAGATTAAAGAAGACTATGATTTTATTCTCTCGACAGTCGTCTTTATGTTCTTGAATAGAGAGCAGATTCCATCTCTAATCACCAACATGCAGCAGCATACTGTGGTCAATGGTTATAACTTAATTATCGCAGCCATGGATACCGATGATTATCCCTGCACATTACCTTTCTTTTCGTTTACTTTTAAACCCGGCGAACTTAAAAAATATTACGAGGGCTGGGAATTTATTGAATACAATGAAGATGTTGGCGCACTTCATAAAACGGACGAGCAAGGCAATCCGATTAAATTACGCTTTGCTACTTTGCTTGCCAGAAAGATCGGTTAAAGCATAGCGTTGCTCTGTTACAACGGAGCATCTGCGCATATCCGTATCTTATGGATGCGTGAGACCTGTTCACAGAACTGACATCTGTAATCTGTGAACAGGTTTTTTTTACTTGAAATCTGTCACTCAGAGAGCGATTTTCCATCAGCGGATTGTGCTTGATGATGGCGCTAGAACATCTCTCTTACAGCCGTGGCTTTGTTATCACTTGAGAAAATAAAAAATAGACGAATGTTTCGGTTCAGAGTTTTCACGATCATTTATCCAGGATATTAATCCCCTCATGACCTTCAGTCTTACTGAAAATTCTTTCTTGCCGATCTGACACTCATCTATGTCTGTCATAAAAAACGACCAATATCCTCTCTCAATATCGCTATTTTTATCTGTTGTGATGACGGAAAATATTGGCTGAAATTGATATCCATTTTCTCAATAATATTTTTTTATTCTCTTGATAGATGTGTCTATTATTTTCTGTTTTTTACACTTGATCTGTTTTTCTTGATACTGATCTCAAAACTTTGTTTCAAAAAAACATAAACTGCTTTTCATTAATTAATTTTCCTTATGAGGTAACGCTTCTGATTATATTTTTATATCATAATGTTAAGGGTTTCTGGAGGTAAGTATTAACGCTTAACAATCCATTACCTTTTTATCCTCTTTTTAATCTCTGTTTTTAGAGTGCTATTCTGTGTCTATATATAACTTAAGTTAAATTTTTATCTTCACTGTTTTTGATATGTCATTATTTTATGATGAGGAAACCATGAGCGGTAATACAATCAAAAAAATAGTTATCGGTTTGTCAGTTATCGGTTTTTCGCATAGTCTTTATGCCGCAGAAGGCAAAACGACAATGCAAGTTGAACACAATTTCAAAACCCAGGACAGACGCCATAGCGATTCATTTAAGTTAATTCATAAAACACCTTCCCTCTGGCAATATGAAGTTAAATTTGGCACCTCCTCTGGAGGTGGAAAAAATTATGATGTGGCATGGGATGATATGCAAGGCGGATCGGGAGGGCTGGTTATTCAGAAAGATTTCAAACTGCCAATGAAGGGTAATACACTAACTCCTTCATTTGAAGTCTCTTTTGGCAGTACTTCAGTTAACTATCAGCCCGGGGTTAAATACAGTTACAGCATTAATAAAGACTGGTCTGTCTATGGTCGCTATCGCTATGAAATTAAAAAAATATCAAGAAGCGATCGTTATAAAACGATCAGTAGCAGTGATAAGTTTGGTTATGCCGGAGAGCAGTATCGCTCGAAATCAGATACTGCACGTAATCGTTTTGATACCGGCGTGACATGGAGCGGCATTCCTAATATATCTTTAGGATATGTCTTTAACTATTATGTCGGTGATAACTTAAATGAGTCATCTTCTTACAGTAAAGGTGTATTCACGTCTAACCAATATGCTGTTTATAATGGTAAGAAAACTGACTACGAACATCAGTTTAAGATCCAATATCGTTATCAACAGTGGCGACCTTATCTGGAAGTAGATGATGTTTCTGTTTCCAGTTCGTCTAAATCCCGACAAGGGAAAGTCAAAGTCGGTGTTAATTACCAGTTCAATTAATTTTAAACAATTAAGTGATTATCATGATAAAAAAAATATATCTGGGAAATATACTCGCCAGTTTATTGCTGTTGAGTGGAAGTGTGGTGGCATCAGAAACATATTTCCATTATCAGCATAGCTATGGAACACAGAATAAATATCATGGCGATGAGTTTGGAATACTTCATCAGAGTGACGAAAATGCGTGGGTAGATATTACCATTCATCTTTATAACAAAGGTAAAAATGTCGCACTGGATGACGTCGTATCTAACTCTTATTCCATGACCCTAGGCTATGATTATGCGCTGACCAACGCGCTGACATTAACGCCGAATATGGAAGCTCGCTTCTATTCCGGTGGCAAGAGTGGCGAAGCAACAACCGGTGATGTGGGCGATACGCAAAAGGCTGGCGCCCGTTACACTCCCGGGATCAAGTTAAGCTGGCAGGTCATTTCTCCTGTGACTTTGTATACTCAGTATCGTTACGATTATCGCAAAATCAACCGCTCCGCAGCCGGAGAAGGTGAGCAGAACAGACATCGCCACCGTGTAGAGGGGGGGATTGCCTATACACCATTGGACACGCTGATTCTGACGTATCAGGCGAATTACTATAACGCTGATTATATTCTTGCCAATAACAAGAAGAATGATTATCAGCAAGACGTGAAAGCCGACTGGATATTCCTTCCAGACTGGCAGCTCAATCTCGCCGCCGAGGATGTTGCTAAAAGCAAAACCAGCAGCAGCCGTGAAGCCTTGATCAAAGCAGGTTTTACTTATCGTTTCTAATGTAAGGAGTTCGTTATGCGTCATAAGATGACGATGGTAGCGTTGCTGTGTTCGCTGCCCTCTCTGGTTCAGGCATCGACCATTCTGGAAGGTATCGTTCTTGCAGATCAGCCTTTCAAAGATGCCCGGGTGCAGGTAACGGATAGCCGAGGAGAACGGCTGAGTACAGATACCAATAGTGAGGGGCGTTATAGATTGCCGGTCGATGGGTTGGTTCCCCCTCTGGTATTAAGTGCGATAGCGGCTAACGAAGGTGATAACTGTCTATACAATAACCTCCCGCGTGCTCGCTGTATGGCCTCGCTAGTCCTGACTTTAAACAACGATAAGGTTAATACCGGAAATATTACACCCTTCAGTGATCGTATGGTCTCTGAAGCAGCCGGACAACTGGGATATATCGGCCCGCAGCAGTTTGTTGAGAATGTGACGCCAGCAGAACTGAGCCAGGTTTCACTGGATCTCCCGCTGGCGAATTTTCGCCAAGGCATGGCAGATGCCTTTGCTCTGGCAGGGGAAGATATTTTGGTTATTGATCCTGTCAGCACACCGGTCCAAAGCAATGATGCTATGACCCGAGTACTGGCGGTTATCAATACCAACCGTGGTTATCATAATGATACGGGCCAGGCAGGTCATGTGACCCTGACAGACAGCGCTTTTCGGCCGTTAGCAGGGCTCAACAATAGTGGTGCCTGGGAACCCTTTTTTCTTGAGCGGGCAGAGCAGGATAAATTAGCGATAACTAAAGCGCAGACACGCGTGTTGATTGTCAGTGATTCAACGGCTGCCAGCTATGAAGTTAGTCGCCTGCCGCGTATGGGATGGGGACAAGTTTTTCAGGAGTCTTTCCGTCCTGATTCTGGTGTGGTGGTACTGAACGGGGCCAGAGCCGGACGCTCGAGTCGTGATTTTTATTATGGCGGCTGGTATCAGCAGATGGGGCGCTATTTGCAACCGGGGGATTATGTATTTATCGCTCATGGTCATAACGATCAGAATTGCAATGGCAATAAACCGGTTCGTGGCGCCGCAGATGTGGCAAATCTATGTACTTACCCGAATGATAGCCAAGGACGACCTCAGTATCCGGAAGGTAAACCCGACCTCTCTTTCCAGCACTCACTGGAAAGGTATGTCGCGCTTGCTCGTGAGAAAGGCGCTATTCCAGTACTGTTTACCCCGACCACCCGGATAAAAAATAGCGAGGGTAAAACGGCATTTCAGCAAGGCCCGCAGGATAAGGTTGTCAGTAGCCATTTTACCTCCGCAAAACCGGGATATTTGTTTAACGGCGACTATATCGCCACCATCCGGCAAACCGCTGTAGCCAATCAGGTCCCGCTTATCGACCTTGAACAAGCGACCATTGAGTTTGCTAACGCGCATTCCGATGACTGGATGGATTACTGGCTGGCTGTCGATGCGAATGATCCCCGTTATCCTTGGTATAAAACACAAAAAACGGGAATTAGAACGGCACCGGATACCACGCACTTTCAGGAAAAAGGTGCTCGGGCTGTTGCCGATATGGTGGTTGAGGGCATAAAAAACACACCTGAATTACAGGCACTAAGCCAGCAACTCAACCCCTGATATTCTGCAAGTTTAAAGCCTCATTGTTGAGGTCATATCAGCCTCAGAGGGAAATCGGATAGATAGCATCGGGTTTCCCTCTTTTATTACTGCCATCAATAAAAACACGATAAATTGTATGCCAATTTTGATATCAGAGTAGAATTTGTATCTCAGAGCACCGAGCTTACTAAGGAGTGAACGATATTATGACTGGAAAGCGGATACCAAGAGAAAAGCTAACTATTTATAAAATGATAGCACTCTATGAGCGCAGTAACCCGGATGCGGTTTCCGATCCGACACACTACCAGGCACTGTATGAATATGCTGTTAAACGGCTGGACAAATGTGTTTTCGGAGAAGAGAAACCGGCTTGCAAACAATGTCCTGTACATTGTTATCAACCCGCTAAACGCGAAGAGATGAAACAAATTATGCGTTGGGCGGGTCCCAGGATGTTATGGCGGCATCCAATATTGACTGTACGTCATTTAATTGATGACAGACGCCCGGTACCGTTATTGCCTGAAAAGTATCAGCGTAAGAAATAAACGGACAAGCGGTCATTTTCAACAATCTTCTGGAAAGCAGAAGCAAGGTTTGAACCATCGCTTGAAAGAATTGGCGATCTAAATCCAATTTGCGGTTGTCTTATTGCTTAAGAACTTGTGATGGGGGGCGTCGCTTAAAACCTGCAGTCCAGATATTTTCCTCTTTAACCACGGGATCTAACTTAAATAGAGTCGGATTAGTTGGCTCGTTGTCAGGAAATCCTACCTGTAATTCATATTCAAAATCATCTGTTTCACAGGACAAACAAATTCTTCGTGCTTTTTGATTTGAGCCATTTGAGCCCGACCATATTGTATTCTGGATCCCTGACCTGAAGCAGCACCAGACAGAAGATTAATCGCTTTATAAATATTAGATTTACCACACCCATTCGGTCCAAATATAATATTAAATCTATCCAGGTCAAGCGATATATTTCTGACTGAACGATAACTATCGATATAAATGCAGTGGATCATCTAAAAGGTCTCCTTGAGAAGGTCTTAGTATAAGAGAGCATATTTGATTGTCTAATAACACATAGATTTTTCTTAAGTTATTTTTATTGTTTTTTTTCATTCATTAAAATCAAATGATTAATGTGTTTTTTTGCGAGAGGAACGCTGGTGATTTGATATTTTAAAATAGAGAGATCCTAAGATGACTCTCGACTCATTTATATCTATCATACTGAGTATTGCGCCGAATCACAGATTTTATCTGTGTTCGGCACCAGGGTTTACTCAGCTAAATTATTCATGCTCTACACATGTCAGTGATTCATTTTTCGCCAGCAAGAAAGGGCGTAAATAGGCTACGGTATTCGAGAGTGGTAAGACATCCTTACTCAGTTTTATATTCAGTGTATTAATAATATAATTACGACGGACGGTAATACGCTGCCACAATTCTGGATAAGCGGACTGAATTTTTTTCTGCAGTGACTCATCAGCAAGCACTATGCACTCTTCTGCACTGGTACCGGTATAACCCTGGACTGAAGGAATAATATCGAGCTGAAACATCATGCCACTTTTTAATCTTTCTGCGGAGTTTTTATATATCGGTGAAGACATCCACTCTTCATCTGCGGTTAAATGACCGGGGTTAAGGTGCCAGCCATATCTGTCCTGGGGTAAGACCTCTTCAACAATGCTATACAACTCACTTCCGGATAAATTAATGGCGATACGCTCAAGCCAGGTTGCTATTGCGGCAAAGTAAGGTTTAGCTATACGGTCAAGATAGTCACTTTGGTTAGCGGGAAGCTCGCTCTCATCTGTAATCACAAACCCCGTTCTGCTGGAAAGCCCGCCTTTGAAAGCGGTGGTTAAGGATAACGGCTGTCCTTTCTCAATACGTTTATAAGTAGGATAGAGATTCGCTTTTTCAAAGCGAGGACTGGTTGCAGCAATCACCACAACGGTATTGTATTGACCTTCTGCTGTGAGATAGCTACCCAGTTCAGCTTCGCTGATATCAGGCGCAACCGCATCCATAGCATTGAGAATACAATTTGAGGCAAGATTGGCACCGTATTCATAATGGGCAATTTCATTTTCGTTGTTGGTGCTTCTTGCACCCTTGTCGCCACTGATAAACAGATGTGCTGCATTTTCCAGACGAGCATTTTTCGAGATACTATTTTTTATGGCATCGACGATAAAGTAGGGCAGATCGAAGAGTTTTTTATTATCGGCTAACGCTGAGCTAAACATTTTCCAGCCAACCAGACCTATTTGCGTCATCTTATCCAGACCCGCTTCGGCAAACAATTCTTCCAGCGATTTTTCATTATCCATCGGTTGATTTGGCAGTGAAAAATAGGGGCTGTGTTTTAGAGATACCGCTAACCTTGAATGGCTCGCCATTTTAAGGTTTTCATTACCCAGGATGGCTGTTGCCCGACCGTTTTTTTCCAGGATAAGTAGCCCTTCTTCAAAGCGAGGAATAAAGCCCGTCAAGTATTCAAAGTTACCACCATGCTCCTTATCTGCGTAGATAATCAGTGCATCAAAACCTTCCTCAGCCATGCCAGCCAGAATTTTATTTTTACGCGCGAGCATGGTTTCATCGGTGAGAAATACCGGTGGGACCTGCTCAAATTTGCAGGGTGATTCGGTCCGCTGTAACTTGATGATTTTGGCGTTCATGTGTTACCTCATTTGTAATGAGTCATCTGTATTCATTCAATAGATAAAATGAAAGCAGGACTTGTTGCTCCAGTTTAGCCTGGCCCTGATGATATGTACGCTGTTGTTAAAGCAATTGTTAAAGAAGAACATCGCCGTAAGACTCTTGGTGCAGAAGATTTTATTCCCATGCGGCCCGATCATGGTCATTAAATGCTCGATGATCTTAAGAAAAAAACGAATCCCGGTTATTCTGCAATTGGTCGGCTGAAAGGGTTGGCTGAAGTTTGCGGCGTTGAACTGGCGATTCAGCGCATGTTATTGAGTCAGTAATGGGTTACCGCATGGTGCGATAACCAGGCGCTATTTACCCATCATTTATTAGAGTGCAGCGACAGCGACTGGGGTATTTGTGAGGTCAATATCAGGCATGGTAATGGTGCACGATTGATTGAAAGCCTCAAATCACAAAATCTGCTTTATACCGTTGACGAGCAAGGTCATTCGATTGAGGTCGTCGACCCGCTGGTGGAACAATACCAGGCTATTCATCAGCGCTCTTTGTCAGCACGGTGATGCAAGCCTATATCAGTTTGATACAGCAAGGTGCTCGGCGGACTGTTGAAGCACTTGGGGATAACTGAGGGTTAAACCGTTCTGAGCCGTTGATGGGGAGTACCTGCTTCTTTATTTAAACCCGGTTAGAGTCGTTAATTATTCTGCTACATTAACCGGGTCTCATAATACGAACGATTTAAAATATACCAGTAAAAATTATACTGATAAAAGCTTGTTAAGCAGATGCTCGGACATATTCATCTCGGTACTCAGCACCACGTAACAATTGGCATTTTCCTGTTGAACATATCCTTTAAATTTACCACGCAGATCGCAAATTGTCTGGCCACGGCCAGGACCCTTTGTTTTATCAATAACGACGCTGACTTTTGGTGCAAGACATGAGCCTATTCCCTCTACAGCAAGCACCGCAGCGACTGGGTCGTGTAAGGCACAGGCTTTTCTGCCGTAGATATTGATATAAAAATCAGCATATAACTCAAGCATTTGGCCAATTTTTTGTGCAAATTTACTCTCGGAATGAAGTAATTTTTGTTTATCTGATTCTTCAAAGGTATGGAACATTGTGACATCAAGAGGGATCATAACGATATTGTTCATTTGCTTGAATACAATATCAGCAGCCTCAGGATCACAGGCGATATTCGCTTCTGCGACAGGTGTTCGGTTACCCGGAGCATTAGCCGCTCCTCCCATGATAGTCAGTGTGGAAATCATTGAAGGAAGATGAGGCTCAAGCTCAATAGCACGGGCAATATTCGTTAATGGCCCAGTGGCCAGAATACTCAGCGAACCGGGATTTTCACGAGCCAGTCTTACCAGCATCTCAGGTGCTGATTCTTGAGACAATGCAGATGGTGAAGAGACGAGCTCAACATTACCAATCCCATTCTCACCATGAATATGCTGAACATCGCAAATATACTTTTTATTGAGGTAGTCAATCTCACCGACAGCGACAGGAATAGAGTCAATACCGGCTAGATGTAACAGGTTGAGTGTATTATGGGCACCTGAGGGTGCATCAATATTACCGCAAACGGATCCTATTCCAAGTATTTCTACTTTTTCCGGTTCAGAGATGAGGTAGCCCAGAGCCATTGCATCATCAACACCGGTATCACAGTCAAAGTACATCTTTATTTTATTCGTTTTCATGATTTTTCCTCTTATCGAATACAATACTGACTTTTCCAGCTGCTCAATGTGTTCAGAAATTTAATTTTTTCTTCAGGGGCGGAAAAGCTGGCATCAATGGAGTTTTTTGCTACTTGATAAAGCACATTATTGGATCAGCCAAAGATATTCTGACGTATTAAATACGCATTCACCAAGGAGGTATTTAATATAACAGGATCGTTGGTATTGATAGCTATTTTGACTCCACTTTACAGAAGACTGTTTAATGGTTTATTTTCGAAACTCTCATTGACACCGAGTTTAATATTTGAAGTAGGGCATACACCAATAGGAATATTTCTGTCTATCAGCAGAGAGGCAACCTCAGGATCTTCGATAGCACGCACTCCATGATCAATACGCTCCGCACCTAATAACAGAATAACATCTCCAGCGGGTCACTTGACTCACCCGCATGTACCGTTCTCTTTAACCCTGCATTTCCGGCTCGGGAGAAGGCTTCTGCAAAGCAGTTACCCATTTTGCCTATTACCATCCACTGAAAGGGCAACGACACGTGGATATTTTAGGGCTGTCAGATATTCGACTAATTCAACCACTTCGGGATGCCAGTCCATCCTGTTCCGCCGCGCGTAGACCGGAATTGATGGCATCTGACATACCCGTTACAGGGTGCGTCGGCTGGAGATGGCGGGAATGAGGAGCGTAGTAAAAAGGTGTTTCATTTTTATGTGACGCACTTCACAAAAATATTTTGTGTGATATACTTCTCGTTATTGAAGTTTAAGTGTTGTGGTTTAACACTTCCTTATAACTAAGTGTGAGGGAACTAAAATGCTTATGTTAGATATCTTTTTTGTTGTTATCAGTGTCTATCTGCTTTGTGGTTGGTTCCAGGTAGAAAAATACTTAAGTGCGGATAAAGAAACGTCCAACAAAAAATTCTTCTTCAACTACTATCTCTGGCCAATTGCTGTAATTAACAGAAAATAAAATTACGCACAGTAGAGAGATATTGCGCTTAAAAAAGCGCAGACCACCGTTGTGGTCTGAGAGAGAGAATTAAATCGCTTCACCAAGGTAACGGATACTGGCCGTGACTTTGAGACTGGCATTATCTTTCACAGCACCTGACAGCAGGTAACCATCCTCATTCTGCGTGATGTTAAGCTGGAGGATAAAAGTCTGGATATTGCCAAAAATGGTGGTTACTGACAGATTATGCTGAGTGACATGCAGGTCTAGCGTGTTATCGGCCACTTTACCTGTGTAGATACAGACATAGTCGCCACCGTTCACTGTATTATCTTGTACCACAACAATACCTTCCCCATAATCCTGCTCATCACGACTAAATCTGACAAAATAGATCCCATCTTTCATATCAACCTCAGGTCATTATTAAACGCTGAATAGCCAGCTAAATAAAAATACTACAGTCTGGAAATAGCAATAATAAGCAAGATCAAAAGAGGCAGGGATCAGAGCTATATGGGAGGTATTTTTCGGCGCTGTGTTTCTCCAGCGATGGGCATAGATAAACTCTATGATTCGGCTGGAGAAACGAAAACCACACTCAGGCAACTTAAAGGTCAGTCTGTTCCAAACTCGAGACGAAGCTGCTCACCATGCTGATCGAGGCTGGCAGCACCTGGTCTGACATGAGGATCGGCATAGCCACTGATTTTAATAGGATTGCCAGGCATACGTATTCCACCGGCATCAACAATCATATTTCTCGCTTTGGTTTGGGGCAGTTCAACAGCTTCAGCGACACTGAGAAGAGGCGCAACAGGTACTCCGGCCTGGTGGATTTTTTCCAGCCAGCTTTCAGCTGGTTGGGTTTTCAATATACTTTCAATTATCTCTTTTAGCTCAGCCTGATATTTAACTCGAAGCTGGTCACTGGTAAATCGTGAGTCACTCACCAAGTCTGGTCGTGCCAAAGCACCACACAGAGCCACAAACAGACTGTCGTTCCCGCAGCAGATAGTTATCGGCTTGTCGAGCGTGTCGAAGACATCAAAGGGGGCCATATAAGGATGGCGGTTACCTAAGCGTGGCGGCGACTCACCGGTTGCAATATATGACATCAGACCATGTTCAAGGAAGCTCAGAGTTGAGTCAAACATCGCGATATCAACATGTGCACCTCGACCCGTTTTCTCTCTCGCATACAGCGCGCTGGCAATACCACTAAACATATACAGCCCAGCACAAAGATCGGAAAGGGAAGTGCCTACTCGTACTGGTGGGCCATCGGCAAAACCCGTCTCCATCATAATTCCACTCATGGCTTGAATGATGGTGTCATAAGCGGGCGCATCTCTCAGCGGACCCGTATGGCCGAAACCAGAGGATGAAGCATAGATCAGTCGCGGATTAATCTGCTGCAATTCTTCCCATGATAAACCCAGTTTATCCAGCGCACCGGGGCGGTAGTTCTCCGCCAGCACATCAGCCTGTTTGAGCATATTAACGAAAATTGCGTGATCTTTTTCATCCTTAAGATTAAGAATGACGCTCTCTTTTCCGCGGTTAACAAAACTATAGTACAGGGACTGATCTTCAACGAAGGGACCGTAAGTCCGCGTGTCATCACCATGGCCAGGCTGCTCAACCTTAACCACCCTGGCGCCCAAATCACAGAGTATCTGAGTGCCGAATGGCCCATTAAGCACATGGGTCAGGTCAATCACCAGAATCCCTTCAAAAGGACCTTTAGCTGTTGATTCATTCATAATATTACGCCTTCAAACGACAGTCAGGGATATTTATATCCCTGACTGTCTGTTAACGATAGTGAAGATAAGCTAAATAAATTATCCCTATGAAACAAGCCTGGCGACGTAGATCCAGAACGGGGCGGTAATAATAAAGCCCAGTATACTGACCGCCAGTGATGCGGTACCGGTACGGGTGTAGACATTAAAGCGGCTGGCGATAATGATCCCTGAGAAAGCCGGTGGCAGAGCGCCAGCGAGCACCATCATCTGCAGCTGTATAGAGTCCATATTGAAGGCCAGGCCTACCAGCAGTAATGCCAAAGGCATCAGTATCAGTTTCAGGAAGGTGTTGTAGACAATTTCTTTGCTGAACTCGAACTTATGAGCTGCCAAAGTCAGACCCGCAGCGAATACGGCAACACCGGAGTTGGCCTGAGCGATAAGCTTAAAGCTAGGATCAAGTTCCGCTGGTATACGGATACCCAGTAGAACCAGGGCGGTAGCCAGAACTGGCGCCCATACTACAGGCTCTTTCATTGCTGATATCAGCGCACTGAGATTACTGCTGCCTTTACCATCTTTACCCGCTGAAGGATTCATCAAGTAAAGACCAATAGGAATCGTAATGGCGTTAACGATAATAGAGATGATAGCAACCACCAAGCCGGTAGAGACAGAATCACCGTAGATAGGGTCTAGTACCGCAAATCCTAAAAAACCAATGGTTGGCGAACCGGCAATTAATGCACAGACTGCGGCTTCAGCTTTGGTTCTTTTAAAGAACTTATAGCTACCAAACCAAGAGAACATAAAGCATCCGACAATCACCACTAACGAAACTAAAGTCAGCTTATCATCGGCAAAAATCATTTCGCGATTGGCGCGAACGATAGAGACAAACAGGGCTGCTGGCAGGGCGTAATTCAGTACCAGCTGGTTAAAAGCCCGTGCCTGATCTTCAGAGAAAGTATGGCGCTTACCGCTGGCATAACCCAGGATCATCACAACGATGATCGGCAGAAGATCAGAAATAAAGAAAGAAGTCATAATAATAATCCATCATTATTGCTCCTCCATAGCCTGGCTATGGAGGAGATATTAAGAGATGTGGTTAGTTTTTAATCGTTTGTTTTGGATTGAGGGCTGTGATATGTCCGCTTTCAGTTCCCGCGGCGGGATCGATAACGACGTTAATAATAGCGGGCTTACCTGACTTCAGATTTGCCTCAAGCGCATCGCGGATTTCATCTTGGGTTGTTGCTTGATAACCGACGCCGCCAAAGGCATCCATCAATTTATCGTAGCGAGCATGATGCAGCAGGTCGGTCGGGGAAGGATCGCTCCCACCCGCTAAATTCACCCCATCGCCGCGATAGATACCGCCATTGTTCAAAATGATGATAGTCACCGGCAAGCCATAGCGGCAAATGGTTTCAATCTCCATGCCACTAAAACCAAAGGCGCTATCCCCTTCAATGGCTACCACGGGTTTACCAGAGGTCACCGCGGCACCAATCGCATAGCCCATACCCACGCCCATTACACCCCAGGTACCGCAGTCCAGGCGCTGACGAGGTTGATACATATTGATTACGTTACGAGCATCATCAAGAGTGTTCGCTCCCTCATTGACCACATAAACATCTTTATGGTTATCAAGCACGTCACGAATTACGCGCAGTGCGTTGAAATAGTTCAGTGGCTGAGTATCCGTATTGAGTTTGTCATGCATTTTTGCTGCATTTTTCTCTTTATGAGACTCAAGAGAGTTAACCCATTCTTGCTGAGTACTAACGGGCTGGTTTTCAAGATCATTGAGCAGTGCTGCAATGCTGGAGGCAATATCACCAACCACAGGGGCTGCGATAGGGCGATTACTGTCAATTTCTTGGGGCTCAATATCTAACTGAATATACTGGGTTTCAGCCGACCAGCCTTTCTTGCCGTGGGAAAGTAGCCAGTTGAGGCGTGCTCCGACTAACATCACAACGTCGGCGTTGGCGAGAGCAAAAGAACGGGCAGTCGCTGCTGACTGAGGATGCGTATCTTCAAGCAATCCTTTCGCCATCGACATTGGCAGGAAAGGGACGCCAGTTTTTTCAATAAACTGACGGATATCCTGGTCTGCCTGGGAGTAGGCTGCGCCTTTACCCAGAATAATTAACGGGCGCTTTGCAGAGGCCAGCAATTTAAGTGCCTGACTCACGCTTTCTGGAGCAGGTAACTGGGCAGGGGCTGGGTTAACCACTTTAAACAGACTTTTCTCTGCGATCTCTTTTTCGATTGTTGCCGCCAGTACATCAGCAGTCAGATCAAGATAAACCCCACCAGGGCGGCCAGATACCGCAGCCCGAATAGCACGTGCGAGGGCAATGCCGAGATCTTCTGGGCGATTAACACGGTAAGAGGCTTTGGCGTAAGGCTTAGCGGCATTCATCTGATCCAGCTCTTCGTAGTCTCCCTGCTGGAGATCAACGATAGCTCTGTCACTTGAGCCGCTGATTTGGATCATTGGAAAACCATTCACTGTTGCATGAGCCAGTGCGGTCAGACCATTAAGAAAACCCGGTGCTGACACGGTCAAACAGATGCCCGGTTTTTGTGTCATAAAGCCAGCCGCCGCGGCTGCATAGCCCGCTGATTGTTCGTGACGAAAGCCGATATAACGGATACCTTCAGCCTGGGCATGACGCGCCATATCGGTAATGGGAATTCCTGCTACACCATAGATAGTATCAATGCCGTTTTGTTTCAGAGCTTCCACAAATACATGCATGCCATCCGTCAGATTTAGTTCGTCCGACATAATTGCCTCACAGCGTTAAGAAAGTGATTAAGGGCTCAGAATTGAGCCCTGATTAAATTAAATAGCTTTATTAGCTCGCATAGAAGCGATCTGTTGATCGTCGTAACCTAATTCTTTAAGGATTTCTTCATTGTGTTCACCTAATAAAGGTGCAGCTTTAATTTCAGGCGTAAAGCTGGAGAATTTCATTGGGCAGCCAACGGTTAAGAATTTACCGCGAAGAGGCTGATCAACTTCAACGACACTGCCGCTTTGACGCAATGACTGATCGTTAGCAATATCTTTCATACTCAGCACTGGAGCACAGGGAATGTCGAAACCGGACAGATATTTCACCGCATCGAACTTATTGAGAGTCTGAGTAAATTTTTCTATTTCAGCAAAAATATCAAATATATGAGGCTGTCTGGCTTCGGGCGTGCTGTATGCAGGGTCTTCAGCCCATTCAGGTTTACTGATAGCTTTACAGGTATTAACCCAGTTTTGCTCTTGAATAGTGAAATAGATATAGGCGTTCGGATCGGTTTCCCAGTCCTTACATTTCAAGATCCAACCTGGTTGCCCGCCACCCCCTGCGTTTCCGCCACGAGGAACGGCATCACCAAAGGTTCCGTTAGGATACTGAGGATACTCTTCCAAGTAGCCGACTTTTTCGAGACGTTGCTGATCGCGCAATTTCACACGGCACAGGTTAAGTACAGCATCTTGCATCGACATAGTAACACGCTGGCCGCGGCCGGTTTTTTCACGCTGCAGCAGAGCTGCGAGCAGGCCGATAAGCAGGTGCATCCCGGTATTACTGTCACCTAAGGCAGCAGAACTGACCAGTGGTGGGCCGTCCCAGAAACCTGTGGTTGAAGCCGCGCCACCAGCAGCCTGAGCTACGTTCTCATAAGCTTTTACGTCAACATAAGGGGAGCAGTCATCAAAACCTTTGATAGAGCCGAAAATCAGACGAGGGTTAATTTCCTGGATGTGTTCCCAGGTAAAACCCATATGATCAATCGCGCCCGGATGGAAATTTTCAACCAAAACGTCGGCCTCACGGATAAGTTTATCCATGACTTCTTTTCCTTCTGGAGTTTTGGTGTTGAGTTCCAGTGAACGTTTATTACCATTCAACATAGTAAAATAGAGGGCATCCACGTCAGGAATATCGCGCAGCTGGCTGCGAGTCACATCACCTACACCAGGACGCTCAATCTTAATAACGTCGGCGCCAAACCAAGCCATCATTTGTGTACAGGATGGACCCGATTGAACCCCAGTAAAGTCTAAAACTTTAATACCTTTGAGTGGTAAATCGTCAGACATGGTAAGTACCCTTATTTAAGAAATGATTCATTACTGATATCGCATATAGGATTAAGCTTAGCGTAAAACCCGAGTAAGATAATTCACACGATAGTTTTTTTACGAAAAAAATTAACTTTGTTTAATATTCGTTAAGGATAGCTTGGGGCTTTTTAGCGGTTTTCTTGAAGCAATCAAATGTGATATTAGCGCTGTATAAAAGGGCTGAGTGTCAGACAACGGGTATTTTTATGCGTATGTCATTCACATCAGCGTTTCGTCAAATAATATAGTTTATCTATGCTCATCGGTTATCTTCGCTTTGCGCCTACAAGCAACTCGAATTATCCAGGGTATGTACCTGTTAATAGTATTTAAAGTTGATTTTTATATCTATCAATATGACTGGTGTTTTCGTACTGTTCGTCGGGTGATTAGTTGATAAATATAACTATTATCCAGATTTGGATGATTATGATTAAAAAGAGTTTTACAGGATGGGGCTTGATAAATCAGCCCCAGTTTTTGTTTTATATTAAGCCAGCTCTGATTCAATCTCTGCCAGAGAAACAATGCGTCGCTGTGCAGCAGCAATGGCTTCTGCCCGCGCAACCAGTGGATCGGTAACGGCAACCAGGCGTACAAATGGATGATTTTTTAGGTGCTGAGCATGTACTGAAGCAATACGACCAGCACCAATAAGTCCGATAGAAATCAAAACAGTTCTCCTGCTGTTATTCGTGAGTAATGAGGCACTGTGGGCGTCAGCCGACGACCATAGGGAGAGAATCAGTGTCAGCCCATTCAGACAGGGAGGCATCATAAAGGACGACATCAGGGTGACCGAGTAACGTCAGGACAAAACATCGGCACTGGCTGCTACGCCGTGTCCGCAATAGGCAATGACTTTTTTATTGTCGAGATTGAGTGTGTCCACGGCTTCGCGTAGCCGATTCAGTGGAAGGTAGGTGCCACTGCTGGCATCGAACAGACTGGCGGCAGGCAGATTATGGCTACCCGCGATACGCCCGGGACGGCCGTAATTGTTTCCTTCCGTACCGGAGAACTGAGCAGGCAGGCGAGCGCTAAGAATACAAATGTCTTCATTACCGATTGCGGCGAGGACTTCATCCTTTTCGGCGACCAGGTGAGGATGCCGTGAGGCAATAAACTAGCCTACGGGGCGATGACGTCCTTCACCCGTTTCAAGCGGTAGATTTTCGTACTGCCATTTTTTCAATCCGCCATCCAGCACCGAGACATTATCAAAACCAAACACCCGTAACAGCCACCAGACGCGCGTTGCCCACCAGGGATCGGCGCTGGAATAAACCACGATATGCATGCCAGGGCGAACACCAAAGCGAGTCATGGCAGCAGCAAAGTTCTCTGGTGTGGGGAGCATATATTTATAACGGTGGGTGTTGTCAGACAGGTCTGCTTGCACATCAATAAACTGTGCTCCGGGAATATGTCCGGCGTGAAAATCTGCCCGTGCTGGCTCGGCACGGTATAGCGTCTTTTCATCAGGAACTAAACGAGTAGTACAGTCAAAAATCAGTATATCGGGGGAGGCCAGATGGGCGGCAAGCCATTCTGTACTGACCAGCCCGTTAATAAGTGATGTTTCCATTATATTTTACCCGTTGCTATTACAGCACCTTCTCCAGAAACGCTTGCGTACGAGGGTCCTGTGGATGCTCAAAGAATTCCTGTGGTGTATTGCTTTCGACTATTTTCCCTTTGTCGGTAAAGTAAATGCGGTCGGCAACCTCACGGGCAAAGCGCATTTCGTGGGTGACCAAAATGCAGGTCATGCCGTCACGTGCGACATCCTGAATAGTGGTAAGTACTTCTTTGACCATTTCGGGATCTAGCGCTGCTGTCACTTCGTCAAACATCATCACTTCTGGGTTCATACATAGCGCCCGTGCAATGGTTACGCGCTGCTGTTGTCCGCCGGATAACTCGCCCGGATAGGCGTTAGCTTTTGCTTCCAGATGCACTTTTGCCAGCAAGCTACGAGCCTGTTCTTCCACGTTTTTCACGGGCTGTTTTAATACCTGAACAGGTGCCATCATGATATTTTCCAGCACGGTACGGTGCGGAAATAAATTGTAGCTTTGGAAAACCATGCCCACTTTACGTCGCAGCGCCAGTGCATCCAGTTTAGGATCGTTGACTTCAATCCCTCCGACGGTATCGAGCCTGCGTTGATCGGGGCCAGGGCGTTAATGCAGCGCAACAGCGTAGATTTGCCTGAACCGGAAGGACCGATGATGCAAACAATTTCCGAACGTGCGACTGACAAGGAAATACCACTCAGCACGTTTGTTTTGCCAAAGGACTTATGAACATTAGTCAGAACGACCTGCGCAGGGAGTTTGTGCGTATTAATCATCAGCGGGTTCCAAATTGCCACGCCCGTTCTAAACGGCGCGAAAATAGTGAGATCGGAAAAACAAAGGCAAAAAAGAGGATCAATGTGATGCCATAGGCTGGCAAAATCAGACCTGGGCGTGTTTCCGCCGTCAGAATGGTTTGGGTGATAGTCATCACTTCCTGTACACCCACCACATTGGCCAGTGATGTTGCCATAACCACCGAGCAATACAGGTTCATCATGGGGGCACCATCTGACGTATCGCCTGCGGTAAAATAATCGTAAGCGTAGTGCGAACGCTACCGAAGGCGAGTGCGGCAGCGGCTTCCCACTGTGTGGTGGGGATAGATTTCAGCCCACCACGTACAATTTCCGAGGTATAACCGCTGACAGGTATTGCCAGTGCTACAACGGCTTTTACCCAATCGGGAAAACTGAACCATGTACCCGCAATCTTGATTTCAAATGGCAGAAGAAACATCACATAAAACATGATGATTAGCCATGGACTGTTGCGAAAGAGCAACGTCAGGGGGCGGGCCGGCTGTCGGATAATCACAAGATGGGACATTTGAGCAGCGCCAAGCAGCACACCGGCTAGCATGCCAATCACCATACTCAGAATCGATATGAGTAAATTAAGCCCAAACCCTTTCAGAATCAGAGGTAGCCAGGGAAGTAGCACGGCGATAGCACTACCTGCTGGAAAAATTGTATCTATGATAGTCATCGTCCTAGCCCCGGTACTTTTAGCCAACGCTCAAGTAGTTTCACCAGCAGTGTAAATATCCCCATTAATCCCAGATAGCTGATCAGCACCACATTCATCATTTCGACTACATTGAAGTGTTCCGTCCAGATTTCATGCGCGACATACAAGGCTTCAGGCACTGCAATGGCATAAGCAATTGCAGTGCTTTTAACAATCTGAGCCATGTTATTCCCCAGCGCAGGCAGGCTGGCACGGAAAGCCAGTGGCAAACCGTTCTGATGTTGCTATCGTCAGCCTGCATACCCATGAAGGGGAGGATGACGGCTGGTATTCTCCTCATCCTCCTGAATTTATCGAGAATTTTGCCCGTCGCGCTATTGATGCCGGAGCGTCAGCTGTGGTGGGACATGGGGCACATTTCCTACGTGGAGTAGAAATTTATAATAAACGCCCGATTTTTTACAATCTGGGTAGCCTGCTGATGGAGTTTGAGGCGGGAGAATCACTTATTGGGCCAGAAATATACACCGCTTACGGTTACAGCCTGGATGCACGCCCTTCTGACTTACATCGGGCACGAGCAAAAGATAGCCAAGGGAACTTCACTGGCTTCAATGCGGGATCCCGTTTCTCCAAAAACTGTGTTGCGTTGTTAGATTATGAAGACGGAGCGCTACGGTTCAAATTATTACCGCTCGATCTGGGGATGAACCGTGAACGGCCGCTTGATCGTGGTTTACCGGTGACGGTATCCGCGGCACTTGGGCATGAAATAGCGGCTGATTTGACACGGATGAGCGAACGTTATGGCACGGTACTACGTTATGACGAGGACACGGGAACTATCTTGATTGAATTAGTCTGGATGGACAATTCTCAGTTAGCATATACCTTATGAAAGAGGTATATGCTGCTTTTCGTTTTTCCCCGGCATCAGCATATACGTTTACAATGTCATCTGATTGATCAAGTTATCGTTCTCCCTGAAGCGGTAGAGTCGGTTGTTAACCAGCATTAAGAAAAGTAGGAAGCAAAGCTGGTTTGGTATGGAGGTAATAATATGGCTGTAAAGTCTTTCTGGCAGTTTCAGGACGAGCGGTACATTGACTTAACTGCGCCGTCTGACATCAATACAAGATATCAGGTAAGAAAATTTTCGGGGAACCTCTAATTTTTTGTATCTTGTGCTGGTTTATCAACCTGAGATAATGTTGTTTTTTCTGCTTGCTGTGACTCTAATTCTTTGACTTTTAACCAAAATTGCCCCGATGATACTACTTTTCCTAATATATGAACCAAGGACTCTTGATCCCAACAATCCGTCCGTTCACCTAAAAATTCAATAGTCAGAGGGTAGCCATCAGGGTGTTGTTCCCAACGAGCGACAGGGGCATGAATATCATCACTTAATACTATATCCAGGGTACCAACATCTGCGCTTTTTTCTATTGAAATCGTTGGATCTAATCCTTTACTTACTATGTTGTATGCTTTTGTTATTGCAAGAAGAGCGTTTGGTTTATTGGTAAAACGGCTAATCTTTATTAGACCTTGGGTTTCCTCGTGTAATTCTTTATTCAATGCAAAGAAAACTTCATTGATGTTTTTACGATTCTGTTCAACCTCGCTGGCTGAAGCCATACCCGTTTTAATCAGATCTTTAAACTGAAACATGTGTAGCCTCTCTTTTCCTGATACAGCCGATCACTGGCATATGGTCAAAACAGTGTTTATTATCCATTATGGCAGCCCGTATTTTTTCGGTCAAAACCACACCGGTAGAAGATTCTTCTAGATACCATGGTCCTGAATCGAGAAAATGACCAGAGAAGATAATTTGATCAAAAGTAGACCAGTTATTACGATTGCCAGCCTTACTGTAGCAGGTACCGAAGTCATGCAGTTGTTCATCAACGGTAAATGGCATCCTGGCAGAAAGGGTTTTCCAGTAAGGGTTATAGAGCCAATAGTCGGGTTTGGAAAGAACTAAGGCACGATCATTGGTTGCATGTATATTTTTAAACAGGCTACGGGAGTACGGCTCGTCGTTATAATCCCCCATCAAAATAACCTGCTGATTTTCTTGAATAAGGCTATTTATAAACATTCGAAGCCCTTTTGAACACTCGTCTCTAAAATCATCAGCGATCTTAAGTAACTGACTGGACCAATGTGAGACAAGGACATTAACAATGGAGGGTTGCTCCTCCTTAACGAGCATTAGTAACTGCTGAGCAATTTTTACAGAGGATGTTCCTAAGCTACCGGTATGAGCGATGCCATGTTCAACGACAACTTGGTTCGGATCATAGAAATAACCGATATCAAATTCACTTCCAGTTGATGTCTTATCCGGCATAAATTGTGACGATAGAGGTAATTCAAGTTCACTAAGCGCGTTTGATAAATATTCGAATGACTCTTTGTTAACTTCGCATAAGGCTAAAAAACCGATTTTTTCTTTAGCAAATAGATCAGCGATAACCTCAATTGCATCTGCCATATTGTCTGGCGACTGCATTCCCTTTTGCCCTGGTGGCGACATCGCACAATTCCAGAATACGAAACGAAAAGCCAAATTGAGTCCTCTACCAAATGTGTTATAAGGTGGTGAATTATAATCACAAAATGCGTAAGGCTCTCGAAGCGATGAACAAAATCAGCTTTGTGCCGCAGATTTGAGGTGAAATTTGATAGTGCCCCATCCAGGGGGACTACAAATCCGCGAGGCTGCTTTGTACCAGAAGAAGTTATTCACTAACAGCCCATGTAAAATTTTAGTCAAATTATCAAAAACAACCCGAGTACGCATGGGGAGCAGCGGTTGATGGGGCCGGAAGATATAAAGTTGGTAGGGAGAGAAATTCATTCCCGGGAACAGATTTACCAGTTCTCCACGTTGCAAATAGGGTCGTACGGTTATATCCGGTAATTGACTACAGGTTATTCCTGCTAGTGCAGCCGCCAGTTCGCTACCAATATCCCTGGCAATAAAAGCAGGCTTTGCAGGAAAGAAGGAACAGCCATCGGCAAACTGCCACGGCCATACCCGCCCGGAGTTACTGTTACTCAGTGCACTGAGTGGATACGTGTATTGCAGAGTGCGTATAGTATCAGGCATCCCCAGACGTTTAACTAAATCTGGCGCAGCAACAATACGAATTCCTACAGGACGAATTACTTTAACGATAAATCGGTTATCCGGGATCGTACCTATTCGGATTCCGATATCTATCTGTTCATCAATGATATTTAGATGTGCATCAACAGGGAGCCATTCGATGGCCAGTTCAGGGTAGGGCATAAGCGATCGAAGTAGGTGGCGTACGATATCCTGATTTTCAAACAAAGGCGGTAAGGTGTAGTGGTCAAGCAAAACTGGCCACGGCTTTAGAGTTTTTCCAGAACAATCGCTCTGATTCATTCGGTGTCAGACCTCCATTATATTTATGAGGCCTGAGCTGGCTGTAATATCCCGTGATGTAATGTGTTATCGCCATGCTGGCTTCGCTAAAATTTACATACCCATTATCCGGCACCCACTCTGTTTTCAGGCTTCTGAAGAACCGTTCCATTGGGCTGTTATCCCAGCAATTTCCCCGGCGATTCAGGCTTTTCTTTATCTGATATCTCCACAGTAACTGTCTGAAATTCCTGCTGGTATAGTGACTGCCTTGATCCGAGTGATACAGTAAATTAGCTGGTTTTCCCCGTGCTTCCCAGGCCATCGACAGGGCTTTACCTGTCAGTACTGAATCAGGGAAAAATGACATCGCCCAGCCAACCGGTTTACGAGAAAACAAATCGAGTACAACAGCCAGATAAGCCCAGCGTTTTCCCGTCCAGATATAAGTTACATCACCACACCAGGCCTGATTAGGCTCAGTAACAGCAAACTGGCGATCCAGATAATTAGGGATCTCAATGTGTTCCTTAGACGCCTTCTTATAACGATGGCCAGGTTGCTGACAGCTGATAATATTGAGCGCTTTCATCAGCTTTGTTGCCCGCCAGCGGCTCAGTTTTATACCTTTGGTGGTGACCATCGCGGCAATGCTTCGCGCTCCTGCTGAGCCGTTACTTTCGCGATAAACTTCACGCACAAGGCTCAATAATGCCACTCTCGTGGCGTCAGACTTCCTGGGCTGCCGCCAGTATTTATAACTGCTGCGATGAACCCCAAACACGTTGCATACAACGGCAACAGGAAACCGCGCCCTGAGTTTCTAATTGTTCAGGGAGTCTGACATCAAGAGCGCGGTAGCCTTTTTTAATATATCCCTTTCCATTTCAATACGTTGAAGTCTTTTCTTTAGTTCACGTATTTCAATCTGTTCGGGTGTCATTGGCGATGCTGTGGGCGACTTTCCAGCACGTTCTTCCTTCAACTGGCGAACTCATTTGTCCATAGTGGATTTACCGACATTCATTGCGGTAGCGGTATCCGCTAAGGTGTAATGCTGGTCAAGAACAAGCTGGGCTGCTTCGAGTCTGAACTCAGGGCTAAAATTTCGTCTGTTACGTCCGGTCATAATGTCACCTGTTTGAGCTACGAGATGATGATATCACCTCTATTCAGGTGGCCAAATTAACTATGCCACTACACCCATCGTGTGCCTGAATCAGTGCCCTGTAGCCTTCCCGTGATATCCAATCCTTTTTAATACCTGGTTAATACTCGCTTCACTCATTGGTTTGGTGATGTCGTTACGTCCAGGAAATACCAAGTTATAGCGACCCGTAATTGCCTGTATCTCCACAACTTGGCTCGATAGCGGTACAAGGTGAGGGCGGCGCATCTTCATCCTTTCTACCGGTACTTCCCAGACTCGCTTGTCGAAATCAAACTCTTTCCATTCAGCCATGCGGAGTTCAATGGTACGTACGCCGGTTAGCATTAGAATCTTTGTTGCCAGCCGAGTGATCGGGCTGCCTGAATAGCTGGCAAGGGCTTGTAAGAAAGCTGGAAGTTCATCAGCTAACAGGTGAGGATAGTGCACTGATTTTGGCGGAGTGAGTGCGCTTGCCAGTTCTGAGGCTGGGTTAGATTCAGCGCGACCAGTAACAATGGCGTAACGAAACACTTGGTTGCAGGCTTGGCGGATCTTACGCAGTTTGTCGAGAACACCGCGTTTTTCTAGTTTACGAAGCGAACTGAGGATCTCCAGAGGCTTAATCTCTGCAATCGGGCGCTTACCGATATCAGGGAAGATATCGTTTTCAAACGCTTCCATAATATCTTCAGCGTAACCCTTCGACCAGTTAGGGCGTTTGTACTCATGCCATTCAAGAGCGATCGCTTTGAATGTGTTTTCTACAGTCGCTCTGCGAGCTTGTTTCTCAACCTTTTTCTGTTCACTGGGATCGATAGCGTTAGCAACTTGCCGTTTAGCTTCATCTCTGCGCTGTCTGGCCTCAGATAAAGAAATTTCTGGATAGATACCCAATGCCAGCATTTTTTGCTTACCGTCAAAGCGGTACTGTAAGCGCCAGTATTTAGATCCATTGGGATGAACCATTAAATGCATCCCTTCGCCATCGGTAAGCTTATAAGGCTTGTCGGTGGGTTTTGCACTTCTTACCTTTACATCGGTTAATGCCATTTGAGGCTCTCCGTTGCTGGCTGTTGGTACAAGATTTTATTGAACGGGGATGCACCATCACATATACCAACAGAT
>Ga0302347_1001371_pt1 | contig 29671 bp, 27 predicted proteins | sample PhyWR1_FD_202178 | JGI IMG/M metagenome (GOLD analysis project Ga0302347, IMG submission 202178) | Leaf surface microbial communities from wheat plants in UC Gill Tract Community Farm, Albany, California, United States - DLSL W.R1 (v2)... | ecosystem: Host-associated > Plants > Phyllosphere >...
CAGTACCGGCCAGGGTATAACGGTAGATGTTATCGATGAACAGCAGTACGTCACGACCTTCGTCACGGAACTTCTCTGCCATGGTCAGACCGGTCAGCGCTACGCGCAGACGGTTTCCCGGTGGCTCATTCATCTGACCATAGACCAACGATACTTTGTCGATAACGTTAGAGTCGGTCATTTCGTGGTAGAAGTCGTTACCTTCACGGGTACGTTCGCCCACGCCGGCAAATACGGAGAAACCTGAGTGCTCAGCCGCAATGTTACGGATCAGCTCCATCATGTTTACGGTTTTACCTACACCCGCACCACCGAACAGACCAACTTTACCGCCCTTAGCGAACGGACACATCAGGTCGATAACTTTGATACCGGTTTCCAGCAGCTCCTGAGAGTTTGACTGGTCTTCGTATGAAGGTGCCGCGCGGTGAATCGCCCAGCGCTCTTCTTCACCGATATCGCCTTTCATATCGATTGGCTCACCCAGCACGTTCATGATACGGCCAAGCGTTGCAGTACCAACAGGTACTTCGATCGGGTGTTCAAGGTCAACAGCATCCAGGCCACGCTTCAGGCCGTCTGAAGAACCCATGGCGATGGTACGAACCACGCCACCGCCCAGCTGCTGCTGAACTTCCAGCACCAGACGAACATCACCATTTTTAACCTCAAGGGCGCTGTACACTTGTGGTACTGCGTCCTGAGGGAATTCGACGTCAACTACGGCGCCGATTACCTGGACAATCTTTCCAGTAGCCATCTTGAATCCTCTACCTAATTCGTTTATACCCCGCCCGTACTAAACGAGGCAGGGTATACCTGGTTAAACCGCGGAGGCCCCCGAGACGATCTCGGTAAGTTCCTGGGTGATGCTGGCCTGACGAGCCTTGTTGTATACCAACTGCAGCTCTTTGATCAGGTTTCCGCCGTTGTCGGTTGCGGCTTTCATCGCCACCATTCGCGCGGCCTGCTCGCTGGCCAGGTTTTCTACAACACCCTGGTAAACCTGAGACTCGACATAGCGACGCAGCAATGTGTCCAGCAGCGCTTTCGGGTCGGGCTCATACAGATAGTCCCAGGTGCTTTTCTTCACAACGCCTTCCGCTTCATCCGCGGCCGGTAACGGCAGCAGCTGTGCGATCTGTGGAGACTGCGACATGGTGTTGATAAATTTGTTGCTGACAATAAACAGCTTGTCCAGGCGGCCTTCATCGTATGCCTGTAGCATAACTTTGACCGGGCCAATCAGGTCGGACAGGGCAGGTCTATCACCCATACCGCTTGCCTGAGCAACCACGTTGCCACCCGCCGAGCTGAAGAATGACAGACCTTTAGAACCGATAATCGCCAGATCGCTCTCGACGCCTTTATCAGCCCAGTCTTTCATATCAGCCAGCAATCTTTTGAACAGGTTAATGTTCAAACCACCACAAAGCCCGCGGTCGGTAGAAACGACCAGATAGCCAACGCGTTTAACGTCACGCTCTTCCAGGTAAGGGTGCTTGTATTCCAGATTACCTAACGCAATGTGACCAATCACTTTGCGCATGGTTTCTGCATAAGGACGGCTGGCCGCCATGCGTTCCTGCGATTTACGCATTTTGGAGGCGGCGACCATTTCCATCGCTTTGGTGATCTTCTGCGTGTTTTGCACGCTGCCGATCTTACTACGTATCTCTTTTGCGCCGGCCATAAGCTTCTCCTCAAAGCCTTGCGGCCTGCCCCCGAAGGAACAGGCCGCCAGACATTACCAGGACTGGGTTGCTTTAAACGTCTCGAGGATGCCTTTCAGCTTCTCTTCGATTTCGCCGTTATAGTTACCAGTCTGGTTGATATCAGCCATCAGCTCAGCGTGCTCGCGATCCGCGTAAGCCAGCAGTGCCGCTTCGAAGCTACCGATTTTCGCCAGTTCGACGTCATTCAGGAAGCCGCGCTCGGCAGCAAACAGCACCAGACCCTGCTGCGCTACGGACATCGGCGCATACTGTTTCTGTTTCAGAAGCTCGGTCACTTTCTGACCGTGGCTCAGCTGTTTACGGGTTGCTTCATCCAGATCGGATGCGAACTGAGAGAACGCAGCCAGTTCACGATACTGTGCCAGCGCGGTACGAATACCACCGGACAGTTTCTTGATGATCTTGGTCTGAGCAGCACCACCCACACGGGATACGGAGATACCCGGGTTAACCGCCGGACGAATACCGGAGTTAAACAGGTTGGTTTCCAGGAAGATCTGACCATCGGTAATCGAGATTACGTTGGTTGGAACGAACGCAGAAACGTCACCCGCCTGGGTTTCGATGATTGGCAGCGCGGTCAGTGAACCGGTTTTACCTTTAACTTCACCGTTAGTGAAACGCTCAACGTAGTCGGCGCTCACGCGGGAAGCACGCTCCAGCAGACGGGAGTGGAGGTAGAACACGTCACCAGGGAAGGCTTCACGGCCCGGTGGACGGCGCAGCAGCAGAGAAACCTGACGGTAAGCAACGGCCTGTTTAGACAGGTCATCGTATACGATCAGCGCGTCTTCACCGCGGTCACGGAAGTATTCGCCCATGGCGCAACCGGCGTAAGGTGCCAGGTATTGCAGAGCCGCTGACTCAGATGCGGTCGCAACAACAACGATGGTGTTAGCCAGCGCGTTGTGTTCTTCCAGCTTACGTACCACGTTAGCGATGGTAGAGGCTTTCTGGCCGATAGCAACGTACACGCACTTGATGCCGGAATCGCGCTGGTTGATGATTGCATCAATCGCCATTGCGGTTTTACCGGTCTGACGGTCACCGATGATCAGCTCACGCTGGCCACGGCCGATTGGAATCATCGCATCGACAGATTTGTAACCCGTCTGTACCGGCTGGTCAACGGACTGACGATCGATAACGCCAGGTGCGATCACTTCGATCGGTGAGAAACCGTCGTTGTCGATTGCGCCTTTACCGTCAATTGGGGCACCCAGGGTGTTCACCACGCGGCCCAGCAGACCACGGCCTACCGGTACTTCCAGGATACGGCCAGTACACTTAACTTTCATGCCTTCGGCAAGGTCAGCGTATGGGCCCATAACCACAGCACCTACGGAGTCGCGCTCCAGGTTCAGTGCGATAGCGTAACGGTTACCCGGCAGGGCAATCATCTCACCCTGCATTACATCGGCCAGGCCGTTAACGCGGATGATACCGTCACTTACAGAAACAATTGTACCTTCGTTGTGAGCTTCGCTCACTACATTGAACTGAGCAATGCGCTGCTTGATCAGTTCGCTGATTTCGGTGGAATTCAGTTGCATATGCTCCAGTCCCCTTAAGACTGCAAGGCGTCTGTAAGACGCTCAAGACGACCGCGTACGCTGCCGTCAATGACCATATCACCCGCACGGATGATTACGCCTGCCATTACAGACTTATCAATTTTGCAATTCAGCTTAACTTTGCGTGACAGACGTTTTTCCATCGCGGCGCTGATTTTGGTCAGCTGCACGTCACTCAATGTAGTGGAAGAGATAACTTCAACCTCGGCGGTCGCATCATGTGCGGCACGCAGTTGGATGAACTGTTCCAGTACAGCGGTAAGCGCTGGTAAACGTTTGTTTTCGGCCATAACCTTAATCAGATTCTGACCGGCTTCGTCGAGTTGGTCACCACAGATTGCGATGAAAGCGCCAGATAATGCTTCCGGCGCAAGCGCACCAGAAAGAAGTTCTGATACCTGTTCATTGCCAGCAACTTCAGCGGCAAACGCCAACATCTGCTGCCAACGATCGACACTCTGATGTTCAACCGCAAAGTCAAAAGCGGCTTTAGCGTAGGGGCGAGCTACGGTAGTAAATTCAGACATCAGCCCCTCCCTTACAGTTCAGCGACCAGTTTATCAACGATGTCGCTGTTAGCAGCTTCATCCACGGTACGTTCAATGATTTTCTCGGCACCGGCCACAGCCAGCATCGCGACCTGCTTACGTAACTCTTCACGTGCACGTTTACGCTCGGCATCGATTTCAGCCTGCGCCTGGGTGACGATCTTGTTACGTTCCTGCTCAGCCTCTGCTTTAGCTTCGTCCAGAATCTGCGCACGGCGTTTGTTTGCCTGCTCGATGATTACCTGGGCGTCATCTTTTGCTTTTTTCAGCTGATCGGTCGCATTAGACTGCGCGAGATCCAAATCTTTCTTGGCACGTTCAGCGGAAGCAAGGCCTTCGGCAACTTCTTTCTGGCGCTTTTCGATAGCGGCCATAAGCGGCGGCCATACGTACTTCATGCAGAACGCTACAAACAGGATGAACGCGATAGCCTGGCCGAGGATTGTTGCGTTAATGTTCAAAGCGCAATACCTCTTGTTAAGTTAACTTTTTCTGTCGCCGTCATCGACCGCGGCAGAAGCCGTTTATCGCTAGCCAGGCTAGCGATAAACAATCGGTATTTACGCGACAGCGAACATCACGTACAGACCCAGACCAACAGCGATCATTGGGATTGCATCCACCAGACCCATTACAACAAAGAACTGCGTACGCAGCAGAGGAATCAGATCCGGCTGGCGCGCGGCGCCTTCCAGGAATTTACCTCCGAGGATGCCGATACCGATCGCAGCACCGATTGCCGCCAGGCCCATCATCACAGCGGCAGCCATGTACAGCAGATCCATATTCAGGTTTTCCATGACAGTCTCCAGTTTGTTTCAGTTAAACGCAGTAGTGTTAAGAAAAAAATCAGTGTTCTTCAGATGCCATCGACAGATAGACAATCGTTAAGACCATGAAAATGAAAGCTTGCAGCGAAATAATCAGTATGTGGAAAATGGCCCAAGGCACATTCAGAACCCACTGTGACCACCACGGCAGCAGGCCGGCAATCAGGATAAATATCAATTCACCCGCATACATGTTTCCGAACAGTCGCAGACCCAGAGAAACCGGTTTGGACAGCAGGCTCACACCTTCCAGAATCAGGTTGACCGGAATGAAAACAGGGTGGTTGAAGGGTTGCATTGTCAGCTCTTTAGTAAAGCCGCCAACACCTTTCATCTTGATGCTGTAGAACAGAATCAAAACAAATACGCCAAGCGCCATCGACAACGTAATATTCACGTCAGCGGAAGGCACCACACGCAACGCTGGCAGTCCCAGATAGTGCTCACCGATATACGGCAGCAAATCGATAGGCAGCAGGTCCATGAAGTTCATCAGGAACACCCAGACAAAAATCGTCAGGGCCAGCGGAGCGATAACTTTACTTTTACCGTGGTACATGTCGCGTACGTTGTCGTCAACAAAGCCAACAACCAGCTCGATAGCGGCCTGTAATTTTCCCGGAACGCCACTCGTTGCAGACTTTGCAACTTTGCGAAACAGCACCAGGAACACCAGTCCCAGCACGACAGAGAAAAACATGGAGTCGATATTTAATACCCAGAACGTCGCCGGAGCGTCGTGCGGATTCACTAGCTCGAAGGTACGCAGGTCAAGCTGAAGGTGAGTCAGATGGTGACCTATGTATTCTTGCGGCGTAGAGATTTCTCCTGCAGCCATGATGCCCTTACCCTTTGTTGTTGATTACAGCCGGTGCGACGATTTGCACAATCAGCACCGATAACCAGGCCAGTACCAGCGGCATAAACACCGCCTTAAACACTCCCAGCGCCACGATAAGCATGAGAACAGTAACAATCACTTTCAGCGCTTCGCCCAACGCAAATGTCCAGGCAAGCCGACCTGTTACTTCATGTCCAGCCTGGTGACGCCAGGCGAAAATCATGAACAACATGTTAGGCAGCCAGGCTGCCAGCCCACCCATGACGGCAGACACACCCCAAGTCAGATCTTTAAGGGCAAACAGCACACCGACTAAGACAAATGTCACCAGCTGCAACATCAGCACGGTTCGGGCAAACTTAACACTGTAAAGGGACACTGACATGACGCTGAAACTCTCCTGTCCTATCGGACTATGTCGCGTGTCGTATACAACTGCCTTTACTCTTTCAAGTCAAGCAGCAAAAAACGTGCAAATTATACGGGGCGCACCTGTGATTTCAATGGATAAGTAGAGAAAAAGTGAACAATTATTTAAAATTCTTTCCAGCTGCCTATTTTCCGAAACAAATGACTTCCTGGTTTTGCCTGCAATTTCCTGTAATACAGGCGACTTATCGCTCATAAAGCGTGCGTAAGATCACAATTCAGTAATATCATTAGGGATAAAGAAGTAGCCTTCATGAATAAAATCATGACAACCTCCTCATTAAGAACATAGAAATCATATACTTAAATAAATAAACTTTAAAAAACAGCGCGTCTACCCGATTAAAAGACCTTATTGACATCTGCGACAAATATTTAACAACTCAAAAGCACTTCCCTACGCGAATTTATTTAAAAGATATATTTTCTCGCGTGATTATTCTCTCTCTAAAGTGCCATCGATAACGTGATCAATTTGATAGCGAAATGTGAACATCGCGTTAAATGTAACGTTGGGTATCAAGCCATTTCCAGGTCCAGATTTAACCTGATACTAACAGTGATTCAGGTGTTAATTGTTCTGAAAAAAATGCACAAATTGATCAATTCAAAAATCTTCAGCGCGAAGATAGACACAAATGCACAAAAAAATCACACAGTTTCAATGGGTACAGGCAGATACTAACCCGAATCGATGACCGCAAACAGGGTAAATATGGCGAAATAAAACCGCCCGCATCGTTGATATTGAAAGCCGGACGGTTCTCCGATAGAAGAAAAAAATCAGTTTTGCGATGCGATGATAACCAGATGACGCTCACCTTCCAGCTGTGGAACGGCAAGGGCAGTTACCTGCTCCACCACATAACCTTTCGGCAGTGCGGCTATCTCATCCTGCGGCAAAATGCCTTTCAGCGCGTAAAAACGCCCCTGTGAACCCGGAAGATGGTGGCACCAGCTGACCATATCATTCAGGGATGCAAATGCCCGACTAATCACGCCATCGAACGATGGATCAGCAGAAAACTCCTCAACTCGGCTCTGAACCGGAGTAATGTTCTCCAGTTTCAACTCGTGCTGCACCTGACGCAGGAAGCGAACACGCTTTCCAAGGCTGTCCAACAGGGTGAAATGAGCCTGTGGCCGCACAATTGCCAGCGGTACGCCCGGTAATCCCGGACCGGTGCCAACATCGATAAAGCGCTCTCCTTGCAGATGAGGCTCAACAACGATGCTGTCGAGGATGTGTCGTACCAGCATCTGCTCAGGATCGCGCACCGACGTCAGATTGTAGGCCTTGTTCCATTTGTTCAGCATGTCCACATAGCCCACCAGCTGACGTTTTTGCAGATCGGTCAGGGTAATGTCGGCGCTTTTAAGCAGGGCGGAGAGTTTGTTAATCACAGGCGATAGTCCAGAAAATGAGAGTGTGCTGTTGCAGGTCGGGGCCGATCGACAATCGGCCCCTGTTGACGGCTTTACGCGCTCTTACGCAACAGCCCCTGCTTTTTAAGATAAATAAGCAGAATAGAGATCGCGGCTGGCGTCACGCCTGAGATACGGGAAGCCTGACCAATCGATCCGGGTTTGTGATCGTTAAGTTTGGCGATCACTTCGTTGGAAAGACCGCTGACCTGCCGGTAATCCAGATCCACCGGCAGCAGGGTGTTTTCATTCCGCAGCTGTCGGTCGATCTCTTCCTGCTGACGCGCAATATACCCTTCGTATTTCACCTGAATTTCAACCTGCTCTGCGGCCTGCTCATCGCTCAATGCGGGCGCAAAGCTACTGAGCGTCATCAGCTGCTGATAGGTCATTTCCGGACGGCGCAGCAGATCCTCACCGTTTGCCTCTTTGGTCAAAGGGGCAGCAATCACCGTGTTGATCTCATCAACGCAGGCTGATTTCGGGTGTACCCGGATATCACGCAGGCGCTGGCGTTCTTGTTCAATACGCTCCAGTTTTTCATTGAAGCGCGCCCAGCGAGCGTCATCGACCAGTCCCAGCTCACGTCCGGCGGCGGTCAGACGCAAATCGGCGTTATCTTCACGCAGCATCAGACGGTATTCCGCACGTGAGGTAAACATGCGATACGGTTCTTTCGTTCCCAGCGTGCAAAGATCGTCAACCAGCACGCCCAGATAAGCCTGATCGCGGCGCGGTGCCCAGCTCTCTTTGTCTGCCGACAGGCGGCCCGCGTTAAGGCCGGCCAGCAGTCCCTGGGCAGCCGCTTCTTCGTAGCCGGTGGTGCCGTTAATTTGTCCGGCAAAGAACAGGCCCTGGATATATTTGCTTTCCAGCGACGGTTTCAGATCGCGTGGATCGAAGAAATCATACTCAATGGCATAGCCCGGACGGACAATTTTGGCATGCTCCATGCCTTTCATTGAACGCACAATCTGCATCTGTACATCAAACGGCAGGCTGGTGGAGATGCCATTTGGATAGATTTCATTGCTGGTCAGCCCTTCCGGTTCGAGGAAGATTTGATGAGCATTACGATCGGCAAAGCGCATCACTTTGTCTTCGATAGACGGGCAGTAGCGAGGTCCTATCCCTTCAATAATCCCGGCATACATTGGACTGCGATCGAGGTTATTACGGATAACGTCATGGGTTTTTTCGTTGGTATAGGTGATATAGCACGGCACTTGCTGCGGATGCTGATCCACATTGCCCATAAACGAGAATACCGGCATAGGATTATCGCCGTGCTGCGTGGCCAGCACGCTGAAATCAATAGTCCGTGCATCAATGCGCGGTGGTGTGCCGGTTTTCAGGCGGTTTACCCGCAGCGGCAGTTCACGCAGACGACGGGAGAGCGGGATGGACGGCGGATCGCCTGCACGTCCACCGCTGTAGTTATCCAGCCCGATATGAATTTTTCCGTCAAGGAAAGTGCCTACGGTCAGTACCACGGCTTTCGCACGGAATTTTAGCCCCATTTGGGTAACGGCACCGACCACACGATCGTTTTCAACGATCAGATCTTCAACTGCCTGTTGGAAGATCATCAGGTTTGGCTGGTTTTCCAGTGCTGTGCGGACGGCCTGCCGGTAGAGAACGCGATCGGCCTGAGCACGGGTTGCCCTGACCGCCGGTCCCTTACTGGCGTTTAGTATCCTAAACTGGATACCTGCCCGATCGATGGCATGGGCCATCAGCCCACCCAGTGCATCCACTTCTTTAACCAGATGTCCTTTCCCGATCCCCCCGATTGCCGGATTGCAGGACATTTGTCCGAGCGTATCGATATTGTGGGTTAATAACAGGGTTTGTTGACCCATACGGGCAGCGGCCATCGCGGCTTCTGTTCCCGCATGACCACCACCGATTACGATGACGTCAAAAGGATCTGGATAAAACATGGTACTGCACCTCGCGGTTTGTGCGACTAAGGGACGCTGTCTGGGGTGTGGATTCTACTCAACTTTAGACGACGGCGAAAGCGGCGGGATCTTCAGGTATTAAAAAGAAGATCTTTTTTATTTAAAGATCTCTTTATTAGATCTTCTATTAGGATCGACGATCTCTGTGGATAAGCGGTTATTCCCCAGAACGATCAACCGATTAGATAGGATCGTTAGCTGTGAACGATCGGTGATCTTGATCCGTATAAGCTGGGATCTAAATGCCATGTTATGCACAGGCTTGGGCCGGTAGTAAAGTTGTTCTTGGGATAACAACCGGTTATTACCGGGTAATTAGCTTGGTTATCCACAGCTGAATGCTGAAAAACCAGGCGAAAAAGGACATAATTTACAAAACTCAGGCCATAAACAGGGTAAAGGGGAAGGATCCGACGGCCGATCTCTGTGCGATCGGCCGTACTATCAGATCTGTTCTTTCCAGGTTTCAACCCAGACACCGGCAGGATCTTCCGGAATCTCATGTTCCAGCACATCGATCCTCAGGCTATCGCCAATACGTTTGGCTCCCAGCGAGTCAAGCAGCTGCTCAAACTGATCGATTGCACCACAGAACAGATCATATTCACGGTTACCAATCCCGACCGCACCATAGCGCAGGTTACTCAGATCCGGCTGCTGTTCCTTTATGGTATCAAACAGCGGCTGAATATTTTCCGGCAGCTCACCGGCACCGTGGGTAGAGGTCACCACTAGCCAGATCCCCTCCGGCTTCAGCTCGTCCAGCTCCGGACCATGCAGCGTTTCGGTTGTATAACCCGCTTCGGCCAGTTTTTCTGCCAGATGATCGGCAACGTATTCTGCGCTGCCCAAGGTGCTGCCACTGATTAAGGTAATGTCGGCCATGATGGGATCTCTGAGTCACAAAGGCGGGCATTGTACTCTGTGATCAGGCTGGGATCTACCTGTGGGTAAGTGGGGGTATTATTCTGGCGGACCATAAAGCACTAAAGAAAAAACCTGTGCATAAAGTAGTACACAGGAATGAGCGGTTTGGAGCAGCTGGGCGCTGACATTAGTCTTGATGTTAATGTGGTTTTAGATGAGTATTTAGACAACCCGCTTGAACTGTTCATGGAGGAACGTATGACAGATTCTAACAATCGCTTTTGTCGAAGAGATAAAGAGTTGAGTTTTCACAAATGGGATCTTTTGGACGTGTTCCGATGGAAACTGATGCCAGATGATAGCAGCTATGTCTCGGGTCACCTTTATCTTCAGGCTTATAAAGCAGCCTTTTTACAGTTTAATCGCGATAAGATTATTCGGTATGCTCATCAGGAAAATATTCCACTATTACTACTTTCCGGGACAGTCGTACAGGAGGTTGGCGGTAAACCGGATAGATTAAAATATATCATTTATCTTAAGCGAATTTTTCTTGATGATGTCAAAAACAGAAATAATAATCAATCTAACGGTACCTCTTTTGGGGCTGTAGCAATGCAGCTTAGAGCAGCAGCTGAAACACTGGGAATCAATCCTGCTAATTTAAGCACGACACAGCAACTTCAGTTGGCAGGCTGCCTTTTGGATGATGATTTTAATATAAAAACTGTAGCAAAGCATTTAAAAGAACTAATTTTATTTGATAATCCTAATATTGAAGATACAAGTAATCTGACTGATGAACAATTGATTTTAGCTGGTTCAAGATACAATCGTGGGATTAAGCGTGATAAATCGGATATTATCAAATCAATTAATTCCCCTAAGGGGATGCCAGAAAGAGAATACTCTTCTTACGGTAGGAGAATAATAGAAAAAAGGAAGGTAATTATGAAAATAATGGGTGGGAGTAAATGAGGATGTATCTTCCTTTATTAAAGGCAATGGTCCCGTTTTATTATTTTTTCTGTCTTGTAATGATTTTTATTGGCGGGGTTCCAGATTATTCTGAGAATATCGATGGCGTCGAAATTAAAAATATCTGCGACCTTATGAGGAATTATGTTATAGATGACTCAAGAGATGCATTTGGACCAATAACATTGTTAATGATAAGTCCATTTTTTATTATGGCAATAATCAAAAAGTTTAAGTCGTGGTTTGCTAATATTAGCTTTCTTGTGATTTTATTTTTTTGGCTTTGGTCTTTTTACATTCAATATAATAACTGTAATTGATTTTTAATTATCTGCCGAATATTTTATTCGGCAGATAACGATTAGTATACGCGCTCGTCCCAAATACTGTAGCCTGTCGTACCAGCTATATGATGTTGCCATGTGATACTCGAATATCTGACAAGAATCAATTCTTCCGGTAATTTATTATTGTTATTCAGTGTATGGGGTGAAATCGTTTTTATCCTCTCCAGAAAAGCCCCCGTTAATTTTCGGGAGAAGTAAAGTTCAACTCCTCCTGTTGCAGTGGTTCTGTATTCTTCAAATACTATTGAAAGCTCTTCATTTTCAGATATTGCAATACCAAGTAAAGGAGTAGATTTGTCTACAGGTTTCACGAACGAAACGGGTTCATGAACAACATGTTGTAATCTGCTTATTTCACTTTCGAGTGAAAAAATCATGATTTCATCTTCATGGCCTTTCTGATAACGATTTCCGATGGAATCAAAACTTGAGCATCCTGCAGAAATTAAGCCTTGCTTTTTTCCCGTTATTTTTGCATATATTATATTTGACATATTAATTCCTTTTATATAATAAATCCGTAAATTATTAACTACGGCTTGATCGCCCGCATGATCGGATTTTGCAAAGAGATCAGCGTTTCCGTAGACTGAATTTCATCAATCGTCTGGATCTTATTGATCAGTACCTGTTGCAGCGCATCGATTGAACGGCACATCACCTTAATAAATATACTGTAGTGGCCGGTGGTGTAATAGGCTTCCACGACCTCATCCAGTGCTTCCAGCCGTGCCAGCGCGGAGGGATAATCTTTGGCACTTTTGAGGATAATGCCAATAAAACAGCAGACGTCATAACCCAGCTGTTTAGGATCGATCTCCACACGAGTTCCTTTAATGATCCCCGCCTGTTTCATTTTCTCTACGCGAACATGAATTGTGCCGGGACTGACGTTGAACTGTTTTGCCAGTTCAGCGTAGGCGGTACGTGCATTGTCCATCAGGGCAATCAGAATGCCGCGATCGAGACTGTCGGGCTGCATATTTTCGGCCATGATAGCTCCGTTATAAGGGGGATATTCAATACTGTGAGGGATTATGGCAGTAATGGCAATCCGTTACCGATGAACGGCAGGCACCTGGCGATGCCTGCCGGAAAGGACACTCAGCGTTTACGCCACAGGGTCAGCTGCGCCAGCGTATGCTGATATTTGCGCGACGTCTCGCGGATGACGAACGGAATATCCTGTGCAGGAGCGATCTCCTCAAACTCCGCCGCCAGCAGTCGCTGTAGCGCCTGGTAGGTGGTCAGTGCTTCCCCGTTTTCCCGGATACCGCCCAGCCAGTTTTCTTTCGGTGTGAATGTTTCCAGCCAGGTATAAGGGGAAGAAAGCATCAGCACGCCGCCGCTGCGGATCATCTGGCTGATATCCTCCAGGAAACGCTTCGGATTGTTCAGTCGGTCGATCAGATTAGAGGCCAGCACCAGATCGTATTGCTCCTGCTGCGGCTTCAGATTACAGGCATCGCCCTGAATAAACTGGATCCGGCTGGCCCGCTCAGTATCCAGGCCAAAGTCCTTCAGCCGTACCTGACGATATTCAACCAGCTCCCCCTCTTCCTGAGTGACATAGCGGAAGTCTTCGCCGTTAGTCAGCTGAAGAGCGACGTCGATAAAGCGCGCCGAGTAGTCCATGCCCACGACCTGTTCGAAATGGCGGGCCAGTTCGAAACTGGCGCGGCCCGTAGCACAGCCGATATCCAGTGCCCGCCGATGTCCTTCCGTTACCGTAGAAGCGATCTCAGCCAGCGTGCGGGCATAGTTGGCGACGCCAAAGTATTCGGGCCCGTACTGGAAATCCAGGTACTGCGAAACCATCGTGTCGGTTTCATACGGATTCTGCGTCATAGTTTCCTGATGGCTGGAGACGACATAGCGGAAACCGGCATGCTGGAAGAAGTGGCGGCGGAAGGCGTAGCGTGAGGATTTCAACGCCTCATTGCCGGTAGAGATCCAGCTGCCGCCCTTGATCAGCGCGTGTTTTCCGTCGAAGGTTGGGGTTGAGAAATCATCATACAGCGGATGGACGCGGAATCCCTCAAAGCCGTTGATCGGGGTGGTGGTCCACTGCCAGACGTTGCCGACCAGATCGTAGAAGTCGCCCTGGCTGAAGCGATCGACCGGGCAGGAGGAGGCCCAGTACGCCAGATTGATATTGCCCGGCTCGCGGTCCCAGTCAGTCAGATCGCCGCTTACCTGTTCGCGCAGCAGCATCCATTCACTTTCCGCCGGCAGCTGGACCGGCTGACCGGCTTCCTGTGCCTTCCAGCGACAGAAGGCCGCCGCCTCAAGCTGATTGACTTCGGCAGGCCAGTCCCACGGCATCGGCACCTCTTCGGTCATCAGGCGCAGCTTTAAGGCGTCGGGGCTTTCGGCCCGGCCTACCCAGAACGTTGGCTGGGTGGCCTGTGAAAACTCCCGCCAGCCCCAGCCTTCCTCATCCCACCAGCTCCTTTGCTGATAGCCGCCCGCGGCAACGAAAGCGAAGAACTCAGCGTTACTGACCAGCATCTGACTGGCCTGGAACGGTTTAACGTCGACAGTGCGGCTGCCGTACTCATTATCCCAGCCGTAGGTATCGTCAGTTTTACCCTGGCTCACGCGCCCGCCGGCTACCGCGACCAGCTTATTTTCCGGCGCGTCGAGGCGATCGTGGCGCGCGGTCTCGCATGCCGGCCAGTGGGTCTGGGGGCTGACCCAGGCAATCGGCAGCTGGCGTATCAGCACGCTGGACGTTTCCAGATGGATGCGTTCATGCTCAATGCCCATCAGGATCACCCATGCCGGGCTGTCCCAACTGATGGGCAGCGTGAGCGGCATTTGCTGAATAAACTGCTCTACCACGGCGCGGACCTTGCCGCGATAGTCGCGAAGCTCGCTGACCGATGGCCAGCTGTAGTGGCTGGTATCCAGATCGTCCCAGCTCATCTCATCCACGCCTATCGCCATCACCGCTTCAATTTTATCGTCGATGCGGGAATCGATCAGCCTGCCGGCCATCAGCTTATTGATGTAGAAGGTCGCGGTATGGCCAAAGTAAAAAATCAACGGATGGCGCAGTGGAATGGCCTTGGTGTAGTACGCCCGATCGTCGGTCAGGCAGTCAAACAGGCTTTCGTACAGTTCCCAGGTCTGACGGAAGTAGGTGAGCAGCTGCTGGCGCTTTTGTTCAGGATCGTTCCCGGTAAGTAACAGGGTACAGGTTGTCGCAGGTAGTCCATTCTTATCTGTTTGCGTTGTCACGTGGTGCTCCCATCTTGCCTGTTGGCCATAGCCAAAATATGAATATAGCAAAGAAGCCTGTTCACATTGAGTACGAAAAACGCGCGCAAAGTAAGGGTGTCGGGAAATACTATCGCTGCCAGCGGCGCAGCAGGCGACTTTTCAGGCCGGTATCAAAACGCCAGATATGGTCGAAGATACGCATGATGCCGGGTTTTCCATGATCGGACATGGCAACGGCATGAAAGCGCTGCTGCTGTCTGCTTTGGTGGTCACGCACGCGCTTAACCAGATCATCCGGCAGACGCTGTGCAATAAAATCTGACAATATAACGGCATCAGCATCCTGCCAGAGTGGAGTACTGAGTTTTTTAAGCACCTCATTAAGGCAGGCTGCGAGATCGGTGCCCCCGCGAAAGCGCTGGCTGAGAAAGCGGATCGCCTGGCTGATGCCGTCATCGGCGGTCAGCTCGTAGCCAATGACCTCATGAGCAAAAAGCATAATGTAGCAGCGGCGGTTATCTGACAGGGCGACCTTAAGCAGCGCCAGGCAGAAGGCCTTTGCGCAGCGTTCGTTAAATCCCCCCATGGAACCGGATGTGTCGACGCAGACGATAAACGGGCCACGCGGCTGTTCTTCATGGTGCTGATGAACAACCGGACGCTGGGTAACTTTATCGTGCCAGCTTTCCCCTTGCAGGCGATAGGTGAGCAGGCGTTTTTCCACCAGCCGGCGGTAAAACTCAAACTCCAGCTCGCTGATGCCGAGCGTAGCCAGCTCCGGCGGCAGCAGGCGCAGGATATCGTCACTCTGATGCAGGCCGTTAACCTCTTCCGGTACGTTTTCCGGCTCACGGACCAGCTGATGAAAGGTTTCCAGCGGGGCGTCTTCGGCCTGGACAGCTTTTGCCTCGCGGCTGCGGCCCAGCTGTTCCGCCAGCTTCGCCAGCTCCGGCTGGCCTGCCAGAAACTCACCGTACTGCACAATCAGCTGATAGTCATCGCGTTCAAGCGTACCTTTGGTCAGGTCCCACAGCCTGCCCGCTGCTCCTTCATCATCGCTGGCCAGCACCGGGGCAAGCTGGCCGCTCATCGCAAGACGATACTGAAGATCCGCCAGCAGTTTGTCGCGCTCTTCATCCAGCAGCTGCTGATTCAGCGACAGCGTTTGCAGCGTCAGGCTGAGTCGCCAGCGCTGTAGAAACAGCGTCTGCTGCGCGGTGCTCAGCTGACCGGGTTCAGTATGTCCGATCAGCGAATGGGCTTTTTCAGCAAAGGGTGAGTGCTGCGCGTCCAGCCATTGGAGCAGTTCGGGCAAACCGGCTGTAAAGGCGCGTGGCGACAGCTGTTGAAACTGCTGAAAGCGAGTGAATTCGGCTTCCAGATCGTCCGGCACCGGCATCGATTTCATCTGCTGGTGTACGTCGGCTTTCCACTGTGGAATATCGTGGGCCAGGGCACTTTTCAGGCCGGGAAACTTTTTATAAAAGGCGGCCAGCTTCGGCGATGCCAGCAGCGCAACCGCCATCTCTTCGATCAGCTCATATTCGCCGACCGCAAGGATCATACTCAGCGTATCGAGCGAAATCACTGCCGCGCCTGCTTCAACTGCTCGGCTATTTGCTGAAGGCTCTCTTCGACGCGGGCCAGCCAGTCATCGCTGATAAACAGGCAGCGGTGATGTTGACTGAACAGGGTTCGCTGGGCGCGCAGCTGAGTATCCAGCTCATCGAGTGCCTGGATAGTTTCTTCAGGCAGCTCCTGCTGATTTTTGCCGGGTAACATGAGCCGGGTGCTCTGCATACTGATATCACGCAGCGTCAGGCAGTCGTGGTTATCCACGTGCAGATCCAGCGTCTGCGCAAAACCGATGCCGTTTAGTTTGCCGCGCACCTCGCCGCTTTTTTGCAGCCAGTGGTGCAACGCTTCGCGTTCCAGCGCGATATGGGTTACCTGCATATCATGCAGCGTGAGCGGCTTTTGCAGCATCAGCGTCAGCGTATCGGCAGCCAGCTCCGTCGGTAGCTCATAGTGTGGTTTGCGGCTGAACATACCGCCGTGTTTTTCCAGGCGAATGGCCTGTTCAACGCTCTTCTGCTGCTGAAGCGCCAAACGGCGGGTGTTAACCTGCTGGATTTTCAGCAGCATCGGCTGCTGTTGCCAGGCCTGCTGAGTCAGTAAATTATCGATTTCACGATCCAGCAGTTTCATCGAGTTAACGTCGTGCCACAGGCAGTCTTTCAGCAGAACAAGGTCAATCGGGGAGATGCTGTTGCGTCCGCTGTAGAAGGCACTGGCCTGGAGGAGGTGGATGGCCTTTTTCCAGCGCCGATCGGAAATATACGGGGCATCCGGCTGATTTTCTAACTGCTGGCGTAGTTGGAAAATCAGTTCAAAGACATGATCAGGCAGGGTGACTTTGGTTATGCCCTCTTGCCAGGACTGATACTCTTCATCGCTAATGCACAGTGAATCCGCCACCGGGTTTTGATTTTCATCCTGCTGGTGGGTCAGCATGCTGCGAAAGTTCTGTTTCTCATGGACGTTATCCAGCCACAGACGGATAAGCATGCGGTCGTAAAGCGCCTCCAGCCCGCTGTCTACCTCGGGAAGCTCATTGGAGGCGGTAACCAGCAGGCGCATGGGAATTTTTTCTTCGTTGTCACCGTTTCGAAAGCGGCGCTCGTTGATTGCGGTCAGCAGGGTGTTGAGAATGGCCGGACCCGCCTTCCAAATCTCATCCAGGAAAACAATCTCGGCATCGGGCAGGTAGCCTTTTGTCAGACGCTGATAGCGGCCTTCATCTTTAAGCGCCTGAATGGAGAGCGGGCCAAAGACCTCTTCGGGCGTTGAGAAGCGGGTCATCAGATACTCAAACGCACGTGCGTCTTTGAAGGCAAACTTCAGACGGCGGGCGATCAGGCTTTTGGCGATGCCGGGCGGCCCAAGTAAGAATACGCTTTCCCCGCACAGCGCGGCGAGAAGGCACAGGCGAATCGCGTGATGGCGTTCGTAAAGTCCTTTCTCCAGGGCATTGCTGAGGCGGGAAATACGCTCCGCCAGTAATTGAGACTGGGCCATGATCAAACAATCCATCCTTTTCAACAGTCCGGCCAGCACCACGGGCTGGCGAGCCCTAATAGTTCTTACTATGATGCTTGAAAGAGCTAATAGCAGTCAGCTTTTTTATCACCAAAGGTTGACGCTCGCCATTGAAGTTAATGCTTTCTGAACGAATACCCACCAATTAACGATAGGCATTTATGATGAATCATGCATACTGTGCGCTTTTTGAAAGCCAGGTGAGCCGCGCGCAATCCCGCGCCGACCAGCTGCAACAAAAGATTACACTATGAGCTCTGACAATAAGCAGTCCCTTGGTGCCGTAACGCTGGCCGCAATTGGCGTTGTCTACGGTGATATCGGTACCAGCCCGCTGTATACCCTGCGCGAATGTCTGTCAGGACAGTTCGGTTTTGGCGTAGAGCGTGATGCGGTATTCGGTTTCCTTTCCCTGATTTTCTGGCTGTTAATCCTGACGGTATCGTTGAAGTACATCACCTACGTGATGCGTGCTGATAATGCCGGGGAAGGCGGGATCCTGACGCTGATGTCGCTGGCCGGACGCAATACCGGCGGTCGTGCAACGGCTGTATTACTGATCATGGGGCTGATCGGCGGCAGTTTCTTCTACGGTGAAGTGGTGATTACACCGGCGGTATCGGTACTGTCGGCGATTGAGGGGTTGGAGATCGCTGCGCCTTCGCTTGATAGCTATATCGTACCGCTGGCGATAGCGGTATTGACCCTGCTGTTTGTTATTCAGAAACATGGCACCGGGATGGTCGGCAAGCTGTTTGCGCCGGTGATGCTGCTGTGGTTTATCGTATTGGCCGTACTGGGCGCGCGGAGCATCCTTAACAATCCTGACGTTCTTCATGCCATGAACCCTTACTGGGCCGTCCACTTCTTTATTGAATTTAAAACCGTTTCGTTCTTCGCGCTCGGAGCCGTGGTACTGGCGATTACCGGGGTTGAGGCGCTGTATGCGGATATGGGCCACTTTGGTAAATTCCCGATCCGGCTGGCGTGGTTTATTGTCGTGCTGCCGTCGCTGGTACTGAACTATTTTGGCCAGGGCGCGCTGCTGCTTGAACATCCCGAAGCGATCAAAAACCCGTTCTTCCTGCTGGCACCCGACTGGGCGCTTATCCCTCTGTTGATTCTGGCAACGCTGGCGACGGTCATCGCTTCTCAGGCGGTGATCTCCGGGGTCTTCTCCCTGACACGGCAGGCGGTGCGGCTTGGTTATCTACCGCCAATGCGTATTGTTTATACGTCTGAACAGGAATCAGGTCAGATCTACATCCCGGTGATCAACTGGCTGCTGTTTATCTCGGTCGTGATTGTGATCGTGGGCTTTAAGCATTCCAGCAACCTGGCGGCGGCCTACGGCATTGCGGTAACCGGCACCATGGTGCTGACGGCCATTCTGTGCAGTACGGTGGCGATTAAGAACTGGCACTGGAACCGCTATCTGGTGATGCTGATCCTGATTGCCATGCTGTGCATCGACGTCTCGCTGTTCTCGGCAAACCTGGTGAAAGTTTTCTCCGGCGGCTGGCTGCCGCTGGCGCTGGCGCTGGTCATGTTTATCATCATGACCACCTGGAAAAGCGAGCGCTTCCGTCTGCTGCGGCGTATGCATGAGCACGGTAACTCTCTGGAGGCGATGATCGCTTCGCTGGAAAAATCCCCGCCGGTACGGGTATCGGGCACGGCCGTCTATCTGTCGCGGGCGCTGAATGTCATTCCGTTTGCGCTGCTGCATAACCTGAAGCATAACAAGGTGCTGCATGAGCGGGTGGTACTGCTGACGCTTCGAACCGAAGATGCCCCTTACGTGCATAACGTGAAACGCGTGACCATCGAGCAGCTTTCTCCAACCTTCTGGCGGGTGGTTGCCAGCTACGGCTGGCGCGAAACGCCGAACGTTGAGGAGATTTTCCACCGCTGTGGCCTGGAAGGGCTGAGCTGCCGGATGATGGAAACGTCGTTCTTTATGTCCCATGAGTCGCTGATTATCGGTAAGCGGCCCTGGTATCTGCGTCTGCGCGGTAAACTGTTCCTGATGCTACAAAAGAATGCGCTGCGCGCGGCGGATCAGTTTGAAATCCCGCCTAACCGGGTGATTGAACTGGGCACACAGGTCGAGATCTGACGCCGTTACACCGGAGATCGGCCGCATGGCCGATCTATCTTTCTACGACGACAGAAAGCCCTCCCTCCTCGCGATTAATTAACCTCACCCTCATGCCGTGCAGCCGGGCAATATGATGAACGATCGACAGTCCCAGCCCGCTGCCGGACTGTTCCTGACCCGGCGGGCGGTAGAAGCGTTCACCAATCCGTGGCAGCAGCGCTGGAGAGATACCCGGACCATTATCGTTAACGGTAAGGTGGCGGGCGGTCAGTGTCATCGTTACCTGACTGCCGGGCGGAGAGTAGCGTATGGCATTATCCAACAGATTACGTACCAGCAGTGCCAGCAGCAGCGGATTGCCCAGTGTCGTGTCGGGCTGCTCGGGGGCTTCAAGAACCAGATCAACGCCCTGCGCCCGGGCTTTTTCATAATGGTCAACAACCGCCTGTTGCAGTAATGAGCGCAGATCCAGCGACTGTTTTTCCAAATCCTGACCGTTATCCAACCGCGACAGCGTCAGCAGCTGATCGACCAGTCGCGTGGCGCGATCGATGCCACTATCCAGATTTTTTAGCGCCCGATCGCGCGCCGGCGCATCGTCGTGGACCAGCTGAGCGACTTCTGTCTGTACCTTCAGAGCGGCAAGCGGACTGCGCAGCTCATGCGCGGCGTCGGAGGTAAAGCGCCGTTCGCGCAGCAGCATTGTGCCGGTGCGGGCAAAAAGCTGGTTGAGCTCGTCAAGCAGCGGGCGAACCTCCTGCGGCACGCGGGCTTCATTCAGCGGTGCGGTATCGTCGGCTGCGCGCTGCCGCAGCTGTTGCGTAATAAGCTTCAGCGGATTAAGTTCACGGCTGACCAGCCACAGCATCAGCAGCATCATTACCGGCAGCGCCAGCAGCCACGGGGTGAGGTTCGTCTTCACCAGATCGCGCGTCATGTCATCACGATATTCCCACTCCTGGCCAACCACGACGATGTCGCGTCCGTTTGCCGTACTCAGCCACACCAGTCGCCAGCGGTCATCGTCATCTTTTCGTTTGCCGTCGGTAAAACCATCACGCTGATAGCTGAACTGAAAATCCTTCCCTTTATCGCCATCGTTAAGCAGCATTTTTCCGTCGCGGCTGAAGATAGCGAAGGCCAGCGCGTCGTCTTCCTGATTGCCACGATGGTGGCGCAGTAGCTTTTTGGTTTTGGGCAGCGTCAGCGGCTCGGTGTTAAGCCGTTCCGGATTGATGGCCGCCAGCCGTTTGGCGAACAGCATCTGCTGCGTGTCGAACAGCTGATTAATGCTGTGCCGGGTTTGCCACCAGGAGCCGACGGCCGCGGCCCCCCAGCAGAGCACGCTCATCAGCAGGAAGCCGGTCATCAGACGCAGCCGCAGGCTCCGATTCATCATCCTGCCCCCAGCGTATAGCCCACGCCGTGGACGGTGCGGATAAACTCGCTCCCCAGCTTTTTACGCAGATGGTGGATGTGAACTTCAACCGCGTTGCTTGAGACATCGTCATCCCAGCCATAGAGCTTCTCTTCGAGCGCGGCACGAGTCAGGACGCGCCCGGGGTTAAGGAGAAACAGCTCCAGCAGAGCCAGCTCGCGCGCCTTCATCGCCAGCGGCTGACCGTTTAACGTTACGCTATGGGAGGACGGCTCTAAAATAACGCCGCCGTGCTGCAAGGTCGGCGTTAGCTGGCCGTGGCGACGCCGGATCAGCGCCTGTAAACGGGCGGCGACTTCGCTCAGGGCAAAGGGCTTACACAGATAGTCGTCGGCCCCCTGTTGCAGGCCGGTAACCCGCTGCGCCAGCGCGTCACGGGCGGTGAGGATCAGCACCGGTTCGTCGCGGCCCTGCTGCCGCCACTGGCGCAGGATCTCCATCCCGTCAATCTCTGGCAGGCTGAGATCCAGCACCACGGCATCGTAAGGGGCCGCGCTCAGCGCGTGCAGCCCTTCGTCGCCCTGCGTAAACCAGTCGACGCTAAACCCCAGTTTACTTAATCCGGTTTTTATTCCGTCGCCAATCAGACGATCGTCTTCAATCAGTAAAATTCTCATTGGTCTATCCTTTGCTGGTATCCGTTTTATACGGAATCAGTAGGGGGCTTGTACAGGTGCGATCGTCGAACCTGGCTCTTATTTCGCATTACCCTAAAATAAAGTGCCTGCGAGGTGATCCTTAAGATTCTGTTAAGAACCTTATGCTGTAATCACTCCTACAAAGTACATCCGGTAGCGCTTGGCTGCCTCCATTAAGGAAGAAGGTGAAGAGAATGAATATCAAGAAAACAGCTGCAATTCTGGCGATGACTGCCCTGATCTCTACCCCGGTGCTTGCCGCTCAGAGTGGCGGATTTGTTGACCCGAATGCGCCGGCAGCCGTCGCACAGAAAGGGGGATTCAGCGGTCCAAATGATACGGTGAAAACGGTCAAACAGGCGAAGGATCTGCATGACGACGATTGGGTGACCCTGCGTGGGCACATTGAAAAACGTATCGGCGATGAAGACTATTTGTTCCGTGACGAAACCGGCACCATGACCGTTGAGATCGACCATAAGCGCTGGAATGGTCAGATGATTGGCCCGCAGGATAAGGTTGAACTCCAGGGCAAGCTGGATAAAGACTTCAACTCGCTGGAGCTGGATGTGAAGCACGTGAAAAAAATCGCTGAGTAATTCCGGCGACATTGCATGACAGCCCGGCCTTAATCAGGATGAACATCCGGTTAGGGCTGGGCCGAGGCCCGCCTTTAATCGCTTTAAGCCCCGTCCGTAACTATCCCCTTTCAATTCCGTCCGCATCTTCCTTTTAATTCGCTAGCGAAACGTTTCGATGGCGATCACATTTTCGTGATCTGACGATTGTTTTCACTCCTCCGTTGCTTAAACTACAGTCAGCGAAACGTTTCGCTCTGGAGTGAAAGATGAAAAAAGGCACCTTACTGAATTCTGATATTTCGTCCGTGGTTTCCCGCCTGGGACATACTGATAGCCTGGTTATTGGTGATGCTGGCCTGCCCGTTCCGCAGGGTCCGCAGCGCATCGATCTCGCGCTGACTCACGGTATTCCCAGTTTTTTACAGGTAACCAACGCGGTGACTGAAGAGATGCAGGTTGAGAGTGTCATCCTTGCGGAAGAGATTAAGCAGCATAATCCGCAGCTCCATAGCGATCTCATCGCTCTGCTCGAATCCTTGCAACAACACCAGGGTAACACCATTAGTATTAGCTATATCAGCCACGAAAAGTTCAAACACCAAACACAACACAGTAAGGCGGTTATTCGCAGCGGGGAGTGTTCTCCGTATGCGAATATCATCCTTAACGCTGGCGTGACCTTCTGAGGCCGTTATGCAACCTTTACTGCAATTGAAAGGCATTGAGAAATCCTTCCCCGGCGTGAAAGCGCTGTCGGGTGCCGCACTGACCGTCTATCCTGGCCGCGTTATGGCGCTGGTCGGTGAAAACGGTGCTGGTAAATCCACCATGATGAAAGTCCTGACCGGGATCTACACCCGTGACGCCGGGAGTTTTGAGTGGCTGGGTAAAGAAACCACGTTCAACGGACCTAAAGCCTCGCAGGAAGCGGGGATTGGCATAATCCATCAGGAACTGAATCTGATCCCGCAGCTCAGCATTGCCGAGAATATTTTCCTCGGGCGTGAGTTTGTTAATGGCTTCGGGCGTATTCAGTGGAAAGCCATGTATGCCAAAGCGGATGCGCTGTTGCAGCGGCTGAATCTGCGGTTCAGCAGCCATAAGCTGGTGGGCGATCTGTCGATCGGCGATCAGCAAATGGTTGAGATTGCCAAAGTGCTGAGCTTTGAATCCAAAGTCATCATTATGGATGAACCTACGGATGCACTGACGGATACCGAAACGGCCTCTTTGTTCCGGGTCATCAATGAGCTTAAGGCACAGGGCTGCGGCATCGTTTACATCTCCCACCGTATGAAAGAGATTTTCGAAATTTGTGATGATGTGACCATCTTCCGCGACGGGCAGTTTATTGCCGAGCGCGAGGTGAACACGCTGAGCGAAGAGTCGCTAATCGAAATGATGGTGGGACGCAAGCTTGAGGAGCAGTATCCACGTCTGGATAAAGCGCCGGGCGGCGTTCTTATGTCGGTGGAACACCTTAGCGGCTCCGGCGTTAACGATGTGAGTTTTACCTTACGTAAGGGTGAAATTCTTGGTGTGGCGGGGCTAATGGGCGCCGGGCGCACTGAACTGATGAAGGTGCTGTACGGTGCGCTGCCGCGCACGGGCGGTACGGTAACGCTCGACGGCAAAGCGGCTGTTTCGCGTTCGCCGGAAGAAGGGCTGATGAACGGCATCGTCTATATCTCTGAAGATCGTAAACGCGATGGTCTGGTGCTGGGGATGTCGGTTAAAGAAAATATGTCGCTGACCGCGCTCAAGTATTTTAGCCATACGGGCGGGCGGCTGAAACATGCCGAAGAAGAGCTGGCCGTTGGCGATTTCATTACGCTGTTTAACGTGAAAACGCCGTCAATGAATCAGCCGATCGGCCTGCTTTCCGGCGGAAATCAGCAGAAAGTGGCGATTGCGCGCGGTCTGATGACCCGGCCGAAGGTGCTGATTCTGGATGAACCGACCCGCGGCGTTGACGTTGGCGCGAAGAAAGAGATTTATCAGCTGATTAATCAGTTTAAAGAAGAAGGGCTGAGCATCATTCTCGTCTCTTCTGAAATGCCGGAAGTCCTGGGAATGAGCGACCGGGTGCTGGTGATGCACGAGGGTCATCTGAGCGGTGACTTCCCGATTGAACAAGCCTCGCAGGAAATATTGATGGCGGCGGCAGTAGGCAAACAATACAGCGCGGAGCTGGCATAACTATGAGTACGCAAACTATCCCTTCACGCCGCCTGATTAGTAAGGCGTGGCTGCTTGAACAGAAATCGCTGATCGCGCTGGTGGTGCTGATTGCCATTGTATCCAGCATGAGTCCGAACTTCTTCACCGTGGCTAACCTGTTCAACATTCTGCAACAGACGTCCGTAAACGCGATTATGGCGGTAGGGATGACCCTGGTCATTCTGACATCGGGCATCGATCTTTCCGTGGGTTCTCTGCTGGCGCTTACCGGAGCCGTGGCGGCATCCATTGTGGGTCTGGAAGTTAATGCGCTAGTGGCTGTCGCGGCTTCGCTGGCTCTGGGTGCCTTTATCGGCGCCATTACTGGCACCATTGTGGCGAAAGGTAAGGTACAGGCGTTTATCGCAACGCTGGTGATGATGCTGCTGCTGCGCGGCGTGACCATGGTTTATACCAACGGTAGCCCGGTAAATACTGGCTTCAGTGAGAATGCGGATCTGTTTGGCTGGTTTGGTATTGGCCGCCCGCTGGGTATCCCGACGCCGGTCTGGCTGATGGCGATCGTCTTCCTCGCCGCGTGGTACATGCTGCATCACACACGCCTTGGCCGTTATATCTATGCGCTGGGCGGGAATGAATCGGCAACGCGTCTGTCGGGCATCAGCGTTAATCGCGTAAAAATTACCGTTTACGCACTGTGCGGTATGCTGGCAGCGCTGGCGGGAACGATTGAAGTTGCGCGTCTTTCTTCCGCGCAGCCGACGGCGGGAACGGGCTATGAGCTGGATGCTATTGCGGCCGTGGTGCTTGGCGGTACCAGCCTTGCCGGTGGTAAAGGTCGTATCGTCGGAACGCTGATCGGTGCTTTGATCCTCGGTTTCCTGAATAACGGACTCAACCTGCTTGGTGTTTCTTCTTACTACCAGATGATCGTTAAAGCCGTGGTTATTTTACTGGCGGTGCTGGTAGACAATAAAAGCAGTAAATAACTCATTACCCTACAGGATATGAACATGAAAATGAAAAAACTGACTGCCCTTGCCGTACTATTAAGCGCCACCCTGAGTACTAACGCACTGGCAAAAGAGACAATCGCGCTGGTGGTTTCTACGCTTAACAACCCGTTCTTTGTGTCGTTGAAAGATGGGGCGCAGAAAGAAGCCGATAAGCTGGGCTACAACCTGGTGGTACTGGATTCGCAGAATAACCCGGCAAAAGAGCTGGCGAACGTCCAGGATCTGACCGTTCGCGGTACGAAGATTATGCTGATTAATCCAACGGATTCTGATGCGGTAGGCAATGCCGTGAAAATGGCTAACCAGGCAAACATTCCGGTGATTACGCTGGACCGCGTTGCATCGCAGGGCAAGGTTGTCAGCCACATTGCCTCTGACAACCGTCTGGGCGGTAAGCAGGCCGGAGACTACATCGCAGAGAAAGTCGGCGCGGGCGCGAAAGTGATTGAACTTCAGGGTATTGCCGGAACCTCCGCTGCCCGTGAACGCGGCGAAGGCTTTAAGCAGGCTGCCGATGCGCATAAATTTAATATCCTGGCCAGCCAGCCCGCTGATTTCGACCGTACCAAGGGTCTGAACGTTATGCAGAACCTGCTGACGGCGCATCCTGACGTGCAGGCCGTGTTTGCACAGAATGATGAAATGGCGCTGGGTGCGTTACGTGCATTGCAAACCGCCGGGAAATCTGGTGTGGTGGTGGTTGGCTTCGACGGCACGCCTGATGGGGTGAAAGCTGTTGAAGGCGGTAAATTGGCCGCGACCGTGGCTCAGCTGCCGGAAGAAATTGGCGTTATCGGCGTCGACACTGCTGATAAAGTTCTGAAAGGTCAGAGCGTAGACGCTGTGAATCCGGTAGACCTGAAACTGGTTACCAAATAAAAATCAAAGAAAAGCGTGGCAAGCGCCACCCTCAGGGTGGCGCACTTATCTGGACAACTCCCCTATGAATAATACCGGTAAACTGGCTGTTCTTGGCAGCATCAATGCTGATCACATCCTTAATCTGGCGCATTTCCCGCGTCCGGGAGAAACGGTGATCGGTAAGCAGTATCAGGTCGCATTTGGTGGGAAAGGGGCGAACCAGGCCGTTGCAGCCGGACGCAGCGGGGCAGATATTTCTTTTATTGCCTGCGTGGGTGAAGATGATATCGGTGAACGCATTCGTCAGCAGTTGGCAAACGATCGTATTGATGTGACACCGGTTGCTGCGGTTGGCGGCGAGTCCACCGGCGTAGCGCTGATTTTTGTTAATGGCGAAGGTGAAAACACCATTGGTATTCACGCTGGCGCTAACGCAGCGTTAACCCCGGAGCGGGTTGCGCAGTATCAGCAGGTGATTTCCGGTGCGGATGCGTTGCTGATGCAGCTTGAATCGCCGCTGGAAAGCGTGCTTGCCGCCGCCAGAACTGCTCATCAGAATCAGACTCGCGTTATTCTGAACCCGGCCCCGGCGACCGCGCTTTCCGATGAACTGCTTTCGTTGGTCGATATGATTACGCCTAATGAAACCGAGGCGCAGATCCTGACCGGCGTTACCGTAGACAGTGATGAAGGTGCGGCCCGCGCCGCCGCGGTACTGCATGATAAAGGCATTGAAACGGTACTGATTACCCTCGGCAGCCGTGGCGTGTGGTTGAGTGAACAGGGGCAGGGCCAACGTATCCCCGGATTCCGCGTTGAGGCCGTAGATACCATTGCCGCCGGGGATACCTTTAACGGTGCGCTGATCACTGCGCTGCTGGAAAAGCAGCCGATGGCTGACGCCGTTCGTTTTGCTCATGCTGCTGCGGCGATTGCCGTGACCCGACGTGGTGCGCAGCCTTCCGTTCCCTGGCGCGAAGAGATAGACAGCTTCCTGCGGTCACAGGGGTAAATTTGGCTACCATGAAAGATGTCGCCCGCCTTGCGGGTGTCTCTACGTCCACCGTTTCCCACGTGATCAATAACAATCGTTTTGTCAGCGAAACGATCCGTGAGAAGGTCACCTCGGCTATTGCTACGCTTAACTACGCACCCTCGGCACTGGCGCGTAGTCTGAAGCTTAATCAGACCCACACGATTGGCATGTTACTGACCGCCAGCAGCAACCCGTTCTATGCTGAAGTGGTGCGCGGCGTGGAGCGAAGCTGCTATGAGCGTGGATATAGCCTGATCCTCTGTAATACCGAGGGCGATAAAGATCGCATGGACCGCAGTCTGGAAACGCTGCTGCAAAAGCGCGTAGATGGACTGCTGATCATGTGTACCGAAAGTCATTTGCCGTCAGCCGAGATGCTTACGCGTTATCCTTCTATTCCCTCTGTAATGATGGACTGGGCACCTTTCGAAGGCGTCAGCGATATTATTCAGGATAATTCCCTGCTGGGCGGTGAAATGGCCACCCGGTATCTGATCTCCCGGGGCTATACGCGCATTGCCTGTATCGCCGGTCCGCAGGATAAAACACCGGCACGGCTGCGCCTGGAGGGGTATCAGCGCGCGATGGCGGCGGCCGGACTATCTGTCCCTGCTGACTATATTGTTGACGGCGACTTTGAATTTCAGGGGGGCTTCAGTGCGATGCAGCAGCTGCTGAGGCTGGATCCGCGCCCGCAGGCGGTGTTTACCAGCAACGATGCCATGGCAGTGGGCGTCTATCATGCACTTTATCTGGCAGGAATGCGTATTCCACAGGATATGGCGGTGATGGGCTATGACGATATTGAACTGGCGCGCTATATGACTCCGCCGCTGAGCACGATCCATCAGCCTAAGGATGAACTGGGACAGCTGGCGATTGATACGCTGCTCCATCGTATGGCCAATCCCGATGCCAGTCAGCAGCTGCTGGTACTGACACCGGAATTAATGGCGCGCGCTTCTGTCGGGTAGTTTTACGTTTTCTTCTTATCACGGTCACTTATCAGGTTGCGACCGTCACCGGGTTTAAGCAGCAGGAAGACCAGCGCGGAAACCACTGTAATAGCCCCCATCGTCAGGAAGGTGGCGTGGAAGTGCTGGAAGGTTGATCCGCCAAAGTTTTCGTAAAAGCGCAGTACCGCCGCGCTGACCGCAACGCCAAATCCAATTGATAGCTGCTGGGTGACCGCCAGCATGCTGTTCCCACTGCTGGCATTAGCATCATTTAAATCGGCAAGCGTAATAGTATTCATTGCGGTGAACTGGGTGGACATCGCCATGCCAAGAACGAATAGGGGAATGAGTATCGCAACTAACCCCATCTCCGGAGTCTGTAGCGCAAATGACGCAATCAGCACGCCGATAATCACGCTGATCCAGACCAGCGTTTTACGATAGCCAAACCAGCGTAATACGCGCGTGACCATCGATTTTGCCAGAATAGAGCCAAGGGCCGTTGGCGCCATCATGCAGCCGGCGAGCAATGCGGTATAGCCAAAACCCACCTGCAACATCAGCGGCATCAGAAAAGGTATACAGCCGGTTCCCAGTCGGGTTGCAATGTTGCCGATGATCCCAACCGAGAATGTGCGGGTCTTGAAAACAGGCAGCGGAAGCAGCGGTGTAGGGTGGCGGCGCGCATGAAGTACATATAGAAGAAGAAGGATAAAGCCACCGGCCAGAACGCCCACCGCCGTAAGGCTTGATACGACCTGCTCACCCAACAGCTCGATGCCGCTTGAAATCCCAACCAGCCCCAGCCCGAACAGCAGAAAGCCCTTCATATCGAAACGTCGTTTGGGCGTAGTGAAGTCTGGCATATATTTTCGTGCATAAATGATGCCGAGAATACCGATGGGGATGTTGATCAGGAATATCCAGTGCCACGTAGCCCATGTCACCAGCACGCCGCCCAGCAGCGGCCCCAGAACAGGCCCAACCAGTCCGGGAATGG